>Ga0315282_10000509_pt1 | contig 76522 bp, 53 predicted proteins | sample YL17G07_20_MG_FD_203693 | JGI IMG/M metagenome (GOLD analysis project Ga0315282, IMG submission 203693) | Sediment microbial communities from Yellowstone Lake, YNP, Wyoming, USA - YL17G07_20 | ecosystem: Environmental > Aquatic > Freshwater > Lake > Sediment | place: USA: Wyoming | collected... | reverse complement strand
ACCGAGTCGGTTCATCTGGACGGCCAAGGCTGACGACATCCTCGCCAAAGTCCGCCGCGCAAAAGAGGTGCTCGATAAGATATCATCTGTATGAAACACTACACTAGTGGAGCCGAGCGACGAGCACATCAAATATAGCACAGGTTTTTGGGCGGGGCAAACTGGCGTGGGGATTTTCGCTAATTCTTTGGAGTCTGACACTTCCGTTCGATTCAGGCAGGAGCCCTACATCATGACTCCGGAGAAGCTTTACAGGATCGGCGAGGTGATGCGATACAGCGGCATCTCGCGTCAAACCATCCACAACTACACGCTCCTGGGCTTGATAAGGGAAGTTGAGCGGACTGAAGGCGGGCACAGGCTTTACCCGGAGGATGTGTTCGACCGCCTGAAGAACATACAGGAACTGAAGAACACGAAGACCCTGAAAGAAATACGCCAGATACTGGATCGGCAAGAGGTGTAGCATGCCAGAGAACCTCGTATCCAGATCCAAGCCGCGGCAATACCCGCCGGCCTCGCAGCTCTGGCAGATCCCGGGGATCATCGCCGCTATAGGGCTTTTCGTTCTCGCGGGATATGTGGCCAAGAAACCGCCGGAAGAGCCGCAATCGGAGACCGCAGACTTTGCCGCACTAGTCCAGGCATATGAGGGCGGCGACATTATAGTGTCGGCGTCAAGCGCGGAGCGCTTCCTCATGCGTTACACGCACCCCGCGCCGCAGGAACTCAGCGTTGCGCGATTCGTCCTGGCCGACAGCAAATGGGACCTTACGAAGAGCAACCCTGCTACCACCAGCAAGGATCTCGCTGATTGCCTCATTGCGTTCGAGCGCGCGCGCCTTGCCGGCTTGAAGCCTGACTATGAGGCCAAGGCGCTCTCCGCAAAGGCTGATATCCTTCTCCGGTTAGGCCAGACAACCGAAGCGCTGGAGGCGTACACACAGCTTCTGGACGAGTTCCCACAGCGAAGGGACGTGCTTCTCAGCATGGCGCTGGCATACGCCGGCAGCAGGCCGCCGCTCATGGATAAGGCGAGCGAGTGCGTTGACAAGTACCTCGCGTCCGAAGGACTGGCGCCGCAGGAGATCCAGGAAGGTTATCTCACGAAAGCCGACATTGCCTTGCGCCGCAAGGACTATGCCACGGCGGCCGCGGCGGCCAAGCAGGTGGTAGACGCAAAGGCGGAGGGTGAGACTGCAGGCCGGGCAACGCTCCTTCTGGCTCGCGCTCTTATCGGCCAGGAGGACTATAGCGGCGCGATAGCCGCCGTCGACGCGCTCGGCTCAGGGACGGCGGGGCGGTATGAAGCCGGCCTCTGCCTCGCGCGCGCGACAGCGGTATGGAAGAGCGGGGACATCGATGGCGCCCGCAAGGCGTTTGACGATACGATCTTCAAGTTCCCTGCGACGCATGAGGCCCTGTCGGCCAAGTACGAACTGGCAAAGCTCTTGTTCGAGAAGGGCGACATCGCCGCGGCGAAAGATACGCTCGCAAGTCTCCTCGACGACATGTCGTCGCAACAGGCGATCTCCACGGAGTACTTCGGCATCGACGAAGTCACAGAGCTCTGGTTCGCGGTCGGCAGGACGATCCTGGAGCAGAATCCCAGCGAAGTGCACAGCTTCCACAGCGCGGCCATCCAGTTCATGCCGACGGGGCACTTCCTGTTCTTCGACGCGAATCTCTACCGCCAGGAGGCCGAGCAACTGGAGGCGGACCTTCCCGGCCTGCCCGCGACGAGGGGCGCCGCTGCCGGGAACGCGAAGAACGCATACCTCGAAGCGGGCAAGACGTTCGCAAAGGTGCTTGAAACGTCGTCCGGCGAACTCTACCAGGAGGCCCTCCGCAACGCGGGATATTGCTTCTACAGGGCCGGCGACTACGTGACCGCGCTTCATTATCTGAAGGGACTGACCGACGGCGGCTTCCGGGATGAAAGGCTTCCCGAAATCGTTTACGAACAGGCCAGATGCCTCGCGGCGATGGGCAACTATGCCCCGGCGATACAGGTTGCGCGGCGCAACGCCGAGCAGAATCCCAGCGACATCTACGCGTACTACTCCATACTGCTTCAAGCCGACCTGTATCGCGGCATGGGCGGCGACAACCTCAGGTACGCGGCGGACATCTACGCGAACGTACTCACAGATGACCGGTTCGAGGCCACGAGCTCGGAATGGCGCCGGTCGATATTCGCGCTTGGCGAGACGCTCTACCGCCTCGGTAACTACAGGGAGGCCGTTCTCAAACTCGACGAGGCGCTTACCCGCTTTCCGAGCGACCCGGAAGCCCCTAACGCCCAGTACGATCTGGCGCTCGCGTGCCGACAGGCCGCTTTTGCCGATCCCTCGATGAAACAAACGTTCTTTCTCAAGGCGGCGAAGATCTTCAACCAGATCGTAGCATCGGCTTCCGGCCGCGACGACGCGCGCGCGCGGACGGCGGCGTTCCTCGAGGCGGACTGCTACTACGACCTGGGCGATTACCAGAAGGCCCTCTCGCTCTACGACAAGGCGGTCGAGGCCAACGTCGATACTCCCGAAGCCACCCGCGCCCTTTTCCAGATCGCCACATGCTATCACAGGCTCGGGATGAAGGACCAGGCTAACGCCACCTACAAGAGGGCCGTCTTCAACCTTAAGCGAAGGCCGGAGGCGCCGGCGCCGGGCGCGGGATTCTACGAGTCTCTCTCGTCATGGCTGGGTACCGAGGAGAACCAGGGATGACTCAAAAGCGCGACTTTGCCGAACTGATCGAGATACTCTCGCTGCACAAGAGGGCGTATGAGCTCCTCGCGTCGCTGTCACGCGGCCAGCGCGGCGTCTTTGAGAGCGGAGGGGCGGCAGCGCTCATGAAGGTCATCGCGCGCAAGCAGGAGGTCATCGACAGCCTGCGCGTCATGGACGCTCGATTGTCGCGGTACACGACCGCCTGGGACGAGACCGTGGCGGCGTTGCCGGACCAGGCCCGGCGAGAGATCGGCGACCTTATCAACGAGATATCGGCGCTCGTGAGCGAGCTCAAGGAGGGCGAACGCGCGACGAGCGAGCTCGTTTCAGAGACGAAGAAGACCGTGGGGAAACGCGCGAGACGCGTCAGCGAATCGGCCGTGGCGGCCAAGGCGTACGCCGGGGGGGCGCTTGCAGGCGCCGGGCGGATTCTGGACAGAGAGGGGTAAAGCGTGACGGTCACGCCCTCACAAGGTCTTGACGACCTCAAGGACGTTATGGGCGCCTACAACGCCCTTGCGGACAGGTTGCAGGCGAGCCAGCAAGTGCTTCAGCGCGAAGTGGCGCGCCTCAACGAGGAGCTTGCAGAGAAGAACCGGCAACTCGCCCGCAAGAACCGCCTGGAGGCGCTCGGGGAAATGGCGGCGGGAGTGGCGCATGAGATACGCAATCCCCTCGGCGGCATAGAGCTCTACGCGGGACTCATCGCGCGCGAGGCGGCCGACAATCCGAAGGTTGCCCAATGGGCCGCCAAGATTCAGGCCGCCACACGAAACCTGTCGCAGACGGTCGGCGAGATACTGGACTTCACGCGGCCTCTCAAACCGCAGATGAGGGCCCTTGCGCTCGGAGAGATCATCGACTCGGCAATCGAGCTTGCATCCTCGGCAATCGAGGGCAAGCGTATCGTGGTTGTCCGAGAAGACAAGCGCGGCGCGACGGTCATGGCGGACGCGAATCTCCTGCAGCGGGGGTTTCTTAACGTGATTCTCAACGCGGCGGACGCCATGCAGGACGGAGGCACCCTTACGGTGCGCGTGGCGCCCACCACCCTGGGCGGGCTTGACGCCTGGCAGGTCAGTTTCGCGGACAACGGCAAGGGAATCGATCCGGAGGATATCGGACGGATATTCGATCCGTTTTTCACTCGAAAGGAAACGGGGACCGGGCTGGGTCTGGCCATGACCGCCCGGATAGTAGGCGCGCATGAAGGGAAACTGAGCGCGTCAAATGCAGCCGGCGGCGGAGCGGTTTTCACGTTTACGCTGGCTGCGGGGCAACTGGAGGGGGAGAGGAGCAAGTGGCACGGATAGCCGTTATCGACGATCAGGCGCTCATGCGCGAGAGCATCGCGGAGACGCTTCGGTCGTCGGACTACAAAGTTGAGGCATTTGGGTCGGGGGAAGCCGCGCTCGAGGCGATCTCGGGCCAGGACTTCGACCTCGTCATCACCGACCTCAAGATGCCGGGCATGAGCGGTATGGAGGTCCTCGCGCGCCTTTCGGACCTGGCGGCGGGGGTCCCCGTGGTCGTCATCACTGCCAACGGCACGGTCGAAAGCGCTGTGGACGCGATGAAGAAGGGCGCGTTCGACTACATCGTCAAGCCCTTCGATCCCGACGAGCTCGAGATGGTCGTCAAGCGCGGAGCCGCGCACAGGCAGCTCGTGCGCGAGAACGAGCTGCTTCGCTCGCGGGTGGAGAGCGACGAGCCGGCGGGAGTCATGGTGGGCGCGGACAGCGGTCTTGCCCAGGTGAGCGCGCTTATCGACCGCGTGGCGGCGACGGATGCCACGGTCATGGTGAGCGGCGAGAGCGGCACCGGCAAGGAGGTCATCGCGCGCAGGATACACGCACTGTCGCGCAGGCGCGAGCGGCCCTTCATCTGCGTCAACTGCGCAGCGCTGAACGCGGGGCTTCTCGAAAGCGAGCTCTTCGGGCATGAGAAGGGCGCCTTCACGGGCGCCGACAAGATGCGCCGGGGACGGTTCGAGCTTGCGGATGGCGGGACCATCCTTCTCGACGAAGTCTCCGAAATCGATCCCGGACTCCAGTCCAAGCTCCTGCGCGTCCTCCAAGAGAGGGAGTACGAGCGCGTAGGATCGTCGGTTACGAGGAAGATGGACGTTCGGATTATCGCTACGACGAACCGCGACCTCGCCAAGGCAGTTGCCAGGGGGGATTTCCGGGAGGATCTCTACTACAGGCTCAACGTTTTTCCGATCACGGCGCCGCCGCTGCGTGAGCGCAGACAGGACGTGGCGGGCCTCGCGCGGTATTTCCTCAGAGTGCTTACGCGCCAGAGCGGCCGCGAGGCCCCCGAGATGTCGGAGGAGACTATCAAGCTCCTCGCGCGGTACGACTGGCCAGGCAACGTCAGGGAGCTCAAGAACGTAATGGAACGGGCGTTCATCATGGGGCTCGGGCAGAGGATCGAGAAGGCGCAAGTCGAATCGTGGCTTTCGCCCGAGCCCAAGCCGGCGGGAGGGGCCGAACTCAGAGCCGGCATGACCATCAAGGAAGCGGAGGAGACGCTTATCAAGATGACGCTGGAGCGTTTCGGGGGCCATCGGGAGAAGACAGCCGAAGCGCTGGGAATATCGGTACGGACTCTGATAAACCGCCTGCGCGAGTGGAAGATGGAGGCAAATGTTGCGTAGGGCGGAATAACATGCGCGCGGCCGGGGATGCACATCACGCGCATCAGTTGTCATAAGGTATTGCACCACAAGCGGTTACGACGGAAGGGGAAGGGGTTGACGGGCCTTGGTATCGGATTTGCGTCACGGGTGTTAGCGGCACCGTCTCTGTTTCGAGGGCAAGCGTGATGGGCGCGAGCATTTTCCCGCAGTCTGTGGATGTTCTGACGAAGTCGATGACGTTTCTGGAGGAACGCCACAAGATGATTGCGGACAACATTGCCAATGCCGGCACGCCGTTCTACACGGCCAAGCGCGCCCCTGTAGAGGAATTCCAGCAGGCGCTATCGCGCGCGATAACGGTCCAGAAGAGGCATCCGGAGAGACCGCTTGTGCTCGATGGCATGAGGCATGTTCGCGAGACGGGACAGGGGCTGGAGATCGCGCCCCTCGAAAGCAACCCGGGGAGCGCGGGGATTCTGAGGCACGACCAGAACAACCTGGATCTTGAGACGGAGATGTCTGATCTGGCCCAGAACACGCTGATGCACAGAGTCATGTCGGACCTTCTGCACAAGCAGTTTCTGATGCTGAAGAACGCGATTGCGGAGCGCGTTGACGCGTAAAGGTTCGCCAGGCGGTAACGGAGGAGAAAGGCATGTTCGGATCGCTCGACATAAGCTCGTCCGCGCTGAGCGCGTACAGGACAAAGATGGACGCGATAGCCAACAACGTCGCCAACGTGAACACCACGCGCGACGCTTCCGGCCGCAGCGTCCCGTACCGCCGCGTGATACCGCTATTCGCGTCCGGCGCGGCGGGGGTTCCGGGCGGGCAGGGGGTGCACATAAGCGAGGTGATCGGCGACAGCACGCCGTTCAGGAAAGCGTATGACCCCTCGCATCCTGACGCCCAGACGAGCGGCCCCGACAAAGGATACGTGCTTTATCCTAACGTGGACCCCGTGATCGAAATGGCGGATGCCGTGGCGGCGACGCGGATATACGAGGCGAACGTGACGGCATTCGAATCGTCAAAGACCCTGATTGGTTCGGCCCTAAGGATCCTTGCATAGGTTGAGGTGAAACAATGACACAAGGCATTAACCCGATTCAGCCCGGCGCCATCGGGCAGACGGGGGCGGCGGGAGGGAGCGAGAGAGGGGCGGATGGGAGCTTCAAGGACATTCTGATCAAGTCCATCAGCGAGGTGAACGGCATGCAACTCGACGCCGAGAACGCCATCAACAACCTCGCGACGGGGCAGACCGAGAACGTCACTGAGGTCATGGCGGCCGTCGAGAAGGCGGACCTGGCGTTCAAGAACCTGATGGCGATACGCAACAAGATCATCGACGCATACAAGGAAATATCGCAGTTGAGGATTTGAGGTAGTTGCCTGATTGAGGGAGAGGGGACGTCATGAACTACCTGCGTAACACCTGGGCGAAGATCCGGGTGGTGCTTGTATCACTGCCGCCGAGCCAGCGCTACACCGTCGTGGCCCTCATGGGGCTCGTGGTGGTGGCGCTTGCGCTTCTTGTGGCAGGCAGACCTGCAGAGGATTACGCGGCATCGATGCCCGTGAGCATGGCGGACATGAGCTCGGTGTCAAGCGCGCTAAAGGGGACTGGCATCAAGTATCAGGTTTCCACCGCGGACGGTTCCTTCAAGTTCCCGAGCGCGGAGGAGATGAGCAGGGCGCAGATGGTGCTGAGCGAAAAAAACGCGCTTCCGAAGGATATCTCGGCGGGGTTCAGCTTCGACGATCTCGTCAAGCCGAAGGGTTGGAGCCCTACCGAAGGGGCGGAAGAGTACGAGACCAAGTATAACCTCGCGCTTGGAACGTGGATAGCGAGGGCGATTTCGGCGTGGCCGGTCGTCAAGAGCGCGCAGGTGCAGATATCGGTGGACCAGGACGGGTACTTCGGGCCCAAGAAGGCGACCGCGGCAGTAGGCATAGTGCCGAGGATCGATGAGCCGCTGCCCGACAACGCCCTGGCGGGCATGTGCCGTTTCGTCGCGGCGTCGGCGGGTCCCAAGCTTCGTCCGCAGGACGTCGTGATTACCAACCTCGTGACCGGCCAGACATACAGCATGGAGGACCAGAACTCCTCGTACGGCAAGGCATCGAGCTGGCTGGAGTACAAGAGGAGTTGTGAGAAGTACTACAGCGATCAAGTACAGAAGTTCCTGAGCCGCCCATGGGGCGCCGTCCAGACACTTGTGACCGTCATAGCCGACACGACCACGAAGAATACCAGGGAGATCGAATACACGCCGACGCAACAGACTTCACGCAACACCACGAGCGCCGGCAGCGCGGCGCCGGGCGGCGAAGAGGGCGCGAAGCCCAACACCGGGACCTCCGTGGCGGTTTCCACGGTCGGCAACACCTCAACCGGACCGACCAACAAGACTACCGAGAAGGAGAGCACGTCATCGCCCTCCAAGGAGGTTTCGACCGAGGCCCCGCCGGGAGAGATCACCGACGTTCAGCTTGGCGTGGTTGTCAGCCAGGACGTGCTGGAGTCAATCATACGGTCCAAGGAGCACCTCAAGCCGGAAGACAAGATTGATCCTGCACGGATCAAGACGGAGCTCGACCAGTGGCAGACGATCCTGCTCAATGCGCTGTCCGTCAGCCCCGACGGCCAGCAGAAGCTTTCCAAGGTAACGTTCTATGCGGCTCCGATGATTACCAGCGAGCAGATCGCGGCAGCAACCCTTTCGCCGTCGCTGCCTACCGGCACCAGGGTTTACGGCATCGTGACGGACAACTGGCAGCGGATTGCGCTCTTGGCGCTGTCGCTCGTGGCGCTTCTCATGATCCGCTCGATAGCCAAGCGCGGCGCCGAGCAGCAGGTCGAGGTGGCCAAGATCGAGCAGTCCGCCGAGGAAGAAGCAATGCTGCCCGAGCCGGAGGTGGACGTCGAGCAAAAACGCGCCAATAAGATGCGCGAGAGCGTTGAGGAAATGATACGGCGCGATCCACAGAGCGCGGTGGCTCTTATCAGGCGCTGGGTTGCACGGGAAACGTAAAGATGGCTTCTACCACGAAAACATCGGACCTGCCGGGCCTGACGAAGGCCGCGCTTCTTCTCGTCAGCATCGAACAGGACGCCGCGGCGAAGGTGCTGTCGATGCTCGACAAGGACGCGATCGAAGCGGTCTCGACGGCCATCGCGACCCTCGGCGAGATGGAGCCGGAGAAGCGCAAGGCGGTCGTCGAGGAATTTTACCAGCTTATCAAGGCCAAGCAGTACCTGGAGCAGGGCGGGCTCGAATACGCGAGACAGCTTCTGGAGACGTCGCTATCGGCTAACGAGGCCGATGAGATACTCAAGGCGGTCGAGCAGTCGATCCGCTCGACACCGTTCTCATTCCTCAAGAAGGCGGAGAGCTCGAACCTGCTGACGTTCATCCAGGAAGAGCATCCGCAGACGATTGCACTCGTGCTTGCGCATCTGGAGTCCAAGCAGGCTGCCGAGGTTCTTGCGGGTCTGCCTGCCGCCAAGCAACTGGAGGTGGTGAGGCGCATAGCGACGATGGAGCACACGAACCCGGACATCGTCAAGGAAGTCGAGAAGGGCCTGGAGAGCAGGCTCGCGGCGATCGTGGTTCAGAAGTACGAGAAGACCGGAGGCGTGGAGGCGGTGGCGGAGATGCTCAATCTCGCGGACCGCGCTACGGAGAAAAGCATCCTCGACGCGCTCGGTGAAGAGGACGCGGACCTCGTCGAGAACATCCGCAGGCTCATGTTCGTTTTCGAGGACCTGATCCTCGTCAACGACAAAGGCATACAGCAGGTATTGAAGGAAATCGACAACGAAGTGCTCGCGCTCGCGCTCAAGACCGCGTCCGACGAGCTCAAGGACAAGATCTTCAGGAATATGTCCGAGCGCGCGGCGACGCTTATCAAGGAAGACATGGAGTACATGGGGCCTGTAAGGCTTTCGGACGTCGAGCAGGCACAGCAGAAGATAGTGGACGTCGTCAGGCGGCTGGAAGAGGCCGGAGAGGTCATCATCCAGGGCCGCGGCGGCGAGGGGGAAGTGGTTGTCTAACGTCATCAAAGCCGACCGGGCCGGGGATTTCAGAAGGGCGCCGATGCTCGACCTCGGGGACCTCGAGGCCGAAGGCGCGGCCATTATCGCCCGAGCCCGCGCGCAGGCCGCTTCGATCATCGACGCCGCGACAAAGGAAGGCGAAGACATTCGTATGCGCGCCGCCGAGGAGGGCAAGCGCGCCGGCATGGAGGAAGGGCGCAAGGAGGGTATGAGGATCGGGGCCGAAGAGGCGCGCGAGGACGCGTACGCGAAAGCGCATGAAGAGATCGCCGCCCTGACGTCAGCCCTGGTCAAAGCCGTCCAGCACTTCTCCCAGATGAAGGAGACGCTCTTCCTCCAGGCCCAGAAGGATCTCCTGGCGCTGTCGCTTCTCATTGCGAAGAAGATCGTCGCCAGGGAGATCAGCGCGGACACACACGTGACCTATGACAACCTCAAGCGATGCCTCGAAGTCCTTTCGAGCCACAAGAACCTTGTGGTTCGAGTCGCGCCGCAGGCGGTGGAAACAATCAACGCCCGGATGGGCGAGCTTGCGCGGCAGCTCGGCGACGTCTCCTCGGTGAGGATTGAGGGCGACGCGGCGGTTGCGCCGGGAGGGTGCATCATCACGGGGGAATCCGGACTCCTGGACGCCTCCATCGACACGCAGTTTGCGGAGGTGGAGCGCGTCCTATTCGGAGAGGCAAATGGTTAAGGGACTCTTTGAAGAAGAGATAGCTGCCCTCGACGGACGGGACACCTTCGTCCTCAAAGGAAGGGTCGAGCGCGTGGTGGGACTCACCGCGCAGCTTGCCGATTTCCCGGCGGCCATCGGCGCGGTGTGCAGGGTCGAGACCGGCCAAGCCGCGGGCGTTGAGGGTGAGATCGTGGGGTTCAGGGCGCAGAAAGCCCTGATGATGCCCTATGGCGACACCCTCGGCCTCAAGGCCGGAGACTGGGTTCGCTGCATCGGCGGCGGCCAGTCGCTACCGGTGAGCTCGGAGCTCCTCGGAAGGGTTATCGACGGCAGAGGCAGGCCGCGCGACGACAAGGGGCCGATACTCGGCGGAAAGCGCATGCAGGCGCACCGCAGACCGCCCGACCCGCTGCGGCGCGCGAATATCACGGAACCTCTCGGCACCGGCGTGCGCGCGATCGACGGGCTTCTCACCATAGGCCGCGGCCAGAGGATAGGGATCTTCAGTGGGGCGGGCGTAGGCAAAAGCGTCCTGATGGGGATGATCGCGCGCTTCACCGACGCTGACGTGAACGTCATCGCCCTCATCGGCGAGCGCGGCAGGGAAGTGCGCGAGTTCATCGAGAGGGACCTTGGCGAAGAAGGCGTAAAGCGCAGCGTAGTCGTGGTGGAAACCGGAGACGGTCCGGCGCTGCTTCGCGTCAAGGCGGCGCTCGCCGCGACGACGATCGCGGAATACTTCCGCGACCAGGGACTCGACGTGATGCTGATGATGGATTCGGTGACGCGCATGGCCATGGCGCTTCGCGAGATCGGCCTCTCAGCAGGCGAGCCGCCGGCGACAAAGGGCTATCCCCCGAGCGTGTTCGCGACGCTGCCGAGGGTGTTGGAGCGCTCCGGCTGCGACGAGGGCGGCTCCATAACGGGAATCTATACCGTGCTCGTTGAGGCGGACGACATGAACGAGCCTATCGGCGACGCATGCAGAGGAATACTCGACGGCCATATATGGCTGTCACGCGACCTTGCTGTCCAGAACCACTACCCGGCAATAAGCGCGCTCGACAGCATAAGCCGGCTCATGATGGCCGTGACCGACGACGAGCACAAGACAGCGGCTGGTTTCATCAAATCAATCATGGCGACGTACAGGCAGTCCGAAGAACTGATCAATATCGGCGCCTACGCGCGCGGCTCCAACGCGCAGATTGATCTCGCTATAGACATGATCGGCGACGTCAGGAGCTTTCTGCAGCAGGGGATGATGGACAGGTCGAGCTTCGCGGAGGCCAGAAACACCGTCGTGGCCCTCGCCGAGAAGGCGCGCAGCAGGGGCGCCGAAGCGAAGCCGAGGCCGGGCGACGCGCGGGTCAGGACGGGAGCCTTATGAAAAGGTTCGTGTTCCCTCTTGAGAGGGTCCTCGCGTATCGGAGACAAGTGGAACTGGAGAGGCGCAGGTCGCTTGGGCTTGCAGTGAAGGTTCTGAGTCAGCGCGAGAGCGAGCTCAGCGCGATCGGCTCCCAGGTGGACGCATACAGGGCGCAGCTTTCGGAGATGAGCAGCGGCAGGCTCTCCGCGCGGGAGCTTGGGCTGTACAGGTCGTATCTGACGCATCTTGAGACGCAGATGGCGCGCTCGAGCCAGTGGGTGAAGGACGCGCGAGCCGCCGTGGACGCCCGCAGGGCTGAGCTTGTGGCCGCTGCGAGGGAGGCCAAGGTCCTGGAGAAGCTCAAATCCCGCGACCGCGCGCGCTACGACTATGAGGTGAGTCGCGAGGAGGCCAGGGACCTCGACGAGATCGGCACCGTGGGCTTCCTTGCCGGCAGGGAAGCCGTGCCGACGGAGGAGACGACATGAAGATGCTGAGGATGGCGGGCTTTGTCCTCACTATCACGGCCGCGTCGCTCTTTGTGGTGCTCCTGCTTACGGGCGCGGGGCTCTATGCCGGAGGCATCGTCACGAATCAGAAGATATCCGACATGGTGAAAGTTCTCGACGGCGGACTTCAGAGTCCGATCGAATCCACCGACGCCGTCGCGGCGCAGGCGAAGGACGGCATCGAGGCCGATGGCGGCAGAGAGCATCAGGCGCTTGTGGAGGAATGGCAGAAGGAGAAGAAAAGCGAGGAAGAAGCGCTTGCCGCCAGGAAAGACGCCATCGACGCCATGGCCAGAACGCTTGAGAGTGTTAGAGCGGAACTGGACGCCAGGGAACAGGACTTCCGAAGCCGCGTGGACGCATTCGAGACCGCCAAAGCGGCCGAAGACGCTGCCGAGAAGACGGCTGGTTTCCAGGAGGCCGTCAAGACTTACTCGAAGATGGATTCCGAAGATGTCGCCAAGAACCTGTACAGCCTGCAGGACGAAGAGGCGTTGAGATATCTGAAGGCACTCAAGGTTGACATTCGCGCGTCGGTCCTGACTGAGATGCAGAAGATCGAAGAGGAAAAGAATCCGGGGGGCGTTCAGGGGCCCAGCCGGACAGCGAAACTTATTGAGATGTTGAGCGGCGGCGGAGACGTCGCCGCGGTCACGGACAGCGCGCCCGTGGCTCAGTGATGGCGGCCCCTACCGGGGCTATAGCGGAGCATAGAAGGGAGGTGACACTATGGCTCAAATGATGATTCTTGACGCGGCGCTTGCCGCCGCCGCAGCGGGACAGGCCCAGGGGGCGGCGCAGGTCAAGGACGCGACCGCCGCCGAGACGCCTCAGTTTGGAGACGTCCTCTCGACGGCGACGACGGCGCTTGACCTCGCGATGCTGTTCGAGATGCCGGGCTCCGGCGATGCTGCGCCCCATGGCGAGGACAAGGCAGTCCAGGCCGTGGCGCTCGAGAACCTCGCGGCCGGAACCGCGCCGAAGGCTGACGCGGCGGAGAAGGCGATGGAAGCGATCGAAGAGCTGATTCCCGCAGGCTCAACGAACGACGGCGAGACGGACAGCGCCGAAGACAAACAGCCGTCGGAGTCGACGTCAAGCAACATGCTTGCCGTGCTCATGCCGGCGCTGGCCATTGCCACCCAGTTGGCAGAGGCGGCCCAGGTGGCGATGGTGCCGGAAGGCGCCCAGATGCAGGCGCCTGCGAGCGATGAAGAGTTGCCGGTCATACTCAGCAGCGCCGCGGAACCGGCGAGCGCGCCGGATGCCGCGCCGGCTTCTGAGGCCGAAGCGCCAACGGCAGAAGCAACGCCTGTCGCCGCGGAGCCGTTCGTTGAGGCGCTTGATAAGGCTGTGTCAGAGGCTCTTGCCGCAGTTACCGGTGATAAGCCGACGACCGCGAAACAGGCAGCCGAAAAGCCCTCGGCACCGGAGGCACCGGCCACAGGCGAGCAGAAGGTCGTCGAGGCAGCGGCTGCTCCTGCTCAGATGCCCGAGGCGGATACGGCGCCAGCGGCCAATCCCAAGCCGACGGCAGACGCGAAGCCCAAGACTACGTTGGGCAAAGCGACGAAGGCCGAAGGCGCTCCAGCAACACAACGGACGCTTCCGGCGCAGGCGCGCGTTGAGACAGTGCAGGTCCAGGACTCCGGCAAGACGAGGCATGCTTCAGTCAAGCCGACAGACGAGGACAAGATTGCGGCAAACCCTGTAGCGCCTGACAGGGGTCCCATGGACGCCACCGCGCCAACGGGGAAGGCCGACGGTACCGAAACCACGGTCAACCAACAGCCGAAGACTGCAGCGGAAGGTGCGGTCGCGCAGGCTGCCAGGCCGGCTGTTCATGCGGCGGCGGCCCCTGCAGTTACGCCTGTGGCCAAGGAGGCTTCATCTGAACATGAAGCCGCCCGGACACAGGTTGCCTCCGAAGGCCGGCCAACGGCGATTGACACAGCGAACGCGCTCAAGGCAGATGCGCCCATCGGGACCGCTGACGCCCCGCATATGAGGAGCGACGCGGCCAGGGCTGATCAGGAGCGCATGATCGCCCGGATCGCGGAGACGATTACCCAGGCGGAGCAGAGCGGCCGCTCGACGGTGAGGCTGCGTCTCTATCCACCGGAGCTGGGCACGGTCCGTGTGGAGGTCACGAGCGTGCGGGGAGCGATTACCGCGCGCATCGAGACTTCGACGCCGGAAGCGCACGGCGCGATCAACTCCAACCTTACGGCGCTGCGGTCGCAGTTGGAGGACAGCGGCGTCAACGTTCGCGACGTGCAGGTACAGCACCGCGGCGCCGCGCAGTTCGGCCTGTCGGACAGGGAGTCCCGCCAGGGCGGTTATCAGGCCCCGAGGCACCGGACGAGGAGCAATCGTGACGAGGCCGTCGAGGCTGTCGAGCCGGCCGAGCGCTTCGTGGAAACCATGACTTCAGGAACGATCAATTTGCTTGCTTAGCGAAAGGAGGTGAGACGATGGGAGTGGAGGTTGTGCCCGCAAATTACACGACGACTGCGCAGCAGGCGACCGCGCAAGACGCGTTCAGCAACAGCGACATGAACGCGGGCGATTTCCTTACGCTCATGATCCAGGAGCTCGTCAACCAGGACCCGCTGGATCCCATGAAGAGCCAGGATCTCCTGAACCAGGTGTCGCAGATCAAGAATATGCAGACGCTTTCCAGCCTTGATGCGACGATGGCGACGATGACCACCCAGCAGGAGGTCACCACCGCGGGATCGCTCATAGGCAAACAGGTCAGCGGTGTTTCGAAGAAGGATAAGGATGTCACCGGAGTGGTTGAGAAAGTCACAGTCGGCTCCAAGACCGGCGTGACCCTTGTCACTGCCGCCGGCGACGAAATAAGTCTCGATAAGGTTACAGCAATAACGGAGGCACCAAAGAAATGATAGGGCGGATAAACAGCATAGGCTCGCAGACGACGACCGCCGCGCCGGGAGCGGTAAGGCAGGCGGGCGCGCAGTCGTTTGGCCAGGCGCTGCAGACCGCCATGAAGCGCGATGGCAGCGTGAGAATATCGAGCCACGCGCAGGAACGTCTCCGCGAGCGCAACATCACCCTCGGCGAAGCGGACATGCAGCGCATCGGCGCCGCGGCCGAGATGATCGCCGCCAAGGGCGGCAGGGACGCTCTTGTCGTGATGGATAAGGTAGGTCTCATTCTCGATGTCGCGAACCGAACAGTGGTGACCGCCATCGAGAGGCAGCGCATGCAGGACAACGTTTTCACGAATATCGACAGTGCGGTATTCGCCTAAACAGGCGGGGCCGGTCCTCGTTTGAGGGAGCCCCGGGCAGGCCGTGTTCTGGCCGGCCCGATCTAAAGGAGGATGACATGGGAGTTTCAACAAGCCTATACTCCGGCCTGTCGGGCCTGATGGCCCATCAGCGCAGGATGGACGTCATAGGCAACAACATAGCCAACGTGAACACCGCGGGCTTCAAGTCCTCGCGGGTGCTGTTCAGAAACGCGTTTTCACAAACGCTGAATATCGGTACCGCCCCGACCGGCGTCATGGGCGGCGTGAACCCCATCCAGGTGGGGCTCGGCACAACTGTCGGCTCCACGAGCACAAACTACGGTCAAGGGTCGATTGAAACTACGGGAGTGCCGTCGGACCTGGCAGTCTCCGGCAGCGGCTTCTTCATCGTCAAGGACGGAAACGGCCAGTCGTTCTACACCCGCGACGGGTCCTTCAACCTCGGCAGCGACCAGATACTCACCAACTCCAAGGGTATGGTCGTCCAGGGATGGATGGCCGACGACAATTTCGATATCAACCCGTCGGGCGCGACCGGGGCCATCAATATCCAACTCGGTTCAATGCGGCTCGCAAAGGCGACGCAGAACGTCGATCTTACAGGTAACCTCAACTCCGCGGGCGACCCGGCCACGGCGGGAAGCTCTCTCACTACGCAGGCGCTGACCATTCTGGGAGGCGCGTTCGCCAGCGTCGGGACGAAACTTGTCGACCTCAGGGGTCCGGGCAACGCCATTGTGTTCTCAGCGGGCGACACCATCACCCTGAATGCCGACAAAGGGGGCCGCGCGATTGAGGCGAGCACGTACACAGTGGACCCCAACACCTCGACCGTGGGTGGACTGATGGCGTGGCTCGAGGGCGCGCTCGGCATCAACAAGTCCGCCGGTGTGCCCGATACGCCTGGAGTAACCATAGGCGCCAATGGCGTCGTCACCATAAAGGGCGACTACGGCTCGGCGAACGATATCTCCGACGTGGTGATTACGTCGACCACGCACCCCGGCGGCACAACGACGCAGCCATTCACGATTACCAAGGGCGCGTCAGCGACGGGCGCAAGCGGCTATACCCCGTTCACCGTCTACGACAGCCTCGGCAAGGAGCTCAACGTCAGCATGACCTTCGTTCTCGAATCGAAGTCTTCGGCCGGGGACGTATGGAGATGGTATGCGGAATCGCCGGACACGGCGGCCGCTTCGCGAGTCATCGGGACAGGCACGGTGACGTTTGATGACCACGGCGTCTACCAAGCAGACTCAGGCGACCAGTTCACTATCGACCGCGCGGGTTCCGGCGCGGAGACGCCGTTGACGATCAAGCCGGATTTCAGCCAGATAACTCAGCTTGACAAAGGGACTGCGGATTCCGAAGTCGCGCTGATGCTCCAGGACGGCGCGCCGGAAGGGACCCTCAACGAGTACGCCATCGGCTCCAACGGCGTTGTGAACGGGATATTCACAAACGGCCTGGTTGCGACGCTGGCCCAGATATCGCTTGCCACGTTCGCGAACAACGAGGGCCTGTACTCCCAGGGCGACAACCTCTACAGCCCCGGTCCCAACGCCGGCTCGCCGCAGATCGGCGCGCCGGGCGCTTTCGGCTCAGGCACGGTTGTGTCAGGCGCCCTGGAGCAGTCGAACGTGGACCTGGCCAGCGAGTTCGTCAATCTCATTGTTACACAGACCGGCTACACTGCGAACTCTCGTGTTATCACTACGTCCAACAACATGCTGACGGAGCTCTTGAACACGATAAGGTAGGACGGAGATAGTCCGGGAGCGGCTGCCGCGGCCGCTCCCGGGCGCCCCGAGCGGAGGAACGGTTGATCAAGGTGACGCGCATAAACGGGGAAGTGATGGCCCTCAACGCCGAGATGATCCAGTACGTCGAGTCCAAACCCGACACGATCATCACGCTGACGACCAAGGAGCGCGTCATCGTCAAGGAAAGCATGGACGAGGTCATCAGGCGCGTCATAGAGTACGGCAGGGCCCTCCGGACGTTTCCTCCGGAGCGCCTCTAAGCAGAGAGCTGAAAGAACGAGGTTGCCATGGATATCGCGACGATAATCGGAGTGGTGCTGGGCGTGCTGCTCCTGGGCAACGCGATGAACGCGGGCGGCAGGATTGAAACGTTCATCGACCCCCCCGCCATGATGATCATCGGGGGCGGCTGCATTTCGGCGGTGCTGGTGGCGTTTCCTCTGAAGAACGTTCTTACGCTTCCCAAGGTGGTCAAGAACGTCTTCTTCAACGAGAGCAAATCGCCCCAGAAGCTCATTGCCGACCTCGTCAAGTACGCCGAGATCGCGCGGCGTGACGGCATACTCTCCCTCGAAAGCATGACGGAGACGATTGAGGACAAGTTCATCGTCAAAGGCATTCAGATGGCGGTCGACGGGACGGATCCGGAACTCATACAGCAGATACTCGAAAGCGAGCTCGAGGCAGAGCACGAACGACACGCCGCCGGCCGAAGCATGTTCGAAGTGATAGGCAAGTACGCGCCGGCTTACGGCATCATCGGGACGGTCATCGGCCTCGTGCTCATGCTCTCGCAGATGGAGGATGCGTCAAAGATCGGCGCCGGCATGGCGGTGGCGTTCCTTGCGACGCTCTACGGGGCTATTACTGCGAACCTCATCATGCTGCCGATCGCGGACAAGCTGCGCCTTCGTAACAAGGAAGAAATGATGATCAAGCAGATCATCATTCGCGGGATCATGTCGATCCAGTCGGGCGACAACCCGAGGATTGTCGAGCAGAAGCTTTTGACGTTCCTGCCGCCGTCCGAGCGTCAGGCAATGGAAAAGAAGAACCAGTAATGGCCAGGAAGAAGGAAGAAGAGCCGGCAACCGAGTCCGTGCCCATATGGTTTATCACGTACGCGGACATGGTGACTCTGCTTCTGGCGATGTTTGTCATTCTCACCTCGATGAGCAAGGTGCAGGAGGAGAAGTTCCACCAGGTGATGGACAGCGTCCAGCAATACCTCGGATACGAACGCGGCGACGCCGCGGAGCCCGGCGAAGCCGTGTCCGGCTCGCTCTACGAGAGTATCCGCAGGGTCGCGCTCGAGGTTGGAAGCCCCATCGCCGAGGGGGCGCCGGTCAACAGCACCCTCGGGCAGTACCTTCGGGTGGAGACGATCGACGAGGGGTACAAGATGACGGTTGGCGGGAAGGTGCTCTTCGACGAGGGCAGCGCCCAGCTGAAGCCTTCCGCCTTCGAGCCTCTCGACAGGCTCGCGGAGATAGTAAGGGGATACCGCAACATACTGGAGATACGCGGCCATACGGGGATCGAGGCGTTGCCTCAGAAGGGACCTTATGCCGATCTCTACGACCTTGCTTACTTCCGGGCGAAAGCCGTGAAGGACTATCTTGTAAGCGTCGGCATAGACGAGAAGCGCATGAGGGTGCTGTCGGGCGGCCAGTTTGACCGGCCTGACTCCAATCTCACTTATGAAGGCAGGACGGCGAATAGACGGGTCGAAGTGGTTGCCGGCGACGAGCTCGTGACGCCGGACGGCGTGGGAGGGAAGTGATGGACGCGAAAGAGAAGGATCAGCCGAAACAGGAGGCCAAATCCACGGACAGCTCCTTCATGAAGATTGGCCTCATCGCCGGCGGCGTGGTTGGCGTCGCCGCGATTGCCGTCATCCTGGCGATGGTAGTTCCGAGGCTTGCCGCGAGCAAGGCAGAGAAGGCGCCGGAAACGTCGGCGGCCGGCGAGCTCGACAAGATAGCCGTCGTCTCGCTCGGCAGAGTCGAGGTTTCCAAGGCAAATGATCCGATGCAGCAGAGCTACACTCGCGTCTCGGTGCTCATCGACCTCGTAGTCCCGGCGGACAGGAGCGGCGAGGTGGGCGCCGAAATCACCCGTCTTGCATCCATCTTCAAGGAAAGCGCCCGGCAGGCGTTTCTTGACGCGGACGCGCGCGACCTGGCGACGGAAAACGTCGGCGGCGTGAAGAACGCCATCAAGACGCGGATCAACGAGAAGCTCGGCCAGGAAGTCGTGCAGGAAGTGGTTTTCCCCGAGTACAAGGCGTTCTGACCAAGGGGTGAATGATGTCTGAGAACGAGAACCCGCTCAGCCCGGTGGACGGCGCTGCTCCGGCGCCTTCAGCCGCTCCGATGCAGCTGCCCGATCTGAGCGCGTCGACGGCTGCCGGGGCGTCCGGCAGTATCGACATGCTCATGGACGTGGACCTCGAGGTCAAGATCGAGCTGGGCCGGACGGACATGCCGATTGAGGACGTCCTCAAGCTGAAGAAGGGCTCAGTGGTTGAGCTCGACAAACTGGCCGGCGACCCCGTCGACATCCTTGTCAATGACCGCCCCGTCGCCAGAGGCGAGGTTCTCGTCGTTAACGACAACTTCTGCGTCCGCGTTACCGAAATACTGGATCCCGAAGCGGGGCTCAAGGCTGGAGAAAAGAATGGTTAGGCTTGCGCTTGTGACGCTTGCTCTGACGGCGGCTATCGTCGTGCCTGCCGCAGCGGAGGACCTGTCCGGCGGCGCGCCGAATGCGCCTGTTTCCGCGGCGGCAGCGGCGCCTCAGACCGCGCCTCAGCCGGCGAACGTCGCTGATGAGACCGATCCCAGCAAGCGCCTCGTGTTTGACGATACGCCCGCAGCACAGACGCCGTCCGCGCCGGCCATCCCCGGCTACGGCGGCGACGTCATCCGGCTGGTGCTTTCGCTAGGGGCAGTGCTTGCGGTCGTTGCACTTGCCGTGTGGGGCTTCAGACGGTTTGCCCCTCGTACCGCGTCCATGTTCGCTTCGGAGAACCTGAAGGTTATTGCCAGGACTTACCTCGGTCCCAAGCAGGCGATCTATCTTGTGAGAGCGCCGGGCAGCCTCCTGGTGGTGGCAGCGACGCAGGAATCGGTCAGCCTCCTGTCCGAGGTGAAGGATCCCGTCGAGATCGAGCGCGTTCTCGGAGTGGCGCAATCGACGTCGCCGAAGAGCGCATCGCAGACATTCAAGACTATCCTCTCGGGCGTGACTGGTAGCGCGGCGAGGGACAACGACGCCGAAACTGCCCAGGATCTGGAGGCGGCGGTAAGAAGCGTCTCTGACCGCTTTGCCAGACTCAACAGGAAGCTGGAAACGCTGGAGCAGCAGACGGACTGACGCGACAAAGTTGGAGAGGGGGAGAAGTTGAGCGCTCTACTGAGAACGCGAGGGCGGACAGCGGCGTTGGCGCTTGTAGCGCCGGCCGTGACGATTATTGTTTTCGCCCTGCAGGGCGCGGCTTTCGGCCAGACCGCCGCGCCGACAATAATCATCCCGAAAATCCCCGGCGTGGAACCGGCCACCAATCCCCGCGAGGTCGCCACGACTCTTGAGATCGTGGCCATCCTCACGGTGCTGACGCTCGCGCCGGCCTTGCTCATGCTCACGACGAGCTTCACGCGCATCATCATCGTTCTGTCGCTCCTGCGGCAAGCCCTCGCGACGCAGCAGTTGCCTCCAAACCAGGTGCTGATCGGCCTTGCCCTTTTCATGACTTTCGTCGTTATGGGTCCCACGTGGAAGGAAGTCAATGACAAGGCGCTCGCGCCGTACTTGAAAGGCGATATATCTATGCAGGATGCCTACAGCCAGGGCGTCCGGCCCGTGCGGGCGTTCATGATCAAGCAGACCCGTCCGGCGGACGTAAGGCTCTTCCTTCAGTTCTCGAAGGTGAACCTGCCCTCAGACGCCACATACGAGCAGGTGCCGACCATCGTCCTCATGCCCGCGTTCATGATCAGCGAGCTCAAGACTTCGTTCGAGATGGGCTTCAAGCTGTACCTGCCGTTCCTGATCATCGACATGGTGATCTCTTCGGTGCTTATCTCCATGGGCATGCTGATGCTGCCGCCGGTCCTCATCAGCCTGCCGTTCAAGCTGCTTCTCTTTGTTCTTGCTGACGGCTGGCATCTCATCGTCGGGTCGCTCATGAGGTCGTTCCAGTAAAGGAGTCGTGTGGTGGACGCGATATTGGTCGCGAGTGATATCGGACGCGCCGCGCTCGAGATGACGGTCCTGCTGTCGCTGCCGATGCTCGTGGTGGGCCTTGTCGTCGGCGTGGTGATAAGCATTCTCCAGGCCGCTACGCAGGTCCAGGAGCAGACGCTGAGCTTCATTCCGAAGATCCTCGCGATGTTGGCGGCGCTCTATATCTTCATGCCGGCCCTCATCAAGGTATTCGTCGACTACTCGAAGGACGTTTTTCTGTCGCTTCAGGCAATCAGGTTCTGATATCAGGGCGAGCTTTAAGCGGGGTGTGTGATGGACCTGGTCGAGTTCTCAACGCGGGGGTTTCTGACCTACGTCCTCGTGCTGCTGAGGGTGTCGGGGCTTTTCGTTTTCGCGCCCGTCCTCGGCTCGGCGACGGTGCCGGGTCAGGTCAAGGCCGCCGCGTCGATGGTGATCGCCCTGGCCCTCCTGCCGGTGACCGCGCCTCACGTCCCCGCGGTGCTTACTATCCCATATATGCTTGTGGCCGCGGCCGGCGAGACCGTCGTCGGGCTTCTCATCGGGTACGCGGCGAACCTCATCTTCGTAGCGGTTCAGCTCGGAGGAATGCAGGTCGATCAGCAGATGGGCCTTGCCATCGGCAGCGTCTTCAACCCGCTCGTCGAAACGCAGGACTCTCTTGTGGGCCAGTTCTACTTTCTCTTCACCATGTTCATTTTCCTCGCGATTAACGGCCACCATATCCTGCTGGCCGCGCTTGTAGGCAGTTTCCAGAGCGTGCCCATAGGGACGATTGCGCTCTCCGGTCGAACGCTCGACATGGTGATAACGCTCTTCGGTACGGTCTTCACGGTTGCCTTCGCTATCTCCGCACCGATGGTCCTGGCGCTCTTTCTCGTCACCGTCGCGATGGGCTTCGTGGCGCGGACAGTGCCCCAGATGAACATCCTCATCGTGGGATTCCCGGTGAGGATCATTGTCGGGTTTGCGGTGATGATGTTCACTTTGCCGGCAATCGGGTATTTCCTTGCCAAGACTATAGGCGCGGTCCTGAGCGGACTGCCCGCCCTCGTGGCTGGATAAACGATGTCGGAAACGAGTTACGAAGAGAGAACTGAGCAAGCAACGCCGCGGCGTCGCGAAGAAGCGCGCGAGAAGGGCCAGGTGGCCAAGTCCACCGACCTTTGCGCCGCGCTCACGCTCCTCGGATCGCTCGTGATCCTCCAGGTTGCGGGCTCCGGCATGCTTGAAGCGCTGACGCTCCTGACGCGCTCCTCGCTCGACTCCCTGTCCGACGGCGGCGTTACGGCGGACTCCGTCAGGAGTTACTACGGCTACTGCGCGTACTTCCTCTTCGCGGCAAGCGCTCCGCTCCTCCTAGGTACCCTCGCCGTAGGCATCGGCGCGAACCTGCTGCAATCGGGGTTCATCTGGTCGGCCGAGCCGCTGACGCCCGACCTTGGCCGCCTCGACCCCTTCAAGGGCATGGGACGGCTCGTATCGAGAAGAGGGGCGGTGCGTCTCCTCATCAGCCTCTTCAAGGTGGTGGTCATCGGTACCGTCGCATGGGTGACGATAAAGAACGACCTTTCGGCCACCGCGAGCGTGATCGGTCTCGGCCCCTTCTCGATAGTCCTTTTCAGCGCGGGGCTCGTGCTCAAGCTCGGATACAGGGTCGTGGCCGCGCTCATTATCCTCGCTCTCGCGGATTACGCCTTCGTGCGGTTCCAGTACGAGCGCGAACTCATGATGACCAAACAGGAAATCAAGGAAGAGATGAAGCGGATGGACGGGGATCCTCTGACCCGGGACCGCCGCCGCCGCATGCAGCGACAGATCATCATGCAGCGAATGATGCACAAGGTTCCGCAGGCCGACGTAGTGATCACGAACCCTACAGAGCTCGCTATCGCGATCCAGTACGATCCGGACGAAATGTCAGCCCCGGTGTGCGTCGCGAAAGGGGCCGGCTTCATCGCGGCGAGGATCCGCGAGATCGCCGCGGCCGCAAGGGTTCCGATAGTCGAGAACAAGCCGGTCGCGAGGCTTCTGTACAAAAGGGTGGAGGTCGGCTCCGAGATACCGGTCGAACTGTACCAGGCTGTGGCCGAGATCCTGGCCTACGTTTACAGGATCAAGGGCAAGACTCTGGCCACTGCGGCCTGATGAGGAGAGATAAGTGACTACTCTGGCTCTTGACACAAAGAGCATTGTGGGGACGCTTGTGCGCTACCGAGGGGCGATAGTGCCCGTATCGGTAGTGATGCTTCTCGGCGTGCTTCTCTTCCCGCTGCCGTCGGCTGTCCTGAGCCTTCTGCTGCTCGTGAACATCACCCTTTCGATTCTCATAATGCTCACGACGGTGTATGTGCGCGAGCCGCTGGAGTTTTCCGTTTTTCCGAGCGTGCTCCTGGTGACGACCCTCTTCAGGCTGGTCCTCAACGTGGCCTCCACGCGACTCATTCTTTCTCGCGCCTTCGACCTGAGGGAGAACGCGGCCGGCGCGGTCATAAAGGCGTTCGGGTCTTTCGTCGCCGGCAACTCAGCGCTTATCGGCTTCGTGATATTCTCGATCCTCGTCGTCATCCAGTTCGTTGTCATTACCAAGGGTGCGACGCGCATATCTGAAGTGGCCGCGCGATTCACGTTGGACGCCATGCCCGGCAAGCAGATGTCGATAGACGCCGACCTCAACGCCGGCCTCATCGACGAGGCGGAAGCGCGCCGCCGCAGGCAATCGATCTCGCGCGAAGCGGATTTCTACGGGGCGATGGACGGCGCGTCGAAGTTCGTCCGCGGCGACGCCATTGCCGGCATCATCATTAACGTAATCAACATCGTCGGCGGCCTCATCATCGGCCTCATGCACGGAATGGGCCTCACCGACGCCGTGGGCGTCTACACGACCCTCACCATCGGCGACGGCCTCGTTACCCAGATACCGGCTTTCATCATAAGCATTTCAGCCGCGCTCCTTGTGACGCGCGCGACCTCGGTATCCAACCTCGGCGAAGACGTCCTCAACCAGGTGTTCGGCAAGCCCATGGCGCTTATCATCTCCGCGGGCTTCCTTGTCGTAATGGCGGTCACAGGGCTTCCGGCGGTGCCTCTTCTTGCAATGGCTGTCGGCTGCGGCGGCATAGCCTATATCGTGGACAAGCAGCGAACGACCGTAACCAGGGCCAAGGAGACCGCCGCGAAGGCCGAACGCAAGGAGCCCGAGCCGGTCACTGCCGTCCAGAGCGTCGATCCGCTGGAAATCGAGGTCGGCTACGGACTCATCAGGATGGTCGACCGCGCTCAGGGCGGCGACCTGCGCGAGCGCGTTCAGGCCATACGCCGGCAGCTTGCCGAGGAGCTCGGCCTCGTTATCCCGCCCATCCGCATTCGGGACAACACGGTCAAGCTTTCGGGCAACGATTACGTCATCAAGATCAAGGGCGTGCCTGTCGCGTCCGCGTCGGCTTACCCCGACCATTACCTCGCGATGGATAACGGCCTTGCAAGCGGCAAGCTCCAGGGCATTGAAACAAAGGAGCCTGCCTTCGGCCTTGCTGCGACCTGGATTACTTCCGCCGAACGCGCGCGCGCCGAGAACATGGGCTATACGGTTGTGGACGCCGCCTCCGTCGTTGCGACACATCTTACCGAGACGATCAAGAACCACGCCGGCGACATCCTCAGCCGCCAGCGCGTACAGGAAATGCTCGACCGCGTCAAGCAGACGAGCCCTGCGCTCGTGGACGAGGTCACACCGGCGCTTCTCAAAGTCGGGGACATACAAAAAGTCCTGCAAAGCCTGCTTCGCGAACGGGTGTCGATTCGCGACGTGGAGACAATCCTCGAAACCCTCGGCGACTATGCACCTCGCACCAAGGATCCCGAGATCCTCACCGAGTATGTTCGCAACGGCCTGGGCCGCTGGATCAGCCGCCAGTACGAGGAAAACGGCAAGATCCACGTCATCACGCTTTCGCCCGTCCTGGAGGACAGGATTAATGCCGCCATCCAGCATACGGACAACGGCTCGTATCTCACGCTTCCGCCGGAAGTGGCAAAGAAGACCACGGAAGCGACAGTCAAGCAGTTGGAGAAACTGCTCACCGCCGGCCATCTGCCCGTTATCCTTACGAGTCCTCAGATACGCTCGCAGGTCCGCAGGCTCATGGAAGGGGTGCTGTCGTCGGTGGTGGTGTTGGCATACAACGAGATCTCACGGGATGTGGAAGTCGAATCCATGGGCATGGTAACGGTAGACTAAATGAACGCACACAGGTATACGGCAACCACGATGGAAGCGGCCCTCGCGAAGGTCAAGTCCGAGCTGGGCCGCGACGCGGTCATCCTGCATACGCGGTGCTACCGCACGGGGGGACTGCTCGGGATCGGCGCACGGGAGATGGTCGAGGTCACGGCGTCAAACGACGTCCGCGTGACGCCGCGAGCGCGCCCCTCTGCTGCGACTGCCGTCGCCGTCGCGCCGGCGACGCCTCTGGAAAAGGTTTACAAACACGCCGGCGCCTCTGACAACCTCAGCGCCATCAGGAATGAGATCGCCGGCGTCCGCACGATGATCGAGGACCTTGTCCGCAAGACGGGCCCCTCGAGGACGGCGCACTGGCCCGAGCCGCTCAGGGGCTGGTACGCCCGCCTCACGCGAGAAGGCTTGAGCGACGCCAACGCCGTGGACCTTTTGGAGCCGCTGTCCGCGCGCCTTGCAGGGTCGGCGAAGCATGAGCCCGAGGCGGTTGCGGCGATGGTGACGGGACGTATCGCCCAGGCAGTGAAGACGGCAGCGCCCATTGCCGCAGGCAAGCCGGGCGCTCCGATGGTGGTTGCGCTCGTCGGCCCAACCGGCGTGGGCAAGACCACGACCATAGCCAAGCTCGCCGCGTACTTTGCTCTTCGCGAGCGAAAAACTGTCGGCCTCGTTACGCTCGACACCTACCGCATCGCCGCAGTCGAGCAGTTGCGGACCTATGCTAGAATCATTGATGTGCCGCTCGAGGTCGCACTCTCGCCGACCGAATTGCCGGATGCGCTCACCAGGTTGCGAAACGCCGCAATCATCTTCATCGATACCGCCGGCAGGAGCCAGCGCGACAGCATGAAGATGAACGATCTCAAGGGATTCTTCGAGAAGAAGCGCCCGACGGAGATACACCTCGTGCTTTCAGCGACAGCGGAGTGCGCGGCTATCGCGGATACGATCGATAAGTTCGCCGTCTACGGCCCCGACCGGATACTCCTCACCAAGCTCGATGAGATGCCTTCATACGGAAAGCTCCTCGATATATCAAGCCTCGCGCCCCTGCCGGTCAGCTATGTCACGACCGGCCAGGACGTGCCTGACGATATTCAGGCGGCCTTTCCAGAGAGAATTGCGGCTTTGATAGCCGGGGAGGCCGACCTTGACCGTTGACCAAGCAACAAGGCTGAGGGAACTCGTCGCGACCTCGCGCCGCCGTGCGCGAGTTGTCGCCGTAACGAGCGGCAAGGGAGGCGTCGGCAAGTCCAATGTTGCGCTCAACTGCGCCATCGCCGCGGCGAGGCACAACAGGCGGGTGGTTCTGATCGACGCGGATCTCGGGCTCGCAAATCTTGATGTAATGGCGGGGATTACGGCTGCCTCCGGCCTCGCGGAAGTGATCGCGGGCCGAAAGCGCCTCTATGAGGTCGCCGCGAAGACGCCTTACGGAGTCGAGCTCGTCGCCGGCGCCAGCGGCATCGCGTACCTTGCGGACCTGCCGGACGAGGACAGGCTGAGACTCCTGGCCCAGATGGAGATACTGGAGAGAGAAGCGGACCTGGTGATCATCGATACCGGCGCCGGCGTGTCGAGAAACGTCGTCAAGATCGCCGCTGCAGCCGACGAAGTGCTCGTTGTGACCACGCCCGAGCCGACGAGCATCACCGATGCGTACGCCGCGGTAAAGCTCATCAGCCGCGAGCGCGAGCACGGTTCCATAGGCATTGTCGTCAATCAGGCCGCTTCGAGCATGGAAGCCAGGCGTGTTGCCGACCGCATAGCGGCAGTCGGCAGGCAGTTCCTGCGCGTCGAGGTTCAATCGGCCGGATACGTCCTGAGCGACCACCACGTAGGCAGAGCAGTGAGGATGAGAAGGCCGTTTATGGCCGCGTTTCCCACGTGCCCCGCGTCGCTCTGTGTTGCGACCATTGCGAGGCGCTTCAACAGAATAGCCTCCGCCGATTCCGGCGCGGGCTTTATGAGCCGTCTTAGGCGACTCTTCGGGAGGTGAACCGTGAGAAACAAGGTTGCATCCGCGATCGCACTTCTCGCGTTCGCGATTATGGCCGCGCTCGGCGCGCTCAGAGGGATGAAGCTTGAGGCCGCCGTCACTTGCGCCTTCGTCGCGGCGATGGTGATGGCGGTGGTGGGATATATAGCGGGATTTATCGCCGAGAAGGCAGTTGAAGAAGCGGTTGACCGAAAGGAACCGCTGCGTCCGGGGATTAGCGTTCAATTGTCACAAGAGGGCACAGGGGCCCGTGAAGAGGAACGTAAATGAAAAGGATAGACAAGAAGGAAATAGCGAGGCTTTGGGTTGAGTTCAAGAGAACCGGGGCGAAGGAATACTACGACGGCCTCGTGGAAGCCTACCTGCCGCTCGTGCGCTACACCGCCGAGCGGATTTGGGGGAAACTGCCGCGTGGCGTCGAGCTTGATGACCTGTTCTCTGCGGGCGTGTTTGGCCTCATGGGCGCCATCGAGGCGTTCGATATCACCCGCGGCGTCAAATTCGAAACCTATTGCACGCCTCGCATCCGCGGCGCTATCCTTGACCAGCTCCGCAGCGAAGACTGGGTCCCTCGGCTCGTGCGTTCGCGCGCGCACCGGGTCGGCCAGGTCTGGGACGCTCTCCGCGTCGAGCTTGGCCGGTTCCCCTCTGAGGATGAGATGGCCGAGCGCATGGGCCTGCCGATGCAGGAGTTCTACCATATCCTCAAGGAAGCCAACGCCGTCGCGATGATTTCCCTGGATCGCCGCTACGGCGAGGATGACGAGGACGGTGTCAAAGAGCTCGACGTTGTCCACGACGAGCGCAGTGAAGACCCTATTCGCACGATCCAGAAGAGCGATCTCAAAGACCTCATCACCAAGGGCCTCAACAAGAAGGAGCGCCTCATCATCGTGCTCTACTACTACGAGGAGCTCACGATGAAGGAAATAGGGGAGACCCTTGGCCTTTCGGAATCCCGCGTCAGCCAGATGCACGCGGCCATACTGCTGCGGCTGCGGAAACTGCTTGTGGACAGGAAGGAGGAATTCGTCAGCTAAGGGTCCTGTCCTTCGAGTTTCTCAGACCCGTAGCAGGCGCGACCGCGAGTGGCGTCTGCTGCCGCAGCAATGATTGCGCGCCGAATACAACAGATCCGGTGACATGACTTGATTCGTCGCCGGCCAGAAAGAGCATCAGGTCGGCGACCTGCCCAGCAGTACCCGGATTCTCGCCCGTCAACGGGATTCTCCCATCGGGGGACTTGGCTCGAGGGCCGAGTTTGCTGAGTTTCCGCGGCCTTGTGCTCTCCTCTGTGGCGGTCTTGATTGATCCTGGGCAGATGGCATTTACGCGGATCTTGCTTCTGGTCAGCTCCAACGCCACCATCTTCGCGAACGCCGCTTAACCAGCCCTTGACGTTGCGTAGACCGACGCACCGATGTTGGAGAGCATTCGCGTGCCGTTCACGGATGAGTCGATGGTTATCGACCCGCCGCGCTTCTTCAGGTGAGGCACTGAGTACTTGACCGTCAGGAATGTACCCGTGAGGTCTACTGCGAGCGTCTCGGTCCATTCCTCCGGAGTGAGTTCCTCAATGAGGGCCAAGACGCCGTTGATGCCCGCATTCGCCAATAGAACATCAAGGCGTTTCCACTTGCATATTAACTTGTCCACAGCCTGCGCGACGTCCTCAGTCCTTGATACGTCTGCCGCGACGGGAAGCACGTTGTGTCCGCTGAGGTCAATCCCCTTGGCGACTCTCTCGACGTCGTCCATAGTGCGGCTTAAGACGGCAACCTTTGCCCCTTCACGGGCCATGAGTTCTGCAGCGGCCTCGCCTATGCCTGACCCCCCGGTTATAAACGCCACTTTGTTCTTTAGCCTCATCGCCTTACTCTCCAACCTCTGGCCGCCTGAACCTAATTCGAATCGTACCCCGCACTTCTCGACAAGGAAGAGCTGTCCTGCTGCGCCCGCGTCGGTGCGCCGGCACAGTCAGCGACGCTTTCACAACCGACCCTGCCTCGTACACCCTTGTTCCGCTGCTCTACACCCGAGGCTAACGGCTGGCGCCGACTGAAAGTGCGATGGCACCCACCAGTTGTGATAAGTCGGAACCCAAGCGACGCAGGGAAGTAGGAACCAGCACGCGCGCTCTCTGGCGTGGGGAGAGCTTTGACTGACAGGAACGGGGAGGAAAGCAAACTCCTTACAAAGAGCGAATCGAATTCCGTTTCTACACATTCCTGAAGTGCAAGGCGGCTTGGAGGATGTGGACGCGAGAGCGCGCTCGCAACTCTGCAAGTGGATAATAACGCCCACTGCTGTGCAAAGAGTTCTTCAGATGCAGTCTTCTGTGAACTCACTCCACAATCATCTCATGAATGCCACTCCTCAGGGCCGCATGCGCCTCGATTTCGATGCTGAGTAAGTGGCCCGCTCGTACTTCTGCGCGCGGAGGTACCTGATCTACGAAGTGCTCACCCCGCCGAGGCTCCCAATGACACCCCCGCCGCAGGACTACGGCGCTTCTTGGTTTGCTACGGCCCCAGACGCGCTCCCACGCGGCCAGCTGCAGCAGTTGGAGCAGTGGCAAGTATTCCCATCGAACCGTCGATGGAGGAGTTGACTCCAGCTTCTGACAGCAAAGGCGATGTCGGTTCTTATGCCATGTGCACGGCTGGCGGCGCGGTGAAGAGCGGACGGTCCCATGCTGCTCCCTCCTTGTCGCCAGCATTCCTTTGGCCCGGCGTGCTCGGCGTCCCGCGACTCCCCGGGGCTTTTCCGGTCGCCCTGTCTCCCAGACGACGGGAACCCGCTACTGATGCTTTTCAGCGCCTTCTTGTCGCCTGCTTTCCCGCCGCCATTTCGCTTGACTTAGCAAGCAGGCGCGATTACGCTCAGTAGACCACCGGACAGCACTGAAGAGCATCTCATGCGGGGGGATTCCAATTGCATAGGGGCCATGTCATGGCTGTTGTCTACCGCGATGAAGTGAACCATGCCCTCGCCGGCTGCGCCGACTATGACATGTCGATAGTTGCGCGCGCGGCAGGGCAGTGGATAGCGTCTCGACGCCTTGGTGCAACCGGCAGCCAAATCAGTCTGAGACATCTTCGGCCGCAATGGCTTCGTATGGCCGCAAGATGCGAGCACGTTCGCACCCAGAAAGAGGTCTTCGGGGATGTCGCGGGCGCAGCGTACCTGGCTTTGATAGCGGACTTGGATCTCAATATGGCCATGTCGAAAGCGATTCTCGGTCGCATGGTCGCCGAAGGCACCGGGCTAAGGCATCACTCATCCGGCACATGGTCCGTGCTGATACTTCCAGACGAGGTGCCTGCGCTTACTCCGTTTACTTTCTCTCTCTGCGTTGCCCTGTACAACCTCCTTTGCGCCGTCGACATGGTGGAGAAGAATGCTTCACTCGGCGCGCGCAACGCCATCGACGAATTCATCGGCTTGGCGCAGCGGCTCAAGGCGCGGCGAACCCTTGACGACCTCCTTGCGGCTCATTTGATATGGGAAGCAGTATCCGATCTGACGGAGCCGCTTGCGGAAGCCGCAAACATTGCGAGCAGGCGCCACCTTTTGGACAGAGTATTGAGGGCACGTCACCAAATGAGGTGCGCCGCGAACAGCCGATTCCTTGAATGGTATGACAGCACGCTAAGAAGACGCTTTGACGCACTATGCTGCCTCTCGACGCTTCTGGATGATGTATGGCCCTGGGACCACCGCCTTGCTTTGGATCGTGTGGCGTACGTGACAAAAGCGCCGATGAGATCGACGTTACGCGGCTGGCTGGCCTGGCGAATGAGCGTACGAATTACGCCCGGCGGTGATGGCGCTTCAGGACCTCTTCAGCTTATGTCTGAATTGATGGATCGTGCATACGATTGGGGCGCATGGGTGTTTGTAGCGCAGGTGATGCTGGAGGTTCTCGCCGGCGCCGAGCAGATAGGCGTGGAACACTTCCTGGAGAGGCTGGGGACATCTTCTGACCCGTTTGTCACGGTATGCGCCGAACTCACGTGTATCGCCGGCTGGCGCAAGCTTCCGGCTGACGGGGCGGAAGCGAAAACGGCGCAGAGCGTAATGCGGCGCTGGGAACGAAGCGTGAGCCGGTTCATTGCTGCAGCCGCGCTGTCCGGCAAACTGGGACCTGTTGCCATAGCGGACTACCTTCGCGAGGTGGCCTTGCTGTCGACCGGCCCTGGGTTCTGTTCAGCCCCAAGCAGGCTGCGAGAGCTGAACCTGTCGAGGATCTGCAAGGACTGGCTTAGCTGGAGCCTTGAGGTGGGGCAGGACTCCAGTGACGGATATGGACGGATAATCGCTGATTCGAGACAAAGGCTGGCTCTCGCGCATGGCGACGTCAAGCGTATCCTTCACGGTCAGGAAGCCGTGCGCAAGTCCACGCAGAAGAGGTGGTAGGGGGTAACAATGTGCGCGAAGACCACTGCTGAAACAAATCTGTTAGCCGAAATCGCCACGCGGAGTCGGGACCTGGTATCGTTTGACGAAGCGGAGATCGGATCCAAAATCGCCTCGCTCGGCGAGGAGCAGCTTCTCTCCCTTGTCAAGCTGCAGGAAGTTCACGGCGCATGTCTGGATCGAATACTTCGCGTGCAGTCCAGCCTTGAGAGCACTTTCACAGAAAAGCAGGAGATAATCAGGATGATGTTGGCGTGTACCATAGCGCAAGTGCCGATGATAATCCTGGGGCCTCCAGGCACGGCGAAGTCCGCGCTGGTGCGAGCTTTCTGTCAGGGCATGGGCCTTCGCGAAACCCACGACAAGATCGAACGTTTCGAAGCCAGTCTTCAGGAGGCCTTGCGCACAAACAGACAGGAAGCCGCTCGCGGCGACACGCCACGAGCGGGGGTCAGCCTCAGAAAGAGGCCCCTTTTCGAGTATCTCGTCACCCGCTATACGACGCCGGAAGAGATCCTTGGCACCGCCAATATAGACGCGATGCTGACTCTGTCGCTTTTCTACAGGCAGAGCGAGGGGATGCTTCCGGCCTCTCAGATCGCCTTTCTCGATGAGATATTCAAGGCAAACAGTGCCATCCTGAACTCGCTGCTCTCAATCATAAGCGAGAGGATCTATTACAATGCGGGACGGGCCTTTGACGTGGACCTGCTCATGGTGTTCGGAGCCAGCAATGAGGCGCCGGAGGGAGAAGACCTCCGAGCCCTTTATGACCGCTTTCCCATCAGGACTGTCAGCGAACCGGTCAGAGACGACCACGTCCCCGAACTTCTGCGGAGTTCGATTGGCATGGCCTATCGCCAAGGGGTAGCTCCTGGCGGAGACGGAGCGGCAGGCATACCGCGGCTGTGCAGCGTGAACGATTTTCGCCTTCTGTCGAGGCTGAGTTTCGTCATGTTCGGCGGACAGAGCACACTGAACGACGCTAGCAGTTCCGGAGGAGGCTTCAACTTCCTTCTGGAATTCAGGCACTTGTTCATGACGCTGCGCGAAGAGTTTCACATAAGTGATCGCACCCCCGAAAGGCTCATCCGAGTTGCGGGAGCTCTCGCGCTCCTGGACCGGGTGAAACAACTGCAACCGGCGCATCTGAGGGTGTTCAAGTACTGCGCTCCCGATGCGGAATCCGCCCGAGTACTCGCTGATATCGTAGAGGAAACCATAGCGGGCCTTTAGCAAGTGATCTACCGCCGCGAACATGCCTATGATACAGACGATCAACGCAAAGGATGAGAGCGTCAGGGCCGCTGCACGCAAGGACGTTTGGGCGCAAGTCCTTCTGAGCCGGGCGGTGAAGGGGTGGTATGCGCCGCTGTGGAGCGTGGGCTGGAACCTTCCGTTCTATCTAGTGATGGATCTGGGCATGCTGCTGCTCAAGGCGGATACAAGGCTGGAAAGCGGCTCTCATGTAACGCAGGATTACGTTGCCATGTTGCGTGAGATCAGTAACAGCAGGGTTTTTCGTCAATGTGCATCGGTAATATCCTCCGCGGACCCTCTGATGTGCGATGAAGCTGTAATAGCGGCTATAAGATGTGCGACCCGCAGCGCTAAGAGAATCGTCATGACGCCGGCGAATCCCACGGACGAAGACTGCAACCGTGTTAACGCCGCAATGAGCGCCGGCGTGAGTGCCGGCGAAAGAGATTCCTGGCTAACGCCCATAGATCTTATCACGGTGCGCGCCGCAGCCAGGCTGCCACAAGGGGCGAGCTTATTGGACTACCAATTGCTCGACGAGTGCTTGTCACAGTGGGACGGCGTGACCCCTCACCAACCTTCCGCCAGTCATCTCATGTCCCATACGCGCGGCATAATGATGGGCGTTCGCGGTGAAGGGCATCTCTCGGGCTACACGGGGGTAAGGCCGCGTCTGCCCATGGAGAACCTGACCGACATCATGCCTTCGGAATGGGGCCTTCTGCGGCGAGACAAGAGGCTCGGCTTTGACAAGATAGTAAATAGAAACACCCTTGTGTATTCGCGCGAAGGGTTGCGTGACCGGGCGCCGCGAGCGAGGATATTGCTGGTATTCATCGTGGACTCGGATCCGATGATGTATGGAACCGGGATGCCCGCCACTCCTGCCGCACTTGCAGAACGGGAAAAGCGCCGATCCACTGCCTGTTCTGCAAAGGCTCTCGTGTATCGGATGGCGCTTGACGTTGCTGAGCAGACGCCGTTCGAACTGATGAGCATCCACGCGGCGGTGTGCCTGCTGAGCACTGGCAGCACGGTTGCCCCGAAAGTGTGCGCATTCGATCTGGCTGAACTGTCCCCGGACGTATGCCAATGGGCTCTCACGCGGTATGACGAACTGGTCGACTCCTTCTTCTGCTGCGATGAATTGGCCGGACGACGCATGGGTTTCAGCACGAACACGCTATTCTCGGTGTGTGATGACCCCTTCACGTTGATGAATGAAGCAGGCGCTCGCGCAAGCGACTACACGGCGGTGCTATATGTCCTGTGCGCGGACAGTCACCGATGGGCCACGCTTATGTCCAGCGGGCGGACAGAGTTGAGGTCTGCTTCTGCGAGCCGGACGCCTGCCCTCCTGATCGAGACGCTTGGCGGCGAGAGATCGAGACGCTGCAGGTGGCTGTCATTCCGCAGCATTACCCGAGCCGCCAGCGGATACATGATGGCATTCAGAAGTGGTTCGGACGTCAGTGTCCGTAACCAGTTGCTTGATATGTTGCTTGGGAGGTACTGCTCTGCTCCAATAAGGGTGGCTGCCGACTTTGACAGCCTGCCCTAACGCCGGCGGAGGAAAATCGTACCCACTGCAATTCGTCGGCCGAGCCCGCCCGTGCAGTGACAGGCTGGATCGTTTAGGTGCGATCGGTATAAGAGGAGAAAGGTGAACCAGCAGGGATACATAGCTCTGCTCGAGAGGATTTGCCGTTATTCCCCTGAGGAATATGTCGAGGTATTCAGGTCGACCGGCGGCATTGCTGATGCCGTGGTGCAACTGGGTGACAGAGATCTTGCCAAATCCCTCTCCAGGGCAAAGCGAGACAAAGCCCTTATGCTGATCAAGCGCAAGATGTATGAGCTTGGAATCATTGAATGGAACCCCAGAGATGGCGGGTACCACAAAGGTTCCGCGCTGGCGGCGCTTGCCCGCAGGCGAGGTCTTCCCTCGGAGAAGATCAACGGAGCCACCAGGTTGAGGCTGATCCAGGACATGCAGAAGGCGGAGGGCAGCGAGCCCTGCATAGGGAAGAAGTATCGCACCTGCAGGCAAACGGGATGCTTGTGGCGTCGCGATTGTCGCGAGATACAACAATGGCCATTCATGGGCTCTCTGCGGGGAGCTGATACGCACAGCGCAAGACCAATCAGAGCCCCAAGCTCTCCTGCGCGCTCCGAGGGCGGGGGCACTGGCGGTAAGACGCAGGAAATCACGGACGACGCGCGTACACGGGGGAGTTCATATATTGAACGGCGCCCCCGGGTGGATTCGCCGCCCTCTGGCGCCGCCGGTGACGGAGCTGACGGTCAGAAGCGCTTCCTGTTTGCTAATCTGTCTGCCACGCTTCAGTTTCTGGATATGACGGTGTCAAATGGCCGCCCCTGGGCCGGATTGAGGAATTCCCTTATCATCAGGGTTATGAAGCGGCCGGAAGACGGAATGGTCGTCACTTGTCCGGCATTGGCTCAGGATGTTTACGCACGACTTCGCGATGCCGCCAAGCTCTTGGGAGGCATTGAACCCCACGAGGTCCCGGCCGGTCGAGATGTGAATGTGAATCGGCTGCTGGAATGCATAACTCTCTCCAGCCGGCCTCGTCCCGCTGACAATATCGAATGCCTGATCGTCAACAGACCGGGTGGCTCCCTCGACGACATCGCCGAGTTGTACAGGTCGCTGCCAAGGGGGGCCTGCGGGGAATGCGCTTTCTTTCCCGCCTTGCAGAGAGGTCCCGACAAGCGCCATGGGATAATCCTTCTGCAGAACATAAGAGAAATCGATCGAGTAAGGAGTTGGATTGAGCGGCTCGGTCCCGGAACCGACGCGTTCTACCCTATTGGAGGCGCGACGCAGGATACATTCTATTGCCAGTGGGGCTTTGCCTATCTCGTAACGCAGCTGCCCAGACTATACGACGTCGGCGACTCCAGGTATGTTCTCATGGGCACGACCGGCAGCTCCGCAAGACCGTGGCTGAGAATATCCAGGAACGAGGCCCAGGAGGCATTCATCGCTTCCAATGAAGTCTTTCGGATAGCGCTGAACGCCGACATTGAAGACGCCGACCCCGTGGAGCTGGAGAGCGCCGGCGACTCCAAATGTCTGGATCTCGAGCTGAAAGTGACTCGTTCCTCGCGCGACACTATAGCCGGCGCAGCGCGCCTGGCCAGAGAGATAAGCCTGTCAAGGAGGCGTCTTGTCGAATGTGAGGCCTCCTACGACAGGTTGAAACACTCCCTGGCAGGCCAGTGCAGAATCGCACTTGTCTTCCAGCAGACTGAAGGGCAGTCGCTTCCGTCAGCGCTGAAAAGGTTCCTGGGCAGATCATACCGGGCTTTGAGTGCTTTCTCATATTGCTTTGTGCGAACAGAGAGCCGTGCCATGCACGTGATCATAAGCAGGACTCCCGTTGCTCTCGCGGAAGCCCTCGCGGCAGGCGCTGACGGGTTGTATGTGCAGGACGCGACATGGCAAAGAATCGGTCTTTGTATATTCCTGCGACACGGGGTAAGTACATCACCTTTGGTAGATGATCCTGTCGTCGCGACTCAGTTCAGGCAACTCCTCAGTTCTGCCGACGGCGAGGACGCTCTTGAGTGCTGTCTGGCTGACATGTCTCACCCCGATGGCGGCCGCCGCGCGCCCAGGCTTGTTCTGGTGCCTATACGAAAGACTTCGCTGCTTCAGGACAAGATAACTTGCCTGAACGAGGAGTTTGCCGCCGACATTCGCGCCGCGGTTCAGCAAGTGCAGTCGGCATCTGAAGGGACGCTCGAAATACAGCGGCTTGCGGTTGATGCTCGCCTGCGAAGCCTGCAAAAACGGATGCAGATCGAACTGCAAAAGCGTCTTGATGACACGCTGGAACAGTGGGAGAGGCTGCACGCGCGCACAGACCGCGCCGTTCAGGAGATGCAGGCTTCGGGCGAAGACATTGCATCAATTGAAGAGTTGCTCAGTGCGATCGGGCCGACCTGGGAGCAATTCGTGGAGCGGATTATCGCATTGCACCTGATGCTCTCGGCAGACCGCAGGGGCGCGTTCGCCAGAATGGAGGGCAAGCTCGAGGAGTTTGGCGCCAAGGCTGCTCAGGCGCGCAAGGCAAACGAGGATGCTGTCGCCAAGATTGCGAGCGCCAGGACGCTTATCAAGAACGCCAAGGCGGACCTGACGGCGATCGAAGGGAAGACCAGGTCGGCCTTCGGGCGAATGACTGAGGAGCACAGGAAGTATAAAGAGGACAGGAGCCGGCTAAGCGAAGACGTGGCAGGCGCCCGCAAGCGCCTGCGCGCGCTGACGCTCAAGAGCGAGCAGCAGAAAGCGGCGATAGAGAAGGAAGTGCGTGACGCTGAAGCAGACAGGGCCGGGCTCGACCGTTCGCTGCTCGAAAAAAGGCAATTGCAGGCAAAGCTGCAAAGCGAGAAGACGGAAATTGCCAGGCGCGAGGAAAGCCTTTCGGCGCTGGAGAAGGGCATAGCTCAGACGGCGTCGGAGAACGATGCCAGAAAAGAGGCTCTGCGGCGGAGGACGGAGGAATACGGCCGGAATAAGGCACGGATGAAGAAGAAGGCCGAGCAGCTTGAGGAACGGAAGCGGACCAGAGATACGCGAATAGCCACCGGCAAGAAAGTGGGTGAGGGTAAACTCACGTTCGGCTATGAATTGGCATCGGACAGAGGCAGGTTTCACGAAGATCTTACTCGGATTATCCACGTCCTAAAGAATAGGCCGTCGCTGATTGAAAGGGTGAGGTTTATGTTTCTGCTCAATCGTCTTCTTAAGAACGCTCCTTCAGGGTTCTATTCGACCGAGCGTCCGGATTATGAGACTCTCTGAGAGAGTGTGATGGCGGACTTGAACCAGCGGCCTGTCAAGATAGAGGATGACGGCGTGCAGCCGCAGGTTGCCGGCGATTGGTATGACTTCATAAGGCGCACGGACGGTGCCCTCGACGGTGTTGAGCAGGCCGTCACGGACGACCGGCTCATGGTCAAGAGCGTCGTTCCTGATGTGCTCAAGGCGCACAGGAGCAGGCGCATCATGGAGGCGGTGCGCGCTTCGCTTGCGGGGAGCGGACAGGCGAGAGATCAATAGGTCTTGGGCGGGAGCAATCCTGATGGCGCATAAGAGTATAGCTGAGATGATGGAGGCCGCTGATCTGGCACTTGGGCCTATATCATCGAAGCGGGTGAAGCGTACGACCGAACTGCTGAGGAAGTGGAAGGAGAAGACTGCGTCTGACGCCCCAAAGCTTGACGTGGCATCTTCCGTTGTCTCGAATGAAGCGGGGCTTATGGTGCAGCGAGCGGGAGATGCCCGAGTGTTGACAGCTCGGGCTGATGTGGTGATGGGAGACTGCCAGACGCCATCCTTCGATGGCGTAGTCGGCGAAAGCCGGACTGAAATCGATTCGCTCACAAATCACCTGAACGGGCTGTTTGGAAGACTGCATGAGGCCTCTGCCGTTGATGCCCGCGATGCAGACTCGGGGTCGCACGACACAGGGAATTCCGACGGAAAAGAATGAACACTGTTGACAAACAGGTTGACCGCTGGAACGCATGGAGGCGGCGCTGGCCGGCGATTGTAGCTATGGCGGCACTATGCTGCATTGCCGGACGGCTCTGTCCTACATGGTGGCCCGTCGGAGAGTTGTACGACGAGTTCATCCTTCCGATAGCGCTCAAGTTCATCTACGGCCATGGTCCTGCAATGCTCGTCTTTGCGCTGGCGTGCGCAGCGGCTGTTGTTCTAAGGCCATGGAATCGGATCTGGCCGGCCCTCGCAGCGTGCGTCGCGGCTATCTTCATAGGCTGGGTCATCCTGCTGGACATGTGGCGCAACGCCCCTGTAACATCAGCTGCAGTACTGTGTGTCATCTGCTACGCGATCTGTCGCTACAGATGGGTGGACGTGGCGTTGTTTGCCAGGGGCCTTGGGCAGCGCATGTTCAGATCGATGTCGCTCTCCTGCGCGTCAAAACAGGGCATCGAGGCATACTACGACGCGAAACGAGCGGTGTGCCATGGGGGGCGAGGTGCGGAAAGTCGCTGGTGGAACAGACAGGGCGCGCCGGCAGGCGACAATGAGCACGGTCTGTTCATGGGTGCGCTTTTTCTCCTTGCAAGGTCGTACCGGTCCGGCGCAACGATGCTGCTGATGCCGCTACGTCTTATGTACGGGCGCAGGACACCGGTTTCCCTCAAGTGTCAGTGGCTGCGCTTTCTTCTGGACATTATCGAAGACATCACTTACGGTGCGGCGTCCAACATGAACGCGGGCTGCCCTGAATGGTTCCGCGCGTATGAGCGCCTGATCGAGGTGACCGAAGCGAAGGCGGAATACCTTGCATTTTCTCCGGAAGACCTCGGGAAGGGGTCGATCGAACTTGCGTCAGCTGCAGCTCTCTATGACGAGCTTTCTCGTCTGGCGCTTGCAAGACAATTGTGGTTGGCCAACGCTGCGTCCCTGGCCGGGATATCAGACGAGGAGATAGATAGCGGGTGGCAACGATTGGTCGGTTTTCGCACGGATGCCATATGGAAATCGACCGAGCTGCGCGCGATGTATCTGGGGAGCAGACCGGAGCATCGCCTAAATGGCGGGGCAGCGGCGATTGTCGCAAGGGCGGAATCGCCCCGTGACGGCGCCCAGGAACTCCTGCTTATCCTGTCGCTTCTCCAACTGCGCGAACTGACGGCGCAATCCGGCGACGGCCCGCAGATGCCGCTGGAGTTGGTCGACGGCATTAAATCCCTTGGCGCATCCGTACCGGAGGAAGATCGCGCTGTGCTGGCTCGCAAGGTCATGGAAATCGGCCTTGATTGGACCGACTATCGGATAGTCCAGCAAGTTATTGCGCTTGGTTGGCATGATGCCCGGGCCGATGCAGCCATGAAGTGGAAGTGCTGCCTCAGACTCGAAGGGCACGCGTACTGGCGCATGGTCCGCGCTCTGCGCGTGCAGGACCTGCGGATGAACGCCTATCGCAAGGCCGCAGAGGCGTTTCTCAGAGGGGGCTTCGCCGAAACCTCGGAGCTCCTGCGTGACGCGGCTTCCCAAAGCGAGACGTCCGGGAGCGCGCCGTAGCCAAGGCATTGCCAATGAGAGAATCGGAAGACAAACTGGCTCGTTCCAATGCGGAGACGTTATGAGCAGGTGGAATGATCTTGTCGAAGAACTCGCACGCATGGAGACGGCAATGCGGACGAGCCCGGACAAGGCGGGTTATCCGGGCTTGGGGACGGATCATTCGGAGATGCCGAGTGTCTTTGTCAGGGGGTGGCTCGCCATAGCGGTTTTTCTTGTTGCCATTCTCGTCTGTGGCGTGATGTGCGCAATGCTCAATTCGGGCAGACCGGTTCCCGATTATCGGCACGGTTCAAGCCATCGCTCGTTCCCTTCGGTTGCCGTCGCGGCAGTACCTGACGCGGACAGTGGGATGATATGGGTTGCCAGCAGAGGAGGCGGCGTTCAGCGGTTCGACCCACGCGCTCTGTTCTGGGAAACCAGCATCACGTCTGCCAGCACCGCTGGCAGGCTGCCCACTGACAATCTTGCCGGTCTCAACGTCACAGAGTCCGCCGCCGCGCTTGTTTTCGAAGACCGGGATCGAAGGGGGCTCACGTTTTCATCGTTCGACGGCGCTATATCCGGGCGGTGCTGGGCACAGCCATTCATTGATACCTCGCATTTGGGCATAGACAGCTCCGACGTCTTGACATGCGCAACCCCCGGCATACGTGCGGGCACAGTAGTCGTTGGCAGCCGAAACTCGGGTGTAGGCGAATATGAGCTGGATAGGCGTCGCTGGACCGCCTACATCGACAAGACCTCCGGTCTGCTGGCTGACGACCGCGTCAACGATGTATGCAGTTTCCCCCAAGGCATTCTGGTAGCGAACCGAAGCGGCATCGACATATGCAGAATGCTCGATGGCCAGTGGCGGCGGGCCGGTTTCATCCCTTGTACGGCAGGCCAGGGCGTACGCAAGCTCCATCAGGTTGTCACATCAAAGGGGATTGATGTCTGGTATGAGACGGATGGCGACGGTGCTGGCACGGCGTCAATCACTGACGATGGCCGACGTCAAGAGCCCTTCAGCGTGATCTCTGGCAGATCTGTACCTGGCATGTCGCTCAATGCCTGCTTTGCGGCCGACGCGGACGAGAGTAGCGGGCGTCTATGGGTGGCATTTGGCCAGGGGCGAAAGGCGGGGGTCGCTCGCTATCGGTTCGCAGACCATGACTGGTTGGGCGCAGCCAGGATGCTGGATAGGGATGACGTGTTCTGTCTTCGTGCGACCGCAAATGGGGGGCTGGTGGGCAGCAGGGACGGCGTCTGGCACATACGTGAGAATAAGGAGTCTCTTGCGTCCAGGAACGTTGGCCCCTCCGGCGAAGGCGCGACGGCCGTAGCGGCGTGTAATACGGCCGTATTCGCGCGTACTGAGAGCACCGCAGCGGAAGGTGAGGTTGGTGCCCGCATCAGGATGGCAGGAGATTCGCCTTGTCAGAAGGAAGGGGCGTGGGACTGGAGGGATCTTGTCGGGCCGTCACGCTTTCCCGGCCTGACGATGTCCGATCTGCTGTGCGTGGCGCAGCGCCCCGGAACCGAGGAATACTACTTCGGAACAAACGGGAAAGGCGTAGGCCTGTACAGAGGCGATTCGCATGAGGTTCTCCAGAGATTCAAAGCGGGCGAGCAGGACGCCTTGCCGCAGGACGCCATAGTCGATCTTGCCTGGGCGCGCAACGGCTGTCTGCTTGCAGTCAGTTCCGACACGCTCATGAGTTACGACGGGAACGTTTGGCACCGCCTTGTGCAGACCAACGGGTTGGACACACAGGGGCAGATGGCAGACTGCGCAGACGCGAGCGGCTCCGCGATACTGGCAGCAGCCGATCCGGCGGTTGGCATTTACGATATGGCGACGCGCAGATGGCGGCCACTGGAACCGCTGCCCGGCGTGACATCAGTGAAATTCGCAGCCGGCCGCATCTGGGGGATAACGGGAGAGAGGAGTCTATTCGCCTTATCGGAACCGAACGTTGGCACATCCTGGGTCCTGCGGTCGAAGGAGGTGGCATCGTTCACAGGCAACGCGCACGCGGCGGTCGCGTTGGCGGGGGCTGGCTCTGCGCCCAAACACATTTTCGTCGCAATGGAATCTTCCGCCGAGATGAGCGCTATTGCGGCGCCCGGCGCTCTCTCGCGCGACATTCGGCAGTGGCGGGACGCCTGTGCCTTTGGTGCGAACCTCTACTGCGTAGGCGCCGACAACTCGCTCGCACGATACGACTTGTCTGCCCATACATGGGAACAGCTTGCGCGGCCCGTGAGTGGTGCAGTATCCAGGCAGATCGCCGTAACGGCCGCTGGGCTATGGTTCCTGACGGAAGAAGGGAACCTCTACCTTAGAAGTGCCGACACAAACACATGGACGGGGCCTCAGACTCCCTGGCGCGTGAAGACTATTCAATGTGACGGGTCAGACGTGCTTGCGCTGTGTGAGGAACACGACGCAGGCGGCCGGCGGCAGCCCAGACTGGTCATGCTCCACGCTGGCGAGGCGCCAAGCGTCATAGTGGGGCGCGCGCTCAATAGCGCCGGGGCAGATGTGACTGCCGCGGCGGAATACAACGGAGCCCTCTTCCTGGGGGCGTCCGAAGCAATCGCGCGATATGACGGCCAAGCCCATGACTGGTGCAACTACTCTACAGGCGCTGAGCGTGTTAAGGCTTTCGTGGCTACGAACACTCTCCTGTATGCTCTCTTGGAGGCTGACGGATCGGATGCTTTTCACATTGTGAGATATGACCCCTCCGGCGACAGATTCACCCGCTTGGCGGAACCCGGCCAATCGGGTCTCGAGATGACGGTGAGAAGATTAGCGGCCGGCAACAATGCAATTGCTGTGCAACGGGCCGATGGCGACGTCGTACTGGTGCGCGATGATGGCGCTGCGACCACGGTCTGGCCCTCATCCAGGCTTGCAGCTGAAGGCACAGTGGTGTGTGCGGCCGAATCCGGGGAGGAATTGTATCTCGGATTCGACAACGGCGTATTGGCGGGCTACCAGAAAGACGCGGACGGCGTGATGAGATGGGCGGAGACGCGTTTCTCCACGCCAGCGGACAGCGAACCGGTTCGCAAGATCATCCCGTTGAACGGCGGAGCTGACAGGGTGGTCGTGACGGACCAGTCGATAACTCTGGAACACCGTTCTGACGGAGAAGGACAGTGGCGGACAGTCCGCAGGGAAATGACGGACGCAAGCCGCTGCGATGCGTGGGATGACGGCGCGGGAAGCATGGTCTACGCCGGCACAACAAACGATGCTGATAAGGCGGCCGACTGCTTCAGCAAGATTACCATCGGTTCCACGGATCGCGAATCCGTAACAGTCGTGGGCAAAGGCCTTGCCAGTAACGGCGCAGTAGGAGCGACCTCAAGTGCAGTGGAATTTGCTACGCCTTCCGATGTCTGGATATTCCGCCTTGATTCGAACGGATCCGTCGGCTGCTACAGCCTTGCCACGCATTCATGGGAGGCGGAGCCCATCAAGGGGATCGGGCGAATCTTCAAGAGCTTGGGCACCGTCTGGGCGTACGCTCCTGAAGACATGACGCTCTATCAGATGTCGCTCTCTGGAGAGAAACATGCATGGGCGGGGTACGGCCGCAGCGGGAGCATAGCAGATATTGTCGAAGGCGAGAACAGCGTGCTGCTGCGCCATGCCGATGGCGAGCTTGAGATGCTCTCTCTGGCCCCTTCCGGCTCGCGTGAATCGCGGAGCATTGCGAACGGGTCTACGCTTGAGCAGAGGAGAAATATCGGCACCCCTATCGCGTATGCCGAGGTTGGCGGGGACCTGATCTGTTCATTCTCGAACGGGAACACCTGGCTTTACAAGCTTGACAAACATTCCTGGCGCGAGGTCCTTGCGAAGAAGGCCAGGCAGTTCACGCGCGACGCCAGCGGATCGATCTACGCCGTGTGCGACGACGGCAGTCTCTACGCCTGGGACGGAAAATCAACGGATCGCTTTCAGTCTGTCTCAACCCCGGCCGGCGTCGACAAAATGATACTCCTGGACGGCAGAGTATGCATATCCAGCAAGGACGTCGGGCTTTACCTCTTTGGGGATGATGGTAGGTGGACCATGCTGGCTGGCGCTGGCAAGCGGCTCGCGGCGTCACGCTGGCCGCCGATTTCTGCAGTATCCGAGGCAGCGGGACGTCTCGTTCTTGGCCTTGTGGAAGAGGGCACAGGAGAGATGGTCCTTTATGACCCGGCGTCGATGAGTTGGCAACGCATGCAGTTCCAGGATTGTACTCCGGAGCGGTTTCTGGCATGCGGCGATCGCCTATTCGCTGTCTGCGTTTCACGCGGCGGCGCGAAGAGCCTGTGGTCTCTCGACGGTGGTCGCCTGGTCCCTGTCGCACAAGGACTTCGCTGTGCGGCCGTCTGCGGATCCGATATATGGTGTCTTTCCGCAGAAGGAACAGTGCTGCGCGTGGCCGGGGTGGACCTGAAGGCGACGCCTGTGACCGCCAGACGCACTGTGTCCGCCTTGCCCGGGGGCATAGCCGCGGGCGGGCTCATGGCGGCAGGCCCCGATCTGGTCGCATTACTTACCGACGGGTCCATCTGGCACCATGCGATGGGCGACCTCGGATGGCGATGCGTTCTGACAGCGGTGCCGGACATGCAACCTTCGTTTCAGCGTCGGGTAGTCGAGGTCGGCGGCGTTCTGCTGACCTCCACGCCGTCAGGCGACCTGCTGGCGTTCGATCCGGCGAAGGACCAGTACGTGCACACGGAAGATCACATGGCGTCCTTTGCAACCGGCGCCCATGCTTCGAATTGGCAGATTCGCACTGCGGACGGCGTGATGCGGGTTCGAGCTATGCCTGACGGCGTCTGGATGACCCTCTCAGAGGGCCTGCTGCCTTCAGATGATATTACAGACTTGAGCGTTGACGGAAATCGCCTCTACTGCTTGACGCGTTCGGGAGAAGTGCGAGTGCTGGATCGAGGCACGCTCAAGGATATACCTGCGAACGCCCCGGCCGATGACTTGCACAGGAAATTCGAGCGCGCGCCTGCCTGGTATCTTCAGAGCGAACGATTCTCATGTGAGTCGACGGCGAACGGCTCATGGGAAGCTGCCGACCCAAACACAGGGCTCAGGATTTGCATGAAGGATGGCGGAAACGCTCAGGAACTGCTTCCCCATGCTGCCGACGGGCAAATTGGCCTGGCGCAGCAATGGCCGTATGATCCGCAGTCTCTCGGTAAGTCCTTGATTGCCGCGATTCCCGGCGGCGTCATGTGTGCCGATGTTGTCAACGGGGCTCTTGCGCTCAAGCATACGTGGATCCTGACGGAAGGAGCGGCTGCTCCTGCCATTGCGCGGCTCGGCGACAACATCTTCTGTCGGGCAGGCGAGGACAAGAGGTACGTGCTTGACGCGGCGGGAGAGGCGTGGAGGGCCGTCGCCAAAGATGATCCCTCTTGCCTCACGGCATTTGGGTTTGTGGATAGCGTTGCTGCTCGGAGCCTGCTCGAGTCAAGGTGGGCATTGTCGATGACGCAATCTGGGCCGGTTCTGAGTGTGTTGACAGGAAGTGGAAAGATGATATCGGTTAGCTTTGAGGACGGAGCGCTGGGCATCGATCGTGTGGCCACGATGTCGCTCTCCGATAAGCGCGTCTTGCTCTACACGCGGGATGGTCTGCTTACGTACGGCCAGGATAACTTCGGCGGCGCCCCGGAGTCGGCGGAAGCTGGGATGGCCACACCCAACGAAATGCTGGCGGACCGGTGCCACGTGGGCACAGGCGCGAGCACGGCTGTTCCGCTGGCAGTCTCCATAGACGGCAAGCGGGCCTGGTTGTTCAGCGGAAAATGGCAGGCCGAAGACGTATCCACCCCTTCAGCATTGCCTGGCGACCTGCCACCGCAATTGCTGGATGGTGCCTACTGCAAGTGGGGCAGAAATGAGGAGGTGGAGCTGAATTGGGGCGGCGAATATCGCATGAAAACCGCTTTCAACGCGAAGACAGGACGATTCACGGCCGATGAAGTGGTCGCTATCGGCGCCGTAGACGCAACCTGCTGGGCCGTCACCCATTCAGGCATCAGGAAGCTGAACGGCAAGACCGGCACTGTGTACCAGAACAGCGATTCGGCATTCAGCTGGACCGGCCGTTGGAGCTTTGTGCGTGCCTCCGTTGGAGGGGTAGACAGTCTCTATGCCTGCCTGCAAGCTGGAAACGCCGACAAGCCGGTTGTGCTACGCTGTGATAGGGGCCTGTGGCAGCAGGTAATCGATGCAGCCGAGATCGAAGCGATTCGGGCGGCGCGGGAGGTGCTCCTGGACGGTGCGGCATGGCGAGTGCGGCGCGGGGTTCCTGATCCGCGTGCTCTGATGCGATTCGAACGGCACTGGGATTGGCTGCCGTCAGGCATATTTCAGGCTGTTTCTATCAACATCCAGCATTCCGATCGCCCAGGGGTTTTCGATTTCGAGTGTGTCAACGACCTGACCATGGAGGCCGACTCGCTCTGGCTGGCAACAGACTGTGGACTGGCACGAGTGCGCTTGTCCGATCACAGGATGACGCTCCTGACGGCGCCGAGCGGCTGTTCGAAGATCAAGAGACTCGCGCGGAAGGATGCAACGATTTACGCTGAAACCGACGAAGGCGTCTTCTCCTTCAACGGCCGGTGGGAAAGGGCGGCTGTGGACGTGTTCGCGAGTCCTCGGCTCCTTGTGGAGGGCTCAAAGTGGCGAGTAGGGGACAACAACGGCAGCTTGACCATCAGTGAACGCCTGTCGAGCGAAGAACGTGAGTTCCGCAATGTGATGTTTTGTCCTGTCGGTGATAAGCAATCAAGATTCGATTTCGATGCTGTTGTGTCCGCGGCGCACATAGGCGGGACCGTGTTCCTCGTGACAGACCGCGGTCTTGTTCGCAGGACAGGGCGGTTCGGGGAAGATGTGGCGGTGGAACCCTGTGAGGGGGCCAGCGGCAGGAAAGGCGACATCTTCCTGGGCGGCAGGACCGGTTCCCAACGTTTGCTGTATTGCGAGGACGGCGCTCTCTTCGCTTACAACTCTGACCTTCGCGCATGGCGGGCTGAGGGGAGAGCCAACGGTGAAGACGCGCCCTCACCGACGTCGGTCCTTGCGTGGAACGATAACTGGCTGGTGCGAAAGGGCGCTTCAGGGATAGAGGTCTCTGTGAAGATGCCGGAGGATTTGGACTACACGCAGGCGTCGTTTGCTCCGGATGCGGGTCTTTTCGCATTCGACATCTTCACGGATGTCAGAATCTGTGACGGAGACAATGGATGGGCGATATTCGCTGCAACACCCGCGGGCATAGTACGAATGCGCCCGGACGGCTCATGGCGAAAGAGATACATGCTTTCAGATGATTGCGGGAAGGGCGTGTGCGCCATACGGCTTGCCGGATCGGGTCGGGACCACCTGATGGCCTCGTGCGTCGTTCCCAATAACAAAGCGTCAACTGAGTGCATCTTCACCTATGTGCCGGCGGATGATTCATGGCAGGAAGAGCCCGCCAGCCCGCAATCCCGTCACTTATTTGCCACATTGGCAGCTACACAAGTGAACGATCCAGACGGCTGGGTTGTGGCAGACAGGGAGGCGTATAGCGCATCAATGGGGTTGCCGGCTCCAGAGCGTCGCCATCGGCTGGGCCTGGAATGGCGCGGCCAGCCCGTATGGTTCGTGGGCGCGGGCAGGGATGTGAGGTTTGCTCACGATGTATTCTGCTCCGTCGCGTGCGACGGTGACGATACATGGTTGGGAACCGCCGGAGGCGCCTTGCGCTACAGGCCACGGGAGGCGCAGGCTAGCCTGATGGACATTTCATGCCTCCGCATTCATGCGCGCGATTTCCTGGACGCATATGATCTATGGTCGGCAGCACTGCCCCCCCGCGTGGGCGTACTGAGGGCGCCCTCGCCATCTCATATCCAATGCTTCCTTGCCGGCTCATATGGAGACGGCTCTGGCGAGTCTCAGGCGCGCGTCGACCAAAACGCATGTTACCTGCTTGCGGGCTCGGCGGAAAGATTCACGGCGATCAACGATGAGGACGCACGCGCGGATGCTCCGCGCAGCCTGATCGGCCTGGACGACGGTTTCTGGCGTTGGGTCAAGACGGGGCCGGGCTCCCTGCGAATCGAATTCGACGAAGGCAGGGCAGATGTGCCGAGGGATTACCAATACCTCGCCGACGGGACTTTCAGGTTCTTCGATGTTTCAAGCCGACCCGAGCAAAGCAGAGACTCAGTTGAGCTTCTTGACGGCGACGTGTTCATTGCAACAGCGGGGGGGATCATGAGCTTCGATGTCGGGAGCGGCAAGTCGGCAAAGCTTTATGCTGAGGCGAAGGACACCGTGCATGGGAACTCTGTGAGCCTTGAGACGGTAAACAGGCTGTGGTTCAGCAGGAAGTATGCAACTCTCTTTGCCCAGACGGGTACCGGCATGGTTGTCGAGTACTCGTCCGGGGCGGACGCGCAAGGCTGCTGGAGGGTATATGGCGGGTCTGACGCTCCTCTTGCTGATAGGGACGTGGTGGTCGAGAACGATCTCCTCAGGTGGAGACAGTCTGCCACTGGAGCTGTAGTCACGCTCACGCACAGCGACATGGCTTCGGTAGACGCTGCACGACTGTTCTCAGAAGGCAGGTTTTCCTTTGACCGTGTTAACGCCGTAGCTCTCTGGCGAGGGAAAGCCTGGTTGGCGACCGATGGAGGTGTTGTCCGGGTAGACGGTGCGACCCGCAAGATCGAATACGTCCATACACGCGCGTTCACGGTTGATAAGGACGTGCGCGCGTCCACTGTGAAGGAAATAGTCGCTTCGACTCCTGACGGGCCGCTTCGCGCGCGAACCGGCGACCGACGAGGCTTTGTGCTGGACGCGGGCGACTGGAAGGCTGCCTGCGCGCCCGAGAGTGACGAGGCCTTTCTGCGCGCCTATACGCGCATACAGGATCGATTCTGGTCGTGGATAGAGCCGCGGGGCAGTCTTTATGTTCAACTCCACAAGGCGCTGCCGGGAGAACTTGTTTTCGGCGATCCGTCTGTCATGGCCTGCAGGCCGCTCCTCAGCCGTGGAAGGTTTTCCTGGGATGATGTGCGAGACGCGTTTCTTGACGCCGACGAGTTGCTTCTGGCGACCCCGGTTGGAGTCTGCTGCTACAGCGTTCATCATGCGCAGGGCACGTCCGCCTATAAGTACCTGTACGCTACGGCCGGGACGGACACTGGAGTCAACGTTGCTATGACCTTTATTGACAGGATTGCGAGAGGAGACGACGGTGCCTTGCGTGCCTGGAATGCTTCCACAGTGTTCAAGGGCTGTCGCGCCGACGGCGCGTGGCAGTGGGAAGTCGAGGTCCGGTCGACACCAGACCTGCTGACCTCGCACAGAGAATTCAACGGCGATGAGGGCAGGTGGTTACTGGACAGGACGAACGAGGGCGGCGTTCGCGTATCATTCTCTCCACCAGGGGCCGGCTCGTTTTCCAAGACATACAATGTCGATGTACGCTCGCCTGATTTGTCGCGCGCCATCCTTGTTAAGACCGGCCTTTGGATGCCGACGGGGAAAGACGTCTTTTGGGTCGATACAACTCTTCTCAGGACGAAGCAGCGGTCCGGCGACTGGGGTTTCTGGGCGCTTGTTATCGTCGCGGGGATCCTCCTTGCATGGCTGCTTCTCATGAGACCGCGTCGCCCTGCAATACGCTATGACATGCCTTAGAATGCCGGGTAGAATCGCGGAATCCGGATGCGACAAGACATCGCTGCTATCGCTCGAATGACGTGCGGAAGGTCGTCGGGCGCACCTCGGCGCAGCCGACGTTCGCTCCGTTTTCAGATCCGAAGTGACGAGGTGCAAGAGGTTGTCAATGGCAGACCGACGCATGAGATGGAATTCGCTTGGCTGTTGTCGGGCCAGCGCCGTTACGCCACAAGTCGGCAACAGCGTTCTCTGCCGTTGGAGGCTCGGACATTCCGCCGATATCCGCTTCTGAAGACGGATGTGCGCCCCAGGCGACCTTCTGATACTGTGAAACCTGCCAAGACAGTGAAGCGCCCGAAGGTCTGGAGCGCAGAACATCCGCTCGCAAGGCCGTCAGTGCGGCGTTCGCAGTCTCAGAGAAGCTTCCAGCGGTAATCCGTATATCCATTTCCACGCCGCCGCATACCATCGGAAGCACACTATACTTACGGATCTCATCCCCCACTGAGACACTGTGAGTCCATTCCCGACAGTTGGCCAGACCCGGGAGGCTTGCCTCCATCGGCTTCTCGTCACAGAAGTTGTACCGCGTAAGCCACTGATCCGAGTCGATGCCGGCTGCAGAGAGAGAATGGCGGAATTCCATGGCAAGTACAATCGCCCGGAGTCGGAACAGGTTTTCCAGATCGGCGTATATGGGGACAGACTGAGTCAGGTCACAGAAATGGGTCGACAATTCGTTCGAGAAGGCCGTGGCTATCGGATCATCGTCCTTCATGTCCACGAGTTTACCGCTTGATGTAGCCATCTGCTTTTCGGTTAGCAGTACGACTGGGCACTTGGCCAGCCAGATTACGCCCTTGCCTTCCTGAAAACTCGGGCTGCCCGCTCCCGCATGAAACCAGAACCGCGCCATGCTCATGGCCGGTAACGGAGTGTTCTTTCCGTTAAGCACGTTGTCTTTGATCGCGTTGCGCGACAGGTCCAGATACGAGGTGATGCCGGCCAGTGGGATATGTCCTTGCGAAACCTTCTTCATGTGATAGTCAGCGTCGACCATTACGTGCGCGAATCTGGAATTCCTCGGCACGCCGCCGGCGACAACCTGCTGCGGTCCAACCGCGGACCGGATCCGCTCAAAGGACGCCTTCAGGCCCTCCTCCGGCAGGGCCTGCGAATCCTCCGCAAGCAGCCGTTGAAGGGCCAGTATATCTTCAGGACGCGGATCAAGAGAGCAATAGGGGTACGTGCCCGGCTCGCCGAGGGAGCGCATCGATACCACCAGATCATCCAGTCGCAGCGAGGGGTGGGACTCCGACCGAAGACCGACCAGAATCATGTCTCCAGGGGACGTGTCGTCAAGTATGTACCCCTCAAGGAAGCCGATCCCTGCCAGCGCGAGACAGTCCTCCGAGGGAGAGGATCTCATCGCTGATGCCTTGGAGACCTCGCCCGAAAGCACGCGAAGGGATAGGCAGACTCGCTGTGTTCCCTTGGGCGGCGCGAATGTCGCCTCTTTAGCCGCGCAGGTAATCTGGCTGCATCCGATGAGATACATCAGAAGTCCGGCGACAAGGATATGCCGGCACCTGGAAGCCGCCCGTCTACAAGTGTCACTTTCCTTCTTCAGCATTCGCTTCCCCATCTCGCGTGCCAAGCCAGTTTAGAGCGCTCGGCGATGGCCTCGTGTCCGTTAGTTCCTTGCGAAGGGCACCTGCTTGGACACCTTGCATTGAGGGCAACGGCCTCGTGAAAGACTCCGGACCAACCGTTTCCTTCATAGATACGCCTGACTCCTTCCCCATGCTCTTGCCCGGTCCGGTGTCATGGGCCGAACCTGCGCAACCCGGAGCCAATTGAGCGCTTGACATCCTGACAGGCGTCGAGTAAGAGTTGCCTTGCCAGAACTTGACGAAAAAGCGCGGATCCTGTTCAGACTTCATGGCCGCCAAATGCCCGTTTCCAACGTGATCGAGCCTGTCCAGAGGGTCTATCCAGCCTACGGTAAGGCCAGGAAACATGCGTTTCAGATCTTTTGTCACGTCGTGATTGCCTATCGAATGGACCCACGGATAGTTGGGCGCGGGCCAATCTCCCGCAGTATTGAAGATCCTGACATTGCCTTCCCCCAGAGCACGGATAGTCTCAACCATCGGCGTTTTGTAGGCCCTTCCGTCGAAGAACGTCGCGTCCGTCATGTAGCCCTTCCAGGCCGAGACGTTCTCAGAGAACACCTTTGTGCCATTGCTTCCCAGCACACCATGGAAAGCTTGATCGCTGTGGCCCTTTTCGCTCAGATAACCGCGAAGCATGCCAATGGCTTCGTACGCGCACCTGCCAAATCGGTTGACCGCTTGCTGGTGTCCATCCGATGCATACGTGACAGTGCCGATATGCTCGATGACTTGCACTTCGTATGTAGTCACGTTCCTTGACAGGCCGCTGTCTACTCTGGTTTTCAAGGCGCCCAGGATTTCATCTGTCACCTCGGAATCCGACATTCGGCCCAATTGCTCATGCGGCGGCATTACTATAAGGATCTGCGCGTCCCTGGGAAATGACGGGAATACACATGCCCTCGCGTTGGCGAAATCGTCGCCTGTCCTGAGAGACAGATCGTCCCTGTACTGGTTTATGCCGAAGTCGCTGACAAAGAACGTCAGCGGGACGCCGCGCGCCGGTCGTTCGGAGGCCATATGGGCCTGTTGAGCCTGGACTGCGGACAACACGACACAGCAAAGCACAAGCAACGCAAGAAGGTAGCAGACTGCCGCTGGCGTGCTTCCTGTTGCCTTGCTGGCAAACATATGACGCTCCTGAAAGCGGATGTAGAAAGGACGACGCCGACCGCGAGACATTCGCTCCCGAAGCGTCGAAAGGTTTCAACGGGTAATTCGGCGGCTGCGCCCTCGCTCGTGTATTGCGCACCATGCAGCATTTTTCCGTGATAACACGTAGGCTCGTCATTATCGAGCAGGTTACACAATGTCAAGAAGAAAACAGCAGACACACAATACCAATCCTGTGAGATCCGCCAAAGGCATATGATTGGCAGAGCTGTGACCGGCGATGCCAACTCGGCGTCTGCCGCGGGGTCGAATAACTTCTGCCTGCCGCGCCACCCTGTGTGCATTGTTTGGCCCTGAAGCGCCAGGTCGCGACCTTCGAAGGATTACGGAGGAACAAGCGACCGGAAGCGGTGCGCAAATCCCGTATCTTCCTGATATTCCACACTTTCTGCTTGACATTTGCCAGGCACGTTCGTATCAATAATGTCTTGGGGGCCTGTCCAAGCCCGATTCTCACCTTGCTTTCACTTCATTGTAACAGGACGGCCGTAGGGGGTCTTGCGAGTCAGGCATTTCGCGCCCGGCCCATCCGGGTGGCTGAGCCATTTCAAGACCTTTTGCTGTATTGCCGGGTGTGTCTCCCGTGTTGCACACCGGCTGACACGAACGACATCCTTGACAGTTAGTCCCAGGGTTGGCTGCCTCGCGTTGTTTACTTATCTGTACGTCTGTGGCTTCGCGCGCCGGGAGGATGTCTCACGTGACCGAAACTGCTGCGGACCAGCGGGACGTTGAGCCGCGCACCACCTGCGCGTACCCGAAATGCGCCGTGCCTATTGTGTCGCAGGGCGCTTTCTTCCTCTGCCGGGACGCCGAATGCCGCAGGTCCCATGTCGCCTGTCCCCAATGCGGCAGCGCCAACCGCGCCCATGCTCTTCATTGCACCAGGTGTGGAGGCGAACTGGACTATGACGATGCCGTCGCCCGCGACGCGGACAGATTCGAGTTTTCGGTTCCTTTGGGTACGCTGCTGAGAGAGCAGACAAGGGCCTTCTGCATCCCCTTGGAAGATCCGCAGCCGGTATCGAGGCTGGTGCTGAACGGCTATCTGTTCGTGGTTCACAAGGATCGCCAGCGGCGTCACGGCCATGACTATCGATTGTTGATAGCGGATCCCAGGACTGGCAATACCGTAGCGGAACGCGGTCTGCCTGCCTATATTGTCGGTCATCCGGTCATGCATCGACGTCACCCGGCGCTCATTGCCACCCGCGGCCGGATATTCAAACTCGATCTGACTACGCTCGCTCTGTCACCGCTCTGCGATGTACCAGAAGTCGGGTGGAAGTTCGCGCAAATGCCGGTGTTCGGAGATCGCTGGTATGTCGTCGTTGGCGACGCCGATAGCAGGGCCTTTTCGGTCTATTGGCTTAGCGACGAGAACGGCGCAATGCAGAAGGTTGTGGACTTGCAGAGCGAGCCGGAGATGGCGGTGGTCCATGACCGAAAGGTTGTGCTCCTGTGCGGCAAGGGCGGGGTGATCGTATCGAAGCAGGGCGTTCGCCAGTTGCCCAAGTGGCCGGAACCGCCCAACGAGGAAGTCGGCGAGGGCAGCATCGCCTATGGCAGGGGGCTTGTCTTCTTCGCTACGGACTCCCGTGTCGCGTGCTTCGACGTGGAGAGCTTTGACGCAGCTTTTGTCAGCAATCTGACTCACCAGGGCAACGCCAAGCTTACTGTCGCGGGCGACGTGCTCTACGTGGCCGACGGGAGCGGACTACGGAGCGTAAGGATCTCGTCGAGGTATTCGGGAGTGCCCCCGAAGACTCTCAGCAAAAGACCCTTTGCGACGCGTGTGCTGCCCTTCGGCAGGTACGTGGCCGGGGTCCTTGACGGCGGAAATCTGATGGTGCTTGACGGGGAAACCGGCGCCGAAATCGCGGCAAAGCGGTTTCATAGACTGACCCGGCCTCCCACGTATTTCAACGGGTGCCTATATGTGCTGTCAGACACAGAGGATGGGCTGGGCGGCGAGCTCAACGCTTTCCGCCTGACTTCCAATGGCAAATGATGGAGGTGAACAGACGTGTGGAAGATATACGTTATCATATTCCTCGTTCTCCTGGTCGCTGGCCTCCTGTTCTACGACAAGGTTGTGGACGGTGTAACAGGGGGGCGAGCGAAGCTTGACCCGTCGTTTCCCCCGCAGCTCTTCGCTGTATGGCTTGTGGCGGGCACGGCGCTCATCTATTTCGTTTTCTATATCGGCCTGTATGAGATACTGCTGAACAACATCCATCGTCATCCGGCCGGTTCAGCGCTGCTGGCGTTGATAGTATTCCTCGTGGTGGTATGCGCGTGGTTCGCCGCGCAGGGAACCGTGTACTATTGGCTGTGGAATCCCGCGCCGACGGCGGCGGCCCATCCGCTCCTCAGGATGATCTACCCGTATACCGGCATTGCCGCCCTTGCGGTGATACTGGGCGGCGTTATGCTGGCTTTCAAACTGAGCCCGAAGCGGTAAAAAGACGGAAATACTCTTGCACATGGAGGCAGGAAGATGCCAGGCACTCTTATAGGTTCCCAGGATCCCAACGCTTTGAAAAAGGTGCTGCCGGATAGTTTCACCGAGAAAACTCCCGTTCAGCCAACCGTATTCATCGGTTTGGGGGGCACTGGCGCCGAGGTGCTGCTGCGCCTGAGACGCAAGCATTTCGAGAAGTTGCTTACTCCCCATCACCCGTGCGTGCGCTACGTATACATCGACTGTGATACGGGTTTCGAGAACGTCGCCCTTGGCGATCCCAAGAGCGCGCCGATCAGGTCGCACATAGCGTTCGGGGACGGAGAGAAGGTGCTGGCGACGGTACCGCCGGACTTTTTCACCGCGCTCAAACATCAGCCGGGCCAATATGAATATGTCCTGAGTTGGTTGCCTCCAGCGCTGCCGGCAAGCATAGACCGGGGCGCCAACGGCATAAGGCCTATCGGCAGGCTTACGTTTTTTGTCGCAGAGAACTTCCGAAAGATCACCTCGGCAATCGAGGGGGCTTATAACCAGCTTACGGAAGTGAGAAACGCGGACGGCGCGATGACAAGCGACGCGTCGAGGCCCCGCTTCGTCGTTGTCGGCTCGCTTGCCGGCGGGACCGGCAGCGGACTCTTTCTCGACATAGGGTTCTGGCTCAGGTATAAGTACGGCACCGGCCACGACATTGAAGGCATATTCCTCTTGCCGGAGGTCTTCAGCGACACAGCGGACGGCTCGCGTCTCGATGATATGAGGGCCGGCGCCTATGCTGCGCTCAAGGAACTGGAGTTCTATCACGAGCGCATGGACCATGTCTTCGACAAGAACATCACCGCCGCCACTCAGGCGTCCAGGCATGACTACAAGGCGCGATGGCAGTCGCGCAAGGACCGGGCCTCCGACATTGACCCTATTCCCGCTCCAGCTTACACCCTTGTAGCCCTTGTGGACGGAAAGAACGACGCCGGCCAGAACCTCGGCAAGAGCGAAGCGAATCGAAGATCCCTTTTCGAAATGATTGCCGACTACCTCTATTGGGACCAGGGCCAGAGCGCGTTCAGCTCAGCGGTAAGAATGGCCCGCGACAACCTGATCAAGTCGTCGCAGGCATGCATCTTCAAGATTCCGTATGCCAGAAGAGACCGCGTGACCAAGGAAGGCGAGGAAGTGCCGAACTGGTATACGGACTACTTCTCCGCGAGGTACGTCGCATGCGGCATCGCGAAAGTGTCCTTCCCGATGGCCAGGGTCCTTTATCTCTGCGCGTATAACCTCTCTGCGGACATTCTCGATTATTGGATGTTTGAGGTCCCCCAGCCGCCGGACCTGTCGCGCCGCGTGATCGACATGGCCAAGAAGAAGGAAGAGCTGGGTTTTTCATCGGAGTTGCTCTTCCGCGATATGCTCACGAAGGGCAAGCTGTCGCTCAAGGCAGAGCTCGCTGAGCGGGAGCGCAAGTGCTTTCAGGGGTTCCAGGGAGCTATCGCAACCGGCATCCCGCGGCAAACGCTCGAGGAACAATGCGCCCTGCTGAGAGATTACGTTTCAAGGGAAGACGACTCCCCCGGGGACGCGCGACTGATAATACAGGGACCCAACGGCAACGAGACGCACATCAAGGCTGAATGGGGCAAGAACATCGAGAAGTGGATCGGCGATCTCGCGGGCCGCCACGAGATAAGGGCCGACGGCGCGACGAGAGTCTGCAACATCCTCGCCGAGGTTCTCAAGAAGACGGCAGAGAAGGAGACCGCCGCCTCTCACGCCTCTTTTGACGCTGCCGCAGGTGAGAAGAACAACCTCCAGAAGACGCTCACCTTCTACGAAGACACGCTGACCGGTTGGAATGCCCATCCCCTGCGCGCGAGAACGCTGGCTCGGCTGGCCCGGCGGGCGATTGGCCAGGCGGCCAGGCAAGCCTCTCTTATGATGGATGGCTACGGTCATGAATCATGCGCGCGGGTGATCGCTCACATTGTCAACAGTCTGGCCCAATTCCAGACCAACCTGACGGACTTCCGCGGAAGAATCGCCGCCATGAAACGGGAGATCGAGAACCAGCGCGACGCCGTCGACGAAATGAAATCCGGCTTCTTCTTCGAGCTGGATTTGTACAAGAAGGGCGAGTACCGCGAGTACTACAAGCTGGGTGGCGAGCCCATGAAAGACCACATCCGTGAGAACGCCGACGAATTCCTGCGCTCGGGGAGTTTGAGCGTTGCGGGCATGGTCGGGGACCTGTGCATGGGGCGCCTGACGGACCTCAGCGACAAGCTGTTCACGTTCTCGAGGAAGAAGTTCCAGGACCTGACGGGCGCCAAGGACTGCCTTACCCTTCTCATGGAAAGGGGCGGCGACGGCGGATGGCAAAAGAGGGTCGACACGCTTCTCCAGATCGGTCGCCCCTGGATCAGGAAGGGCTCCAAGGAAGCGCAATCCGACAGCGGCGTGCTGCCGTTGACCGTTGTCGGTCTGCCCAGGTCCTCGCCGAGAAAGGACGAGTTCGAGAAATACTTGATGCAGCACGGAATCACGCAGTTCCACGAATGCGACGACCCGGGCTCCATAGTCATACTGGCCGAGAAGGGCAGATTCCCGCTCACGTATATGGACGGTATCGAGAAGATGCGGGATTGCTACCTTGCCCGGATGCTTGACGGCGACCAGATGGGGCAGTTGCACCTGTCGCCTGCGTTCGCGAATCTCCCGGATATCATGGCCAAGTCCGACGACGACGTTCAGACGGAGGTCCTCTGCAGGATGCGCGTGCTGCAGGGGATCATCCTCGGCAAGATCAAGAGAGATGAGGTAAATGACAGCAGCGGCAGGAGAACGCGCCTTACATACAGGTATCTCGAACGCAACATCGAAGAAACGAAGATATTCTTCGGCGAGGACTCTTTCACAACGGCCATCGTGAAACAAGCGTGGCTGCGCGACCTTCTCGAGCACGACGTGGACAGCGTGCTCGAGGACTTCAAGCTGGAAAAGCGGCAGTTCCTTCTCAAGATACTCACGGCCTATCTCACGAAGACGTTCCCGTCCGTTGAGTTACGGGTCGCGGGGACACAGGAGCGCGGCGTAGTGGACCTGAACCGGGCGGCGATACAGTCCTGGTATGACGATTGCTACGAATGGTTCAACGGGCAGAACCTGCCTGATCCCAATCCGGAGCATCCGCCGACGCTGAAGTCGTTTGCGGTTGAGACCAAGGACGGCTACTGGTGCTTCATGCCATCAGTGCTTGCCAGCCAATAGGCCGATAGGCAGGGATTCCGACAGAGGAAGACTATGGCAATCTGCGGACACGACGGATGCTCTTGGGAGATCGCCGAGAGCGACGCCCTTTGCGGGTATTGCGGGCGTCGCCTCGCCTCGCTTGTCCCCCATCCTGAGAGGATACGGCTCTATCAGGGGCACGACAGGGGAAGGTTCGAATATGCCGTGACGTTCACGAATATGGGCATTTCCGCGGTGCACGCCGTCAAGGTGACCTGCCCCGAATGGACTCAAGTAGCGCCCATCAACGACGGCGGCGTCCACCTGGAGCCCGGACAATCGGTGCAGATAAGCGTCGTCGTGCCTCCCGAGGTTCTCGATGACAGGCGCGGCCGGACTGCGGCGGTGAGGGTTCATACCAACGTCGGCACATTCAGCCTTCCCGTCGAGATCGTTCCTGAGTTCGACCTCGACGTCCGCTGCGAGCCGAGCGAGCTCGTCGGCCGGAAGCTCCACGAGGTCACGCTCTGCCTGACCGGCACGAAAGGCTCCGCCGACGTGGAGAGCGTCGACGTAGGGGTCGCATGGGCGAAGATCATTGGGCCCCTCTCGCGCTTCAAGATCGAGCGCGAAAGCGCGGCCACGCTTAAACTCGCCGTCGACACGAGCGGTCTTCCCGCCGGCAAGCCGCAGGAACTCCCGCTCACGCTCAAGCTGGCCTTGCGCGCTGAGCCGATCTCGAGGCAGACGTCGCTTGTATTCAGAGAGCCCGCCGAGCTGAGGGTAAGCGCGGGGCCACCCAGAAAGTTTTTCGACATGGTCGAAGGCGAGGAAGGCAGCAGCCAGATTTGGAGATTGAGGAATTCCGGCGGGGCGGCGCTCGAGTTACTGAAACCCGAGATAGCCTTCACCGGCGCGCCGTTTCTGGAGTTGAAAGCCCCCACTGATGAAAAGCTCAAGCTTGATCCCGAGGCGATAACGAACCTGGAAGTGGCGGCGAGCGCGAAAGGTCTTGCTCCCGGAGATTACCAGGCAGTGATCAAGGCGCCGTGGATCGGCGAGACTGCGCAGCGGCAAGAGATCGTCGTGCAGGCGACCCTCCATGTCACGCCCCTTCCCGTAAAGGACGTCGCCGCGATCGACTTTGGGACGAGTTGCTCCTGCTGTTCCGTCTGGGACTCAAAAGGCCAGAAGTACTCGCTGGTGGAGGTGGATCCTGACGGGCCGGGACTGCTTGGGAAACAGATCGCTCCGACCACCGTCACGTATAGAACGGATTCGAATGACCCGCGCGGGATAAGCGGATGGTTGTTCGGCGAACGCGCTTTCAGGTACGGAAGAATACTGGGATTTAGAGACGCGACCGTGGCCAAAATCAAGCGGGACATCGGCAGGAACATGGTTAAGCGCGTGGTAGTTGGCGCCTACCGATACCCGCTTCGTCCCGAGGAAATTGTGGCAGATATTCTGCGGTACTATCTGGAGAGGATCATCTGGTCGCCCTCGATGAGAGCGAGACCCAGAGATGTCGTGGTGACCGTGCCCGCGATGTTCTCGAGCTTCGAGCGGGACGCGATGCGGAGCGCCGCGCGCTTTGCGTCTCTTCTTCCGCCTCGCACTGAGAAAGAAAGCGCGGCGGGCGACCATGCGGAGCAGGCGGCGCTCGAGGAAAAGAGGTATCGCGGCAAACTCGCCCTCATCGACGAGCCGGTGGCCGCCGCCGCGAGCTTCTTTTTCGATTCCGAGAAGAAGCGCAACTGCGAGCTGCCGGACACCTACACGCTCATGGTATGCGATATAGGCGGCGGCACGACCGACATCTGCCTTCTCAGGGTAAACGACGTGACGCAGAACGGTCAGCGGCGGCTCCGCGTCCAACTCCTCGCCATAGGCGGCCATCCGACATTTGGCGGCGAATATATCACGGAGCGCCTCGCGCTGCGCATCCTTGAGAAATGCAGGGACCTGGTAGCGAAGGATGTCGTACTCTGCTATGACGAAAGCGAGCACAAGGGCGATCCGGAGTACGCCCAGGCCGCCGCCGATAACAGGGCCAAACTATACGACCTGGCCGAGGATGCCAAGATAAGCTTCTCCGTGAGCTCCGACGACGTAAAGCTGCGCGGTTTCGAGCTCAGTCTGCCTGGGGAGAAGAAGCTTGTAACGATCCCCGAGGGGATATTGGTCTCGGCGGCGGACGTGAAAAGCGTGACTATGGCCGATGTCGGGATCGTGGCCGGAATGATGCAAGGGCTCCTCGAATACGCGAAGACCAAGCACGGCGAGAAGTTCGTGGACGGCTGTCCCGACGTGCTCCTCTTGACGGGCAGGACCATGCTGCTCCCGTTTGTTCACGACGCTCTGGCGACGCGTTTCGGCAGGAGGAAGCTCGCATTCGATTCCGAAACGCTCAAGAGGTGCGTGGTCGACGGGGCCGTTCGGGTCCATCAGGCCGCGCTCCGCGGCGGCACGGATTTCAGATACCAGAGGGACGATAACTGCAGTTGCGCCGCGATCGGCATCGCCGTCCTCGGTCAGGAAAAGGGCGAGATGGTATTCGAATCGGTGATTAAGCAGTTCGGACCGTTCAACGTCTGGCACGTGAATGAAATGCTTCTTCCGGGCATGCCGGCCGTGACCTACGACGTCTACGAGAGCTATGCCCCCAATGAGATGGCCCCGATAGCCGGAAATGCTTCGCTGCGGAAGATCGGCGTCTTCAGCGTGACGATTCCCGAAGACGTCTTCGCGGCCGCTGACGCCGCCGCCGAAAGGGATGAAACCCTGACGAACTTCGTTGTCAAGATGAAGCTCGAGCGTGAGACGAGGCATCTCGCGATTGAGGTTGAGATAAAGGGATCCTCGTGGCGCGAAAGCCCCGAGCTCGAAAGAGAAAGAGAAGAGGAGTAAGCGACGCGCGCAGGCGAGGGGGGCGCTCGAGCGGCCCGAGGGGGGCGGACAGTCGACGGCGCTAAATGTGCGGATATCGTCCCTGCGGCCTCTGTGGAGAGCAAGTTACATGAGCAAGGGAATTCTCGTCGCGGTCCTGACGTTGTTTCTGGTCCTGTCCCTCTATCTCTCCGCGCCGGCCGCCACAGGCGGCGGGGCGAAGAAAAGACCGTCCAGCCCGCCCGCGGCATCGTTCGGCACAGAGGAGACAGCCGGCCCGTACGATTCCTCGGCGTCACATGGACATGGCATTGCCGGGGTAGATCCGCCGACCGCCCGCGGGAAGTCAAGCGGGATGGCGCCGGCCGACATTACAGTCCTAAACTCGCCTCCGGCAGTCCCCAAGTCTCCGCCAGGACCTGGAGCCGGGCCGACACAGCGGCCTTCCGCTGAAAATGCCAAGTCCACTAAAGACAAGCAGCGGGCGCAAGACGACAAGCGTGAGGCAGTATCCGACATGCCATCGTCTCCAAACCAAGCGATCGATCTAGCGTTCGGTCGAACGATCGCGGCCATGACGGTGTATCAAGGCGGCTTGGGTGGCGCACCGGTGCGGCAAGGAGGCGGCTCTTCGCCGCAGGCGGCTGCCGCGGCGGCAAAGACGCCTGCGATCGAAGGGGGTGGCTTTGTCGGCGCCGCGCCGGTACAGCCCGTCACGACCGCGACGGCCAAGGGCGCCGTCTCGCCGCCGAAAGCAGTGTCCTTGCCACCACAGCAAAACGAGAAGACCGGCGCGGCGACGCCTGACGCGCGGATGGTCGGACAGGGTGTGGGCGACCGGCCCGCACAGGCCGCGCCGGGGCCCACGGCCTCCAATAGCGCCTCGGTGTCGCACGAGCCGGCGCAGCAAGGATCGCGGAACGCGAATGTCTCGACTGCGGCGAAGTCTGACAAGGGTAAGAACCTAACGGCATCTATGGAAACGACAAACTCAGGGGCCGTTACGGATAATCATGAGCTCGGTGCGAAGGTGGTACTCTGGACATGCATCAGCATCGCGCTATTGCTGGGCCTAGGCTACGTTGGCTATCTCGCATTCGAATGGTGGCTCGCGCGCCGGGCGGTGAAAGCCTGGAATCAGATGCCGCTTCAGCAACCCAAGCATGCAGCGACTGAAATTGTCGCCATCGAATACAGCGCGGAGAAGCAGACGCAGGAATCACGGCCGGAGGCACGGACCACGGCGAAAAAGGATCCCCGGAAATCTGCGGCCAAGACCCCTCCGGCATCCTTGCGCCCCGAGTCTCAGATGATCATCGTGGATCCTTACGACCTGTCGAAGAGACTTGAGAAGGTTGAGTCGGATATTATCAGAATGCACAACCAGAACAAGAGCGTCAGCGGCGCCAAGCCACACGAGGACTCAAGGACAGAGATGGACTCTTTGTGCCAGAGAGTAGCAGACCTTGAAGCGCAGATTCGCAGGATAAAGTCGTCCGGCGACGGGCAGAAACGTTCCGCGTCGGCCCCGGACGAAATGCCGCCAGCGAAAGAGCCGACTATCGCCGACCGCATGGATTCTAATACGCTGAAAGCTCTCGATGGAATGCTGGCCGTAGCGAGAGGGACCCTTGAGGCCGAGGCGCGCAAGGACTGGGCAAATGCTACGGAGACCTGGAACAGCAGATCGGCGTCTCTTGTGGCGAAGGCGTCTGCGATCAGACAGTTCACGACGGGCGTGTTGGCTGTCTTCTCGTCCCAAGCATTTGCCGGTCTCATGGATCCTGCCGAGGCCATGACGCCAGCACTTCGCACGTTTTGCGATGACATGAAACAGCGACTCAAGGAAATCGAGCGAGGCACGCCGTCTGAGACCTCGCCACCGGATCCAGCTAAGCCCTCGCTCTCATACATGACTCCCGAGGAGTTCTACCGCGATCAGCTCAAGAAGGATCCCAGCGTCACGCCGGATAGGGTGAGGGACGCATATCATGCCGAGTTGGATGCGCGCATCGCCGAAGCGAAAATGGCATTCCAGGCCCGTGTACAGGAACTGCTGCCGGAAGTCAACTCTGCGGAAATCTTGCAGCAGTACGATGACGTTCTCAAGGATCGGATACCGCGCCTCATCGACCAATTGGAGGCTATCGAGAAAAAGCAGGTTGACAGCGGCAAAGGCGACTCGCCAATAAGGCGCGGCTGTGTCGAGGTCATAGACGGGGTCCTCGCCGCGGCGGGTTTTGAGCAGATTCAGGTAAAGGAGGGGGAATACCCCAACCTGAGCCTGCACGACGTGGCAACGTCCGGAGAGCCGGTCTCCAATAAGTCTCTTGAAGGGAAGATTGTACGTGTCTTCAGGCGCGGCTACAGGATGGGCAAAGATGTCATAAAGAGACCGATGGTGGTGATAGGGGCGCCGGATGTCGGTCGCTCGCCAGTCGATGGGTCCGGGCAGGCTGTCGGCACTCGGAAGACCTCTTGACGGTTGCCGCCGCGCGGGGGCAAGCGATACCTGGCGGACTGCATTTGTGAGAAGAGGAACACACCATGATTGAGCTGCCGTCTCTCATATGCTTGTTGCCGGCGGATGCGCCGTGAATCACAAGGCCGCCGGCGGCTGAGAGGGCTGCGGCGAGACTTATGGCAGGCGGATACTTTGCGGCGTTGGCGATGCGTGCAACGCCGCGCGGTTTCTGTGGAGAGAGAACGAAATGGACAAGCGAATCTCCATTGCGATAGCTGCATCGCTTCTCGCCCTCTCCCTGTCCCTTTCCGCGCCCGCCGCCACAGACGGCAAAGCGGCGGGAAAACGCCCGACCGCAGCTCCGGGAAACACCGGCGTAAGTACGCCGCCCGCCGGATACAATTACTCGGCTCAGCCGCGGACGGGTGGCCCTACTGATGCGTCGCCGACCGCGCGCGGAAGGTCAACCGGGCTGGCGCCGGGCGACACCGGAAACCTGGATGCGCCGCCAACTGCGCGCGGAAGGTCAGCCGGGCTGGCGCCAGCTGACGCCGGAGTCTTGGACGCGCCGCCGGCGGTTCCGGCATCGCCGCCAAGACCTGTAGACAAAGTGACACAACCGCCGCGCGCTGGAAGCAGCGTGGCGGAAACGGCCACGGTGCCTGCAGCGCCCGCCCCGGGTGCGACGGCTCCGAATAGTCCTTCGTCCGCGAAGGGCTCAACCAAGCCGTCTTCTCTGACCAGCGATATCTCCGGTGCACCGTCAGACAGCAACCCGAGAGATACTGTGTCAAAGCAAAGGGAAGCCGGTCGCCCGGCGCTCCGATCGGAGCCGGCGCCGGGCCCGCTTGCGACCGAAGAGAGCGAGCTTGGTACCTACACGCCGCCGGCGCCGTCCGGCCAGGGCACACCGGTCAATATTGCCCCCTCGTTGCCGAAAGGGCAGTCCCCGGTTTCTTTGCCAAGCGGCCAAGCCAAAGCGGCGCCGGGGTCCGACACGAGCAAGGTCGGACAGGATGCAGGAGAACGGCCCACACAGTCCATGTGGAGTGCGGCGGGCGGCAAGAGCGCCCCGTCCCCGCAAGAAGCCATCCAGTCCACGGCGAACAATGTGGACTCATCGTCCGCTATGACGACTGATAGGAAGACGACCCCGACGCCAACTGTGCACACGCAGTCACCACCGGTTGGCATGACGGGCCTTGAGCTGCTCTGCTGGGTGGTATTCTACGCTATCACCAGCATCCTCGGATTGTTGGGCCTGGCGGGCTTGGGTTATGTGTGCTATCTCCGCTACGCATACTGGCCGAGGCATCACGAGGCGAAAAGCCGGAGTCAACTGCGGCGCCAGCGAGCTGCGCATGCGATGCCTGAAAACGCTGCGCCGGACTATGGAGCGAGAAGACAATCGCAGGAATCGAGAGCGGAGGAGCGAGCAGCCACGCCGATGTATCCGCGGAAATTCGTAGACATCCTTTCCCCATCAGCCTCGCGCCCCGAGCCTGAAGTGCCCCGCATGGACCCTTACGAGTTGTCGAAAAGGCTTGAGAAGGTTGAGGACGATATCATTAGGATTGATGCAAAGACTAAGGGCATGAGCGGCGTCAGCACGCGTGGGACGAGCGCAGCCATCCCCAAACTTGGGAGACCCGGTGCAGATGGCGAGGGCGCCGTCTCTGGGGGAGAGGGTCTCGCCTCTCTGCGGGAGAGGATTGCGGCGTTAGAAGTGCGACTGCGCGGCATGGCGTTCTCTGCCGATAAGCCCCAGCGTCCAGCGCCCGTCACGGTTGACTCACTTCTCGCCGAGACACGGCTCTTGCGCGCCGAGTTCGGCGGTCTCAGCGCGAGGATGAGAAAGCTTGAGACGTTCCTCAACAGACTTCAACGTTCCATGACGGCACCGGACGAAGCGCCATCGCCGAAAGAGCCGATTATCGCCGACCGCATGGATCCTGACACGCTGAAAGCGCTTGATGGAATGCTGGCCGTGGCGACGGGGAGCCTTGAAACCGAGGCGCGCAAGGATTGGACGCGGGCGAGTGGTGCCTGGAAAGACAAGTCTGCGCCCCTTGCGGCGAAGACGTCCGCGATCAGGAAGCTCACGACGGGGATGTCGGCCCTCCTCTCGTCGCAGGGCTTTGCCGATCTCATGGACCCCGCCGATCCGATGACGCCCGCGCTCCGTGCCTTCTGCGACGATATGAAGGCGCGGCTCAAGGAACTGGATCAGAGCGCAGCGCTCGTAGTAACTCCAAGGGAATTCCCGGCGCCGACGCTCAAGTGCGTGACTCCCGAAGTATTCTACGGCGTCCAACTTCAGAAGGATCCCGGCATCAGGCCGGATAGCGTACGGGACGCATTTCGCGACGAACTGAATGCGCGGGTCGCCGAGGCGAGAGCGGCATTTCGCACCCGAATAAGGGGCTTGCTGCCTGAGGACGGTTGTGCGGAGACTCTCCGGCGGTATGAACACGTGCTCACTGACCGGATACCGCGCCTCATCGACCATTTGGAAGCCATCGAGAGAAAGCAGGTTGACAGCGGCAAAGGCGACTCACCAATAAGGCGCGGCTGTGTCGAGGTGATAAACGGCGTCTTCGCCGCGGCGGGCTTCGAGGAGATTCAGGTAAAGGAGCGGGAGTATCCTGACCTGAGCATTCACGACGTCGCGACATCCGGAGAGCCGGTTTCCGACAAATATCTTGAGGGGAAGGTTGTACGTGTCTTCAGGCGCGGCTACAGGATGGGCAAAGATGTCATAAAGAGACCGATGGTGGTGATAGGGGCGCCGGACGTCGGTCGCTCCGCCGCCGGCGACCGGAAGACCTCCTGACGGTTGTTGCTTCGCGCGAAGCGGCGCGGTACTGGCATATTGGCATTTGTGAGAAGAGGGACGTGTCGTGACTGAGCTCTCGTCCCTCATATGCCTATTGCCGGCGGATGCACAGTGAGCCTTGAAGCCGTCCGCGGCTGACGGGAAGAGCCGCGACACGACTCATGGCAGGCGGATACTTGGCGGCGTTGGCGATGCGTGCAACGCCGCGCGGTTTCTGTGGAGAGAGAACGAAATGGACAAGCGAATCTCCATTGCGATAGCTGCGTCGCTTCTCGCTCTCTCCCTGTCCCTTTGCGCGCCCGCCGCCACAGGCGGCGGGGTGAAGAAAAGGCCGTCCAGTCCGACCGTGGCCCAGTTCGGCACAGAGGAGACAGCCAGCCCGTACGATTCATCGGCGTCACAGGGACACGGCATTGCCGGGGTAGATGTGCCGACCGCCCGCGGAAAATCAACCGGGTTGGCCCCGGCCGACACTACAGTCCTGAACTCCACGCCGGCGGTCCCGACGTCTTCGCCAAGACTTCCAAGCAGGCCGGCGAAAGTCAACGCGCCTAGGGCGGTTTCCAGTAGCCCCATGTCTGATGGCGCGATGGCGACCTCCTCACAGGACTATAGTGGCTCGGGTGACGCACCGGTGCAGCAAGGAGGCGGCTCTTCGCCCCAGACGTCTGCAGTGACGGCAAAGACGCCTGCGATCGAAGGGGGTGGCTCTGTCGGCGCCGCGCCGGTACAGCCCGTCACAGCCGCGATGGCCAGGGGCGCCGCCTCGACGCCGAAAGCAGAGTCCTTGTCTCCTAAGCAGACCGGCGCCGCGACGCCTGACGCGCGGAAGGTCGGAAAGGGTGTGGGCGATCTGTCCGCACAGCCCGCGCCGGGGCCGAGGACCTTCGATAGCGCCTCGGTGTTGCAAGAATCCGTCCAGCCCGGGGTGCAGAGCGAGAACGCTCTGTCTGCTCTGGCGCATGACGCGAGGCGAACCACGGCAGGTTCGGAAACAACACTGCCGCCGCTTGCCGCGGACCATACTGAGTTGGCCTTGCAGGTGATAGTCTTGGCCATCGCCGGCATCTCGCTACTGCTGTGTCTGGGCTACGCGGGCTATCGGGGTTTCGAATGGTGGCTCACGCGTCAGGCGGCGAAAGCTCTCAATCAGAGGCAATTCCCGCGACCCATCATGCGTACTGCGACTGAAAGTGCTGCCGCCGACTCCAGCGCGAGAAGGCCTTCCCAGGGACTTGGGCCAGACGCACAGACAGCGCCCCCTACGGACCCTCGGAAATCCGCACTCATGACCTCTCCGACACCCTCGCACATCGAGCCCGAACTGCCACGCACGGACCCTTATGAGCTATCGAAGAGGCTTGAGAAGGTTGAGTCGGATATAATCACAATGAGCAACCGGACCAGAGGCCTCAGCGCCACCACACCGCGCGAAGGCGTAGCAGGCGCTCCTGTACCCGCCAAGGGGCATACAGCGGATGGTGACGCCATCTCAAGGCCGGAGATTGACTCTCTGCGCGGACGGATGTCGGACCTCGAGGCGTCGTTGCGCAAGATTGAGTCGTCCGTCGAGGCGCTCCAGCATCCTGCGCCTGTCCCGACTGACTCGCTTCTCGCCGAAGCGCGCCTCTCGCAGGAGAAGTTGGCCAACTTCGACGAGAGGATGAAAAGGCTTGAGGAGCTCTTCAACACGCTTCAGCGCCCCATGACGATGCCGAACGAAACCGCGAAAGTGAAAAAGCCGAGCCTCGCCAGCCGCATGGACCATGATGTGCTAAGAGAGCTTGGTGAGATGCTGGCCAGGGAGACGAGGAGCCTCGAGGCCGGGGCGCGCAAGGACTGGGCGCGGGCGACGGAGAGCTGGAACAAAAGGTGGGCGCCCCTTGCGGCGAAGGCGTCCGCGGTCAGGGAGTTCACGACGCGTATCCTGAGCCTCTTTTCGTCGCAGGCCTTCGCCGATCTCATGGACCCTGCTGATCTGATGACGCCGGGACTGCGCGCATCTTGCGATGACATGAAAGAGCGACTTACTGAAATCGAGCGAAACACGGCACCTGTGGCCTCGCCAACGGATGTCCCAAAGCCTTCTCTCTCATGCGCGACTCCCGAAGAGTTCTACGCCGTTGCGCTTCAGAAGGATCCCGCCGTGAAACCAAAGAGGGTGCGGGACGAATTTCGCGCGGAGTTGAAGGCGCGCGTTGCCGAGGCGAAGGGGGAATTCCGCGTCCGCGTAAGGGAATTGCTGCCCGAGGTCGGCTGTGCGGAGATTCTGCGGCAGTATGACGACATGCTCAATGGCCGGATACCCCATCTGATCGACCAACTGGAGGATGTCGAGGGAAAGCAGGTTGAACGCGGCAAAGGCGATTCGCCGATAAGGCGCGGCTGCGTCGAAGTCATAAACGGGGTCGTCGCCGCGGCGGGTTTCGAGGAGATCCCGGTTAGGATTTACGACTACCCCGATCTCGCCAAGCACGACATTGCCACGTCCGGAGAACCGGTTTCAGACAGATATCTTGAAGGCAAGATCGTCCGCGTTCTCAGGCGCGGCTATAAGAGAGACGGTATGGTCATGAGAAAGCCTCTGGTGGCGGTAGGAGCGCCCGAATTGAGACATGCCGACACATCGGTGTCGAGACGAGCCGAAGCCCCTGCGGGGGGATCGCTATAGGATCAGGAAGCGGCGCGCGCTGCGTCGCGCCCCATCGCGGCAAGCGTACCAGGAAAGGAGCGAGTTGTGAGAACCGGGAGCATGAGGAGTCTGTGGGCGGGCGTATTTGTGTTGATGTTGCTGGTGCCGTTCGCGCTTGGCGACGAACTGAAGATTCGGGTCATTGACAACACCTTGAGCATGTCGGATAGCGGCAAGCTTGACGCCGCGAAGCCCGTCATCAGAGAAGAATGGCAGGCCGCCCGCGCGAGGTCGCAAGACTTCACGGTGATCGCCTTTGACAGCGAGGTAAGGCAGCTCAGGACTGTTTCGGAGCTCGATGACCTCGGCGGCAAGGCGACGCTCAGCCCGCGGTCCTACGAGGCATTGGCGCGTGCCGTCAGCAGGGCATGGGAGGCGATAGCGAGCAATCCCGCCACGCACGCGGAGATAGTTGTCTACACCGACGGAAAGTTGACCATGGCGCTTGACGCGCTTCCCGCGCTTGCCAAGCAAACGGGCGCGCTGAACCCCACCGATGAGGCGGCATTCGTGGAAAAATACAATCGCCGCATCGCTGCCGGCCAGATAAGGCTGTACTTCATCGTGCTGGGGGACAGGCAGCTTAACGATAAGCAAAGGGGCGTGGTCCTCGGCATGCGCGGGCAGATAATCAGTCTGGCCGACTGGCCGCCGAAGCTCCTGGACTGGTACGTGGACGCGCCCGCCACGGCGTGGGAGGTGTTTCTGGGGCAGGGCGAGCGAAGAGGGCTCCAGGCGCCGGTAGAGCTTGGCGCGCTTCGATTCGATGCGGTAGGCTGGCCTGGCCTTGCGTCCGGCACCGGTCAGTTCAGGCTCAGCGCCACCGGACTTGCAGGCAGGCCTCTGAAGCTTTCTCCTGAAATAGTCCCGTATGCCTCAGTCCCTGCGACGATTGCCGTGAGCGCTCCCGACGGCGCCGTGCTTGCGGAGGGGACGAGCGATATTGTGATAAAGTGCTCTCCTGAGGGCTTTCCGGAGGTTTATCGCGAGGGGTTGGCAGGCAAGCAGGAGGAGGCTCTGAGAAACGTCTTTAGTGTGTCGTATCTTGGGGCTCGCCTGGACGGTCCTCGCCCTGCGGATATTGGTACAGTGCAGCCTAACGGCCAAAGCGAGAAGATGGCCAGATGGACCATATCTTTTCCTGAGAAGATGGTTGAGCTCAAGGACAGATTCCCTGTCACGTATACGCTGAGCGTCACGCCCGAGGTTCCTGCGGAGGCTATCGCCCTGAGTATTGACGCTCAGGAAGGCAAGCCGCTTTCCGGAGAGATAACCGCTGACAAACAGGAGATGGCGATTGAGGCGAGCGTGAAGAACGCTCCCAGAGTAGCCGGCAGATATGAAATTGCTCTGGAGTTGGGCGGGAGGTGCTTCGAACAGGGCAGGTACAAATCCGGCCCCGCAGAGTTCGCCGTGGCTGCCACAGAGCTGCCGAACGTTCGGATATCGACCAATGACGCAAGGAGGGAAGCGGCTCCCGGCCAGGAAGTCGCGTTCGAAGCATTTTCCGTGACATCCGAGGATGCGCGCGCCGCCGGCGGCAGGCTTACTCTCGGACCGGCATCGGACAAGAGCGGCCTGGAGTCGCTCAAGCTTGTGGCGCAGCCCGCGGATATCGATCTCATGAACGGCGCGGTGGATATACCCGCCCCTGCTCAGGCAAATAGGCCCGTGAGGTACAGCTTCCGCGTGAAGCTATCGCCCGGGGTGACAGGGGAGGCGGTTGAGTTCAGGCTTCCCGGCGAGGGCAAGGGGCTGCGTGTGGACGGTTCGCAGACCACGTCCCTCGCCTTCAGGGTCTATGTGACGAAGCCCCTGCCTCATGTCGCGGTCGTCAAAGGAGCCGCTCCTGACAAGACCGCTGCCGGCAAGGATTGCCAGTTCGAGGCCTTCTCGGTCAACTGGGACGACGCGGCCTTAGGCAAGCAGCTCGTCCTCGGCCAGGCCCAGAACATCCGCGACGTGGAATCCCTGATGCTGAGCGGGCCTGGCGAGTACGACGTGTTGAGAGGCGGCGCGAAGATCGTGTTCAAGCCCGGCATGCCAAGACCGCTCGCCTTCCGTCTGCGAGTGGGCATCTCCGGAAAGGCGCAGTACGGAGCTTCCGCGTTCACTCTGCCGATAGAAGGCAGGGACATAATCGTCGACGGCCTCGATGCCGGCAACGCGCTCTCTTTCACCATAGAGCATACCGAGCCGTGCATCCAGTTCTCGGGTGCGCCGGCCTTCCCGGGGATCCTGGCATACGGGCTTGCCGCCTACTCGCCTGCGGATGCCATTGTGACATCACCGTTTAATACCGGCAGCGCTGCGTGCAAAGCCCAGTTTGCGCTCCTCACTCAGGAGATCCCCGAAAGCATTAAGGTTACGATAGCGTGCGGGCAGGACAGCGGCCCTCTGCCGCATGACGGTGAGGTCGGAGGCGCCGAGCGCAAGTGGCAGCTTGGTCTCCTGCTGGCGCCGCCTCCCTCCGCAACGCCTGGCGCAGTCAACGAAGTCCATTTCAGCGTTGCCGCAAGTCCCCTTGCCGGAGCGAAAATTCCGTTCAAAGGCTGGACGCCGCGAGAGGACGGTGCCGTTCAGTCTACCGACGTGACCGCGCGTGTCGCGGCGCCGGCGTGGATTCTGGTAAAGCCCGGCACGGATGAGTCCATCGGGAAGGACCCGCTGAAGATAGAGCTTCCCAGCGGCGCGGCTGGGGACCTGACAGAGCCGTTTGAGCTCCGGCTGACTCCGCCTCTGGGGGATTTTGTTCCGGAACTCAGAGATGCCCTCTCTCAGCAGCAGCTTGCGTTCAGGATAACCAACTGCGAGGGTGAGCCGGGCATCACGGTTGATGCCGCGCTCGTGGACGCCGATGGGAGCCCCGCCACTGGCAGCGCGATAGACTGGGCTCAGCCCGGACGCCCGGTCCGCGTCAAGGTCGAATGCTCAAAAAGGCCCTCGAGCGCGGTGCGGGCTACCGTAGAGATCGCTTCTGTTGGCGGTCAGGTTACTCCCGCCCCTGTGCCTCTTGCGTTGACCGTCGCGCCGAAGATCACGCCGTGGTGGGTCTACCTTGTCTGGTCCATCTTTGTGCTTCTGCTGTTGTTCGTTCTGGCCCTCTTCGGCCGGTGGCTCTACAACCATGTCGCCAAAGACTTGCCCTCGCTCAAGGGGTGCAGCCTTAGCGCTGACGAGACTGAGTATCACCTTGCTGGTTCGAAAGCCGTCATAGGCTCTCGCCAGGGAGTAAGCGTCGAGTTGAAGAAGGACGACGTGGCTCCCAAGCATGCGGTTATCACCATTAAGAAGGTCGGTTCAGGCGATGAGGTCCGGATAGCCCACGCCGCCGGCAGGGAGTTCATTACCTCTATCGGCGGCACGCCGGTGACCCGCGAGGGTATGCCCCTCTTCGACGGCATGGAGATCACCATTGGCTCCACGATATGTTTGTTCAAACGGTCAGTAGAGTCCGTTCCGGTCGATGAAACCGCAGTAAGCGCTGCTGAGCCGACTGGTTTTTCGAAGGATGAGGTCCTATAGAGGTGGCGGCCGCGCTGGCGGCTTCATTGGTGAGGAAGACGCCCAGGCGCGGCCGAGCAGCAAGGACAAGGGACAGCGCCTGCTTCGTTGTTACGTTTGAGCGAAACCGCGGGACAGGCGTGCTTGAAAGGGGTCCGTTAAGAACTTGGTGGTAAGAGTTCAAAATTGGAAGAGACTGCTCTGCGGTCTTGGTCTTCTCCTGATGTTTGCGCCAGCGGTTCTGGCGGCAAACGAGCTCAGGATTCGCATTGTTGACAGTACTGGGACCATGTCCGACAAGGGTAAGCTGGACAGAGTCAAGCCTGCTATGAAGAGCGAACTGGAGGCAGCAGGAACCGACGGGGCATATGAGCTGCAGGAATTCGAATTTGACAGTGAATTGAGGCCGATCAAGACAGCAGGCGAGATTGCTGCGATTCATGGTAAACGCATCATCAATCCCGCATCGTATGAGGCGATGAGGAACGCGATTAACAGCGCTTGGCATGCAGTAGAGAATGATCCCTCGGCTTACGCCGATATCGTTCTGTACACTGACGGCTGGCTTACTCTGCCGTCCGACACGTTTGCGCGACTTGCCAGAGAAGTTGGAAACGCGCCGGATAAGAAAGCTGAGGATGAATTCGCGAACCGATACCGCGACCATACTGATAGCGGACACATAAGAGTGCATTTTGTCGTGTTGGGCTCGCAGCGCCTCAACAGCGGGCAGAGAGACGTGGCCCGGGATCTGGGCGCGGAAGTACTGTCCAGGGTGGACCCCCGTCCCTGGCTTCTCAACTGGTTTGTTAACGAACCTTGCGAGGCCAAGACATTGCTGTTGGGCTTGGCAGACCGCGAACGCCTTCAGGGCGGGGTTGACCTCGGTACATTCCGATTCTACGCGGTCGGTGTGCCCGGCCTCGCTGCGGATGCGCGATTCAGACTGAGCGCCATGGGACCGGGTGGCGTGCGTCTCGGCGTGTCGCCTGAGACTGTGCCGTACTCACCGGTGCCGACGATGATCAAACTGACGGCGCCAGTTGGCGCAAAGCTTGATGCGGACAAACTCGACCTCATAGTGAAGTGCTCCCCCGAAGAATTCTTTGACAGCGACCAGGCCGGCGTATCCCGCAAGGCACAATGTGTGATTCGAAACGCTGTTAGCATTGTCTATGGCGGTTCTCGCGTCGAGGGGCCGTATCCACCGAAGCTTGAGAACATTCCCGCTGGCGGACGATGCCCTACGCCGTTACGTTGGCTCATCATCTCCCCTCCTGAGATTGTCAGTTGCCGGGATGATTTCCCTATCGACTACTCCGTGCATATGCTGCGGAGAAGTGACGAAGGGCAGTTGCGTGTAAGCCTCGATGAGCACGCCGGAAGCGGGCTATCAGGAACGCCAAAGCCCGACATGGGACCGACACTTGGAAGTGACGAAGGGCAGTTGCTTGTAAGCCTCAATGGACAGGCAGTCAACGGGCTATCCGGAACGCTGAAGCCCGACGCGGTATCCACGCTTAGGGTTACCGTGGAGCGCGCTCCAGTCGTTCCAGGAACATATGAGATCGCACTGGAAACGACCGGAAAATGCCTCGCACAGTCGGATCTTCCACGTGCGTATTTCACGGTACCTGAGGCGCCGAATGTCCGGATCGTAACGATTGACAGCAGTTGCCAGGTGGAGCGTGGCACCGAATCGGCCTTCAAGGCGTTCTCAATACAATCCGACGACGTGCGCGCCAATGGGACAGTCACAGTCAGTCTCTCCGAAGACGACAAGCCTAGGGAAGGCAGTCTGGCATTACTTAAGCTGAAAACAGACTCGAGCGAATTCGACTTGCTGAGATGTCGCGCCGAGATTCCCGTATTGGGCCAAGCGAGTATACCCTGCCGTATCGCAGTTAATGTGCCCAGCAGTGCTACCGGCAGTTCGATTAGTTTCAAACTCTCTGTGCAATCAAGCGACGTCCCCATTGCTGGCGGGAGCCCCGTGTCTGTCTACTGCACTCTTGCCCTGAAGCCTTTTACCGATCCTGATGTCAGGATGGATAGCATCCCTCCGTTCAGCCAGCTTGTTCCGCAAGGCCTCTCTGCGGAATCTACCCAGGATCTGGTTTTCCATGCCGCAAACCTTCCATCAGAAGGCTGTTCGATCAGGCTATCCTTCTCGATGGCGGATTCTATAGGCGCGGAAGTAAGGGTAACAACCATCGGTCCTGAGCCTCACACATTGGTTCTTCCTTGCTACGTTCACATCGGGAACAAGGAAACCCGTTTCAAGATCTCCGTCTTTGTGCCTTCGCAGACCAGTCAGACAGGTAGATCCCTCCAAATATCATTGCTCGCAGAGTGTTCCAGCGCTGCAAATGGGTCGCTTTGCGGCACGATGATACTCAGGCTGGCCAAGCCCCAGATAAGAGTGTGTTCGCTTGATAGAGGCGGGACTGTGATCACCGAACCCCTCTTTGTGGTGCAGGACAAGGACAAACCTGAAGCAAATGTGAATGGCCTTGTGATTGGACTACAGCCCCCCGTCAGACAGTTCTCAAAAGAGTTGAAAGATCGGCTCGACAGACTTCATCTTAGGGTCGTGCCGATGGTTCCAACATCCGGACAGAAGTTCGAACTCCTCGGTGCGGCGGATGTCTCGCTATTGTATCTACTGGAGAATCACAAGGCCGTTTCACTGCGAATACCGCTCCCGGACGACTTTGCCGTAAGCGCTTCCTATAGGTTTCTTGTGACTACGGATGGCCCTGACGTAGTAGGCCAATGGCCTATAGACGTGATAGTGTTCCCTCGTCCGAACCGATGGTTGGAAGGTGCACGAGTCTTTGTTCGCGGCTTGCTGGCGAGTGCTTGGAGCGCCATACCGCGGAATCCTCGGAAGTCGACAGGCGCTGCTGCTCTCATTATAGTCTTGCTGCTCCTACCTCGCTGGATTCGTCATGTGACTTTGCCGTCGTCGCTTTGCCGGATCGGCCGCCCAGCCCTATCGTTGCTCCGCCGGATTGGCCGCATGGGCATGTCGTTGCTTCGCTTGATTGGCCGCATGGCCCTGTTGCTGCTCCGCCGGAACCCTCGTCCTCGCCTGGACGGCTACTATTTGCTGGTTGACCGCGCCAAGTACTATCTGACGAAGTCGAGCGTGATTGTCGGTAGCTCGGCCAGGGCCAATCATACCTTCAACAGGGCGGATGTCGCGCCAAAGCATATACAGATCGTCGCGGAAAGGCCCGATGGAACGACGATGGCCTCCCAAGCCCGATTGTTTCACAAAGCGCCGCCCGGCGCCTATGTGACCAAAGTTGACGGCAACATAGTGCCGCCTGATGGAGTACTGCTGCACGCAGGAAGCAAGATAGAATTCGGGACGGAATTGGTGAAGGTCATAGCGGTGTTCTGTGGACCCGGTCAGGCGGCTGCGAGTGATGGGGAGAGCAGCAGCCCGACCACCGTACAGCCTCCTGCCGAAGACGCGGCATCGCACTAAGTAGGTATTCCCAAGTTTCCACAGCAATAGGTGACAGTCGTGTTAGAATGGGGGCATGAGAAGAGCGAGGAGCGCTACGGAGCGTGGTTTCAGTCCCCGTGATCAAGAAAAGCTTAGCCGCGC
>Ga0315282_10000508_pt1 | contig 76628 bp, 75 predicted proteins | sample YL17G07_20_MG_FD_203693 | JGI IMG/M metagenome (GOLD analysis project Ga0315282, IMG submission 203693) | Sediment microbial communities from Yellowstone Lake, YNP, Wyoming, USA - YL17G07_20 | ecosystem: Environmental > Aquatic > Freshwater > Lake > Sediment | place: USA: Wyoming | collected... | reverse complement strand
CCGGCGCAGTCTACCTCACCTTGTGGGACGACAACATCGAAAAAGTCAACGAGGGCGACACGATAAACGTCAAGAACGGCTACGTCACGCTCTTCCGTGGATCAATGCGGCTGAACATAGGCCGCTACGGTTCACTGGAGACAGGCGCCCCGCCAATCGAGAACGTCAACGCTGACAACAACCTTTCCAACAAGGAGTTCCCCATGCCCGAGAGGCGTAGGTACCCGAGTTTCAGACCCAGATATCGGGACGAAGGAGGCGGCGGCTACGGCGGCAGAGGCAGAGGATACGGCGGCGGCCGCGGCCGGAGTCGGGGAAGATACTAGAAACGGGCCACTCCAAGTTCAAACTCTAGAACTTGAGGTTGCTTCGCACAGTAGTGATAACTCTGCAGGCACGCTCCGAAGAGTAAATGTGCCGCGGGCACTTCGCTACCCTTAAATCAAATCCTCCTACGCTCAACCTTCGGTCTCGCCAATGGAGGACCTTGTTCAACGCGCAGTCGAAGCTGCTTCTGCGAAGGGAGTTCAGTATGCTGAAGCACGGCTTCACATCGACAGCGGCAGCGGAGTTACGTTAACCAACGGAAAACCGGAGCCAGTTCAGCTTGCCAAGGCGAAAGGTATCGCAGTCCGCGTGCTTGTTGATGGTGCCCTAGGATTTGCATGCACAAACGACCTGTCCAGAGAGTCTCTGGACGAAACCGTGGAGATAGCGTATAGAACTGCTAAGGCGTCGAAGAGACTGGTCACCAACCCGGTACGCCTCTCAAAGGAGAAAACAGAGCAGGCGAACTGGGAGACGAAAGCGCGAAAACCACTCCTCGACGTCACGATCGAGAAGAAACTGGCGGTCCTAGAGGAGATCGAGAAGAACCTCAGCCCAAGCGTCGTGAAAGTGGATCTTCCCTCTCGGACGCTCGTTCTGATGGACGACATTACCGACCGGTACTTCGCCGACACTGAGGGGTCGAAGATACATGGAGTGGCCTCCAGGATCGGTTTGCTGTTTGTCTTCACTGCAAGTGAGCCTAGAAAGGGGATAATCCAGAGAATCGGCCAGAAAGGTGAAACAGGCGGATGGGAACGACTCGAAGCATGGGATCTTCCAAAATACGTTGCTGAAGAAGCGAAGATTCTAGGGAAGATACTGCGCGAGGCAAAGCAGGCTCCCCGGGGGGAGTTGGATCTCGTTCTCGGGTCGGAGGTCACCGGTATCGCTTGCCACGAATCGTGTGGACATCCTCAGGAAGCTGACAGGATCCTGGGTCGGGAGGCCGCGCAGGCTGGGGAATCCTACCTCAAACCTGACATGATCGGCCACCGAATCGGCACCGAAGCCGTCACGGTTGTGGATGACCCTACCGTTCCAAACTCCTACGGTTTCTATGAGTATGATGAAGAAGGCGTGCAAGCAGGCAGAAGGACCCTGATCAAGAACGGAGTCATAGCAGGGTTTCTGCAGAATCGCGAGACAGCTGCAGAACTTGGAGTCAGCAGCAACGGCGCAGCTAGGGCCGTGAGCTACGATAGGGAACCGATCATCCGAATGGCAAACACGTTCATGCTTCCAGGTGAGCATGAGGAGGAAGAGCTAATCGAAGACGTGAGCAAAGGTGTCTTCATCAAGACGTTCATGGAATGGAATATTGACGATAGGCGCTACAATCAGAGATACGTGGGGCTCGAGGCATACCTGATCGAGAACGGGCAGATCACGAGCGCCGTAAGGAACCCAATCTTGGAGATCACCACGCCGGGATTCTACGGTAGTGTGGACGCTGTCGGAAAGACCGTCGAGTACGAGGCAGCCACATGCGGAAAGGGGGAGCCGGAGCAAGGAGCTCCAGTGTGGCACGGCGGGCCACCTATACGCCTGCGGAAGGTCAGACTAGGAGGTTAGCCTGGTGAATCTGGAACAAATCGTGGATCAGGCTGTCGAGTACGGCCAGAAACTTGGAGCGAGAGAAGTAGCTGCAGCCGTAACCCGTGAAAAACGCAAGATGCTCAAATTCGCGAACAACTCTGTCACGGTTGTGCAGTCGTGGGATCAAACCGTCCCGACGGTCTACTTGCTATCAGAGCGCAAACGGGCGGGAGCCCGTGTGGAGAACCCGAGCATCGATGCATTGAAAGAAGTCATGAAGACACTGAAGGCCGCGATGGATATCACCAAACCAGGTGAAGTCGAGTCCACTCTTCCCAAAGGACCGTTCAAGTACGAACCTGTTCCGCAGATATTCGATGCTCGAATCCCGAAGATGACCGACGAGCTTGTAGACCTCGCTGAAGAAGCCATGAAGGCAGCTCAGGCTGAAGGAGCACGACGATCCTCCGGCGTACTAGTCACTAGCGAATGGGAAAGACATGTGAAGACTTCTGCTGGAGCGGAGGGCAAAGACAGAGGAACAGACATCAACCTGTCGATACGAGCCTTTGTCGATGACGATTCAAGCGGCCAAGGCAACAGCTGCGCCACACGACTCGAAGACTTCAATCCCAAACTCGCAGGAAGCGAAGCAGGCAAGATCGCGTCCCAAGCTAGAAATCCAGTCTTCGGAGACGAAGGCAAGTACAGAGTGCTGTTTGGCCCTTCAATAATGGCGCAGTTCCTGAATAATACGGCAGACTTCGCGACTGCCTACTCCGTTGACCTCGGCCTATCCATTTTCGCGGACAGAATAGGTCAGAAAGTTGCTTCCGAGAAGCTCACATTGGTTGATGACCGGCGCATGCCTGGTGGGATTAACTCCTGTTCGCTGGATGAGGAGGGCTATCCGACTCAGCGGACCACCATTATCGACCGTGGCACTCTGAAGACGTACCTGCACAGCTCGTACAGCGTCGCCAAGTATGGCGGAGCGTTGACGGGTAGTGCGTTCTATGCTGGGGGAACATGGGGGATAGCTCCCGTGGCTCTCAATATCGTCGTTGAGCCTGGAGAGTATAGTCAAGAGAAGCTATTCGAGCAAGTGGGAGATGGGTTGTACCTCACGAACAATTGGTACACGCGGTTCCAGAACTATCAGACAGGCGATTTCTCTTCCATCTGCAGAGATGGCGCGTTCGAGATTAAGAACGGTAAGATCGCTCGATCCGTGAAAGGACTTCGCATCAGCGACAATATGCCTCGCATACTGCAGTCAATCACCGCGCTTTCGAAGGAGAGAAAATGGATTAGGTGGTGGGAAGTCCCGATCCCCGTTTACCTGCCTCACATGATCGTTGAGGACGTTGGAATCACGAGAGCCACCAAATAGTCACTCACACCCAGCAGTCTTCGGTAGGTAGAGTGACCGTGACGAGCGACGATAACTCACGAGTGATGCTAGTCATTCCGACGCTAAACGAAGAAGAAGCCATACGACCACTCGTGGAGGAAGCCTCCTCGCTGTTTCCTAGAATCGTGGTTGTCGACGGCCATAGTTCTGATCGAACCCGGGAGATCGCTAAGTCGCTTGGAGCCACGGTTATTCTCCAAGAGTTTGGGCCTGGCAAGGGCTGTGGAGTCAGAACCGCCATGAAGTTCTTCCTGTCCCAAGCGGCCGAGATTATGTGCATCATTGACGGTGACGGCACCAACATCCCAAGGGACTTGGCGCCTCTCATCGAGGCCGTGAGGGCCGAGGATGCCGACATTGTTATGGGGTCTAGGACGCGGGGAAAAAGGGATCCTGGATCCATGAATTGGATCACGATTGCGTCGAACCGAGTTGTCTCGTATTTGCTTTCAGCCAGATATGGAGGGAACTTCACCGATGTTCAGACAGGCTACTGGGTGTTCAGCAGAAACGCGGTCGAGCGACTGCTCCCCGGCCTGCATTCCACACGATTTGAGATTGAGCTTGAGATCTTCGCGAAGACGAGGTCATGCGGACTGGTACTGAAAGAACTCCCTGTTGGCTTCCGCGAGAGATTGGGACGGACGAAGTTCAGTCTCGGTCTAAGAATGAGAAACCTGTACTTTGCATTCAAGTACATCCTGTCCCTGAGAACCCCTGACTGACACCATCGCCGTGCCGAGCTGAAACCAGAAGATGCAGAGGTCTCACAGTAGCATTGTTACATCGCGACCTCTCAGGAGGGCATTCTATGAAAGAAACACGGTGCGCGTGGCAAAGGAGCTCCTAGGCAAAGTCCTCGTGAGGAAACTCGGAGACACCCGGTTGGAGGGGATCATCGTTGAGACGGAAGCATACAGAGGGTACGACGACGCGGCCAGCCACGCGTACAGGGGCCCAACCCGGCGAAACCAGGTCATGTTCGGTGAGCCGGGACACGCGTATGTCTACTTCACCTATGGAATGCACTACTGTCTGAACGTCACTACGGAACCTGCAGGGCAAGCGGGAGCGGTGCTGATCCGAGCTGTCCAACCGGTTAAGGGCATCGTCGAGATGAAGAAACGACGCAGAACAGAGCACTTCAGGGATCTTTCCAATGGGCCGGCGAAGCTCACGCAGGCGTTTGCCGTGACCAAGGCCCTGAACGGCCACGACCTCACCGCCGGGAAGAAACTGTACATCACTGAGCCTTCCGTTACGGAGCCGGTTCACATTGCGGCCAGTACCAGAATTGGGATCAAAGCCGGTGCAGAGAAACTCTGGCGTTTCTCCATCAGACGCAATCCGTTCGTGTCCAAGTCATAGCGACACGTCTTAATCCTGAACGAGCTTCCACGAAAGATAAGAGCGGTCCATCAGCAACTTGTGCCTTCAGATGGGGAAACGAGCATGCTTTACTGGGGCTTTGGTTAATGAATCCTCAAACGGCGATTAGTGAAAAGCGGGCATGTGTAGAAGAAGTCAGTACTTCTCGACTTCTCCGTGCACGTGACCTATCTTAAGCAGGGCTAGGTGATGCACCCCTGAGGGCACTCGAAGTTTTCCAGTATTGTGTATCCTTTCGATCCGGTGGAAGGCCTCTTTGTCAATGTCCTTGTCAAGGGTCAGGGTCCCGCTGTTCTCCAGCTGGAATTGTCCCAGCTCCTCGTGAAGGCCGAGTATGTCTGACTTGGAGAGGCTAACGGATCCTGTGAAGACGAGCTTCTTGGTGTCGAAGACATTGGGGATTGCCCCGCCTGCCTCAGTCAAGTAGGCTCGCATGGCGTCGTTCACGATGTCGGCTACGTTCTTGCCTTGCTCCTTGGCTTGCGCTACGATCTTGTTGTAGAGGTTCCTGTCGAGCCCGCGGATGAGGACAGCATTTGTAGACAAGTCAGATTCCCTGCAAAGGTTATTCCGTATATCTTGTTTACTTGCTTACATTGCTTACATAAGTTGCTTATAAATCTTGTTAAAGGTCTTAAGATGCTTACACCATTCGCACTAAGCAACGCGAAACACCCGCAACAAGTGATAGGAGAAGAAAACGGATTGATGAACGATCCAACGACTCGGCTCCTGATAGAGGAATTCCAGGACCTCAAAGAAAGCCCGCACAGGAAATGCGAGTGGTGCCACCAGCCCCTACCCAACGAACGATACCACCTACGTATCTGCCCCAAGTGCAGGAAGGCAACCATTGACGCCTTCCTGAAGGGCGAACTGTAGGCATGACACTCTAGAGGAGCCCTCGTGCTCCTCGCCAACTCTTTGGCAAGGTACTTCGTCGATTGACACTTGAGATCTCAGCCGAACACGTTGAGCAGATCTCTTCCCATTCCAAGGAGTCCGACCCTGTCGAAGCCTGCGGAGTACTGATTGGTGCACTCGCTGGCGATGTGCGGACCGTCACTGAGGTCTGGCCTGCCAGGAATCGACTTTCTTCCGAGTCTTCATACGAGATTGATCCCGAGACGCTCTTTCGCGCCTTCTCCCATGCAGAACAGAACAAGCTAGAGGTCGTCGGTTTCTATCACAGTCACCCATTCTGGTCGGCAGATGCGTCCGAGACTGACAAGGCACGAGCCAACTATCCAGGCCTCTCATACGTGATCTACTCGATCCCGAGAAACGAGATCCTATCATTCTACTTCGACGGAAAGCGACTCGCTCAAGAATCGGTGAGGATAACGAGCGACTAGGGCCAGACACTCCAACGTCCAGCGTCTCCGAACTCTCATGGTCCTTCTCACACGCCTCAAATGCTTCGCTCCCTCAGCGCATCGGACGCACCCAGCGCGTCTGAGATCATCTCGAGTTTCAAAACAAGCGTGCAATTCGAGTGACGGTCGCCGGCGCGGACCCTGTCTGCCATAAAAGACTTTCCTGAAGACTGTGATGGAGACAGACCGCGTTGTCCGCAAATCCATCGGACTGAGTGGTGGACCCGTTGACGCGGATGAATAGGGTCGGGCTACCACTAGTACAGGATTATATACACAATTGTCGAAAACTATTAAACTCGCACGAAGCGACGCTACGATAGCTTCACACTTCTGGAGCAAGATACTTTGGTAGAGGATAGCACGCACTCAGCCGGGACCACGGACGGCCACCCATTCGGTACGATAAAGCAAATTCGAAAGCGTGACGGACGACTCGTCACCTTCGACCAGAACAAGATCACAGCCGCCCTATCGAGAGCCATCACTCAAACGATCGGGAAGGACCCGGCCCTAGCCCAACGGCTATCCGACCAAGTTGTGAAGATCCTTGAAGAGAAATTCGACGGGCGCACCATTCCCACAGTAGAAGAAGCTCAGGACACCGTCGAAAAGGTACTGCTCGAAAACGGTCAAGCCAAGACAGCCAAGTCATACATCCTATACCGACAGAAAAGAGCAGAGGTAAGGAAAGAGAAACAGCGCATACTCGAGAAGGAAGAGATTGATGAGGTCGACAAGCGCTTCGACCTGAACGCCCTCCGCGTCCTGAAGGCGAGATACCTCAGGAAGGATACTGACGGCAAACTCATCGAGACTCCAAAGCAACTGTTTGAAAGAGTTGCAATTCACGCGTGTCTTCCGAGCCTACTCTACGATGAGGAGTTCTTCGATAGATCCGGGAAAACTCCGGAGCATCCTGGGGAAGATTTCGACCCCGTCGCAAACGAAGGCAAGCTCTCGATCGGCAAGTATACGCTCAACAGGTTCCACCTCGAAGCGCTGAAACGATTGTATGACCGCTTTAACGGCGAAGGACGAGCGAAGCTTCGTTGGAGCGACTTCCTCGCTCATCTCCGCGAAGGAAATTTCAACAATCATGAGGCCGAAGTGAGATCGTTCTACGACCTGATGGTCTCAAAGCGGTTCATGCCTAACACGCCGGCCGTTGCCAACTTTGGAAATGTCCTCGGAATGGGATCTGCCTGCTTTGTGCTTGACGTTGAAGACTCCATCGAGAGCATCATGGATGCACTCAAGAAGACCGCGATAGTCTTCAAGGCAGGAGGCGGGATGGGTTACAACTTCTCGAAGCTGAGACCCGAAGGCGACTATGTCAGCTCAACCTCAGGGATTGCCTCTGGCCCTATAAGTTTCATGACTCTCTTCGACACAATGACGGAGGTCATTAAGCAGGGTGGAATACGACGCGGCGCCAACATGGGAATACTCAACAGCAATCACCCTGACATCGAGAAGTTCATCACCGCAAAGAAAGGAAACCGCGCGCTGAGGAACTTTAACCTGTCCGTTCTCATCATGCCAGACTTCTGGGAGTACTACGAGAAAGACAAGCCTTACCCACTCGTGAACCCTCGCACGAAAGAGGTTGTGCGAACAACCAACGCCAGACGACTCTTCGACATGATCGTCTTCCAAGCCTGGGAAAGCGCAGAACCAGGCGTCATATTCCACGACCAAGTGAACAAGTACAACCCGTTCCTCAAATCGCTTGGGCCAATAGTCACAACGAACCCATGCGGAGAGGTACTTCTCTATCCGAACGAGTCATGCAATCTCGGCAGCGTCAACGTCTGGTCATTCGTCAAGGAAGAACCCGAAGGACAGATCCAACTCGATTGGGACGCATTGAAGCAGACGGTTGAGTTGGCGACTCGTCTCCTCGACAACGTCATCGACGTGAACAAGTTCCCATTGAAGGAGATCGAGGAGATGACCTTGTCCACGCGGAAGATAGGCCTCGGCGTAATGGGCCTAAGCGACCTCCTCTACGAAATGAAGAAGTCCTACAATAGTGAGGACGCTCGCGAGTTCATGGAACGGCTGATGGAATTCATCAACTACCACTCCAAGCTGGCGTCAATACAACTCGCGAAGGAAAGAGGACCGTTCCCATACTATGACAGGAGCTTCTATCCTGAGGGAAGACTCCCGTTCAAGGGGTTCGACCAGAAGGACAGATGGAGACTTCCATGGGACAAGGTCGCGCAAGAGATCAAGAAGTCAGGCCTGAGGAACAGCTACACAACCGTGATCGCGCCAACTGGCAGCATCTCGATGATTGCCGGCTGCAGCAGCGGAATCGAGCCCGTCTACAGCCTCGTCTATGAGAAGAACGTGAAAGTTGGAAGCTTCTACTACGTTGATCCGGTCTTCGAGAAGATAATGACGGCACAGGGACTCTACGATGAGGAATTGATCAGAGACATTAGCGGTGCAGGCGGCAGCGTTCAGGACATCAACTACATTCCAAGCAACATCAAGCGAACCTTCGTCACAGCCATGGACATTACTCCCGAAGATCACATTCGAGCCTTGGCTGCCTTCCAGAAGTGGGTGGATTCCTCGATATCGAAGACTAACAACTTCCCCGCCGACGCCACCGTCGACGACATGAGGGAGAGCTACCTGCTTGCCTACAAGCTAGGCTGCAAAGACGTGACGGTGTTCAGAGACACCTCAATCAAGGGCCAAGTGCTGGTCACGCCTGGAAAAGCGGAGAAGAGTGAGAAACCAGGCGGCACGGGAAAGCCGCCGGGTGGAACACGGGCCGTCGCAACGGGAACAAGGCAGCGCCTGCAGGTTCTAGCGATCGGTGCGCCCATAGCCAGCCCGGATTCAAACTACCTGACGAGGGGACAAAATGGCGAGAAGCCAAGCTACTGCCCACAATGCTACGGATTCGTTGTCTTCCAGGAAGGATGCTACATTTGCCCCGAATGCGGCTGGGGCGCATGCAGCTAGACCACGCAAAAGCCCGTTCTGTTTCTGGAACGAAGACGGCACGTCACTTGGCTCGAATGGCATCCTGCCCATTCATGTAGGATCTGAGAACCTCAGGGATGGCTATCGAGCCGTCGCCTTGCTGAAAGTTCTCCATGATCGCTATCAGAGTCCTCTCGGTGGCCACGAAGGTGCTGTTTAGTGTGTGCACGTACTCGGTTGGGTCGCTTGTCCTGTCTCTGTACCTGACATTTGATCTGACGGCTTGGTATGATGTGCAGTTGCTGCAGGATACTGCTTCTCTGTAGGTGTTCTGCCCTGGCAGCCAGACCTCAAGGTCATACTTCTTGGCGGCAACGGTTCCGAGATCTCCGCTGCAGACGTTGACCACTCTGTAAGGTAGCTTCAAGGCTTGGAAGAGTTCCTCGGCGTTTCCGATGAGTTTCTCATGTTCTTTCCACGAGTCTTCGGGTCTGCAGAAGACGAACTGTTCGACTTTCTCGAATTGGTGGACCCGGAAGATCCCCTTTGTATCTCGCCCGTGAGCTCCCGCCTCTTTCCTGAAGCATGGACTAACTCCCCCATACCTCAGTGGCAGGGTCTTGCCGTCGAGGATCTCACCAAAGTGGAATGCGTTCAGCGCGTGCTCAGATGTTGCGAGCAGGTAAAGGTCTTCGCCTTCGATCTTGTAGATGACATCCTCGAAATCTGAAAGCGCAACTGCGCCTGAGAGGACTTCTCTTTTCAGAAGATATGGCGGCTGCATGACTGTGTAGCCTTTCTGTGCTATGAAGTCGAGCGCGTAGCCAATCAGAGCATAATTGAGCCTCACCAGATCATTCTTGAGATAGTAGAATCTGGCGCCAGCTACTCTGGCGGCTCTTTCCAAGTCGACTAGGTCGAGCTTGGTCGCAAGATCAATATGATCCAAAGGCTTGAAGGGAAACTGCGGTGGCGTCCCCCACTTCCTAATCTCGACGTTGTCATGTTCGTCTTTTCCTGTTGGGACGCTCTCGTGCATGATGTTTGGAAGTTGCATCAGAGTCTGGTTGATTCTCTCTCGAACGTTCCCTACTTCCTGCTCCAATTCTCGGATCTTGTCAGGGATGGCCTCCGCTTCACGCATTACAGGCGTTGCATCTTGTCCTTGTTTTCGTAGCTTTGCGATCTGTTCCGTCAGCTTGTTCCGCTGTTGCCTCAAAGCGTTCGCTTGAACCTGCAGTGACCTCCACTTCTGGTCGTTCTGCAGTAGCCCGTCAACCCAAGCAAGTTTGTCGATAGCTCCGCGCCGTTGTAGGTCTGCCTTAACGGTGTCTGGATGTTCACGAATGAATTTCATCTCAAGCATGCGTGTTGCGCTCCTGCTGATCCCTTCGCATCATCAACGTATGATCTTACTGAATGGAACCGTTCGACTCGTATGAAAGCCTTCCATCGACCTTCCTCAGTTCTATGCGGGTTTCACTTGTGATTTGTGCGCACCCTTGATCGCACTCGTCACAAGGGTGGAAGACTTTGAGACGAGTTGTTTTAGTCTCTTCGGCGTGCGCCCTTCACAATAGATTCTGATCTTACCCTCAGTCCCTGACTTCCTAACCAGTATCCAGCTCTCGTCGCGGAAGTTGACTCTGACCCCATCAAAGGTCCAGACTTCGCTGACATCTTTCTGTGTCGTCAGGCCCTGCGCGACCTTGGCCATGACGACATCCTTCGACTCGTCTGGGCATCGGAAGAAGAATCTCTTCTGAGGATTCTCGGGTATTCCCCGGAAAAGCGAACTAACCGGGCCTTTCGCTTCATCCAGGCTCTGAACGAGTCTACATGCGGCGTAGACGGCGTCTCCCCAGAATCCCCAAGTGGGGTCTATGATCTTCCAAGGTTCACAGCACAGTCTGATGCTCCTCCGGTTCTCCTCATCGAGTAGAGCATGAGTCTTCCCCAGCCTGGTCCGCTCGACCGTACCTCCTGATGAACGAGCGACTATGTAGATGCGTGAAGAGGTGTCCACGCTCGTGATGATTCTACCCGGCCCATTCTCCGCAAGTAGCAGGCGAGCAAAGAAGGCAAGCACGGTGTCATTGTTGACGTACCTGCCTTTCTCGTCTATCACCGCTAAACGATCACCATCACCATCATGAGCTATTCCCAAGTCAGCCTTGAGGCTACGCACGGAATGGCATGCTCTGACAAGATGCTCAGGACTCGGCTCTGCCGGCCTTCCTGGGAACCGCCCATCAGGATGCGCATTCAACGAGATGACTTCGCAGCCTAGCTTCGACAAGATCAACGGCGTCAGATTGTACGTAGTACCGTTCGCACAGTCCACCACTACCCTTAGTTTTCGTCGTAATGATCCCACCCGATCCAGAATCCTCTGGCTATACATGTCAACGAGATCGAGTGATGCGATCTGCGTGCCCACTCGATCCCAAGGAACATCCGTGAACTGGCGCTCTGCAATGAACCGTTCAAGGATTTGCTCTTCTTCTGGAATGTACTCTCTTCCCTCGTGCGAGTAGCATTTCACCCCGTTATCTTCCGGAGGGTTATGGGATGCAGTGACCATGATGCCTGCGTTGGCTCCGACAGCTCGGATGCCGAAGGCTAGAACTGGTGTCGGCAGTATTCCGGCGTCGACCACGTCAATGCCTCCTCCCAAGAGGCCGCCGAGTAGGGTTGCTTTCAGCTCGGGTGAGGTGATTCTATAATCCGAGCCTACAACGACTTGACCTTCATTCGCGAGCATTGTACTCATTGCTCGCGCCAGATCAAGCACAAACTTCTCTGTTACTCTGTTCCGAACGTTTCCGCGTATGCCGGAGGTCCCGAAGAGTTTAGGAACATTCGACGCATCTTTCAAGTTTCGACACCTATTCGAGTTTCTTGCGGAACACAACCATTGCCAAGCCGAGCATAAGAATCGTATACGCTGAGAGGAAGATGAAGTCTCTCGCCACCACCTCTAAGCCAGCTCCCTTGACTATGATCGATCTGAGTGCGTGAATCATGTATGTAAGTGGTAGAACATAGGATATGGGCTGCACCAGCGGAGACATAGCCTCAATCGGATAGAACGTGCCTGACAGGAATATCATGATGTAGACCACGGGCATTATCGTCTGTACAGCCTGCATCTGAGTCCTCGACCCCGCAGAGACGAGCGTGCCCAAGCTCAAGGACGCGGTCAGAAACACGGCTAGGAACAGCGCAATCAGGAAAACACTACCTCGGACTACAAGGTTGAAGGCATACACAGCCACAACAAGCATCGTTGTTGCGCTGAGGAACCCGAATCCCATGTAAACGATCAGTTTCCCGAACAATATCTCAAAGCTGCTGACGGGCGTCGCGATGAGTTGCTCTATCGTGCCTCTCTCTCGTTCCCCCGCAATCGCCATGGAAATCAGAATCATTGGAAATATCTGGAGAAAGATTCCGACGATGGCGGGCGCGATGAAGTCGATGTACCTGAGCGATGGATTGTACAATACCAAACGTTCAACTTGAACACTTAGCTTCGGCGTGAAGCCAAGTGCTATTCCCTGCACAACCGGAGCCACTGCCCCTGCCGAGACAGGGTCTGAACCATCCACCATCACATAGACAATAGCTTTGGAGGCTTTCAGGTCATCCTCGAACGTTGAAGGAATGACGATTACTACCTTCGCTAGGCCATCTCGCACGAGCGCTTCCGCTTGCGGCTCGTCATTCTCGTAATATCTGATCCGAAGCGTATCGCTCACCTTTAGCGCATCAATGAATTTCTGACTCAGTGGTCCCCCGTCTTTGTTGACGATGACAGTGGTGATGTGTTTGACTTCACCAGTGAAAGCGAGCCCAACTATCGTCATCAATAGAAGAGGCATGAAGAGGGTAAGGGCGAAGACGCGACGATTCCTGATGAGGTGCGTCACCTCTTTCTTCGTCATCAGGAGAAGTCTGTCTAGAGCCGTGTTCTTTCACCAGCTTCTTCAACGAGTTTGATGAAAACGTCCTCTAGGCTCGGTTGGAGCTGTCTTACCTGCAGGACCTCGACGCCGTGCTCTCTAAGCAACGACGTGAGTCTTGGGATAGCTGAGGCTGCTTCCTCGACGATTAACTGGATGCCCCCGTCGGAAGCGTGGATCTCTCGCACAAGTTCCGAGTCCTTGAGTATTTCGCCAGTCCTTGGCAAGTCTGCTGTGACGAACTCAACTCGCTCGCCACCAACCGCTTTTCTCTTAAGCTCCGTTGGTGAGCCTAATGCCACGAGCCGCCCATAGCTGATCAGAGCAAGCCTGTCGCAGAGTTCCGCCTCATCCATGTAGTGCGTGTTGATGAAGAATGTCACACCGCGCTTGTTCAGCTCTCTGAAGTATTGCCAGAATATTCTTCTGAGGGGCGGGTCGATCCCGGCGGTAGGTTCATCCAGAATAAGCAGCTCCGGATTATGGATCAAGGACACGGCAAGGGACACCCTACGTTTCATGCCTCCAGAGAGTTGTCCTGCATAATGCTTGCGAAACTCTTCCAGTCGGACCAGCTGCAGGATCTCATCTGCGCGCTTTCGTCTTTCGTCCCGTGGAACCCGATAGACGCTTCCGAAGAATTCCAAGTTCTCGTCGACGGTTAGATCGTCATAGAGCCCGTATGCCTGAGGCATGTATCCAATTCGCTGCTTCACTTCCTCAGGCTCCGTCACAACATCGTGACCAACTACCGTTGCGTTGCCTGATGTCGGCATCATGAGACCGCATAGGATCCTTACCGTTGTGGTTTTGCCTGCTCCGTTTGGGCCGAGGAATCCGAATATCTCACCTGCCTTCACAGAGAGATCCATGTGGTCGACAGCGACTAAACTGCCGAACTTCTTCGTGAGGCCAGAGGTCTGCACCACGTTGCGTGTCATGCGGTCTAGCCAACCCACAGGATGCAATGTCCCGTTCGTTGGCAAGTTAAATAGATAAGAATACGTCTCCCACTCTCAAGCAGATCTCCTAGACGGATGCTAGATGTAGGAGCACTTCATCAACCGTTTTCGAGCCAAAGAGGATCGTTCCAAGATGACGTTGATCGAATTCCGAGGAACCAAGCCGAAGATCAGCCCTGGCGCGTATATCTCCCCAAGGGCGACCGTGATAGGCGACGTTGAGGTCGGCGAAGGCAGCAGCATCTGGGAGAACGCTGTGCTGCGCGGAGACATGGGCCGCATAAGAATTGGAAGACACAGCAGCATCCAAGACAACTGCACGATACACACCGATATTGGCGGTCAGTGCGTTGTGGGTGATTTCGTGACCGTCGGGCACAACGCAGTCATTCACGGATCAATAGTGCACGATTACGTGGTTGTGGGCATGAACTCCACCCTCTTAGAGGGGTCTGAGATTGGACCCAACTCGGTCGTTGCTGCAGGATCCGTGATTCTGGAGAAAGAGAAAACGCCTCCAAAAATCCTCTTGGCAGGTGTGCCAGCGAAACCTGTTAGGAACCTCGACACTTCGGATTTGGCGGCTATCAAGTACGCGGCTGAAGCCTACGTCGAACTTGTCAAGCGTTACAGAGAGAAACCCTGAGAGTCCCTTCGTCCAATGCTACGCGGGGTTTCTCCTTGATCAGGTGGGTTCGCCCCAACGTGTGAACAAGTTGTGGGGGACATTCAGCAGGTCTAAGATTCTACCTACGATGAAGTTCACCATGTCATCGATGGACTTGGGTTTCGTGTAGAACGCTGGCATTGCGGGAAGAACGATAGCCCCTGCCTCTGCGACAAGTAGCAGGTTTCTAAGCTGGATTGTGCTCAGCGGAGTCTCTCTGGGCACCAAGATCAATTGCCTATGTTCCTTCAATGTGACATCGGCCGCTCTTGTTATGGCGTTGCCTGCAAGACCGTGAGCGATTGAGGAGACGGTCTTCATGCTGCATGGGACAACTATCATTCCAGCAGTCTTCACTGAACCGCTTGAGGCCGGTGAATCCATGTCGTGCTCAGAGAATGTTCGAGTCGCCAGTTCCTCGAATTTGTGCAGGTCCTCGTTCTCCTGCTTGATGACGTTCTTCGCCTCGTCGCTTACCAGAAGAAGCATTTCGTGTCCGCTGCGTTTCAGTTCTTCAAGTAGGCGTCTTGCATAGATGGATCCGCTTGCGCCGGTCACCGCCACAACGAACAGCATGAAGAGACCATCCTGCGAATCTGAGTCTCCTAAGGGATAGCGCCCGCTATATGGCTTGACTCTGATGAAACGAGAATTGAGGATGCTGTGAACTCAAGAAAAAGGAGGGGGGAGGAAGAGCTAGTCTAGAACTCTTCTCCGCCACCAGGAGGCATGCCTCCGGGCATGCCTGGAGGCCTGCCGCCTGGAGGGCCAGATGTGCCTTTTGATGAGACGACATCGTCGATTCGTAGGATCATGCACGCTGCTTCGGTTGCTGAACGGATGACCTGTAGCTTCGTCCGCAGAGGTTCGACCACGTTCTGTTTGAGCATATCCTCGACTTTGCCGGTTATGGCGTCGACGCCCATCCACGTGTTCTCAGGCTTTTCGTGTTTCGCCCTTAGGTCGACCATGATATCGATAGGGTCAAGTCCCGCGTTGCCCGCAAGCGTCATGGGGATGGATTCAAGCGCTTCCGCGAATTCCTCGATGCCAAGCTGTTCTCTTCCTCCGACAGTTTTGGCGTAGCTCTTGAGCTCTTTCGCAGCTTCTGCCTCGGAAGCTCCACCGCCTGCTACAATCTTTCCGTCTTCCACTGCGTTTCTGACGACACATAGGCCGTCATGCAAGGATCGCTCAGCTTCGTCGACCACATGCTCGGATCCTCCGCGGAGGACTATTGTGACGGCTCTGGGGTCTTTGCATTCTCTCACGAAGATCAGCTTGTCATCTCCGATCTTGATTTCTTCAACCAGCTTCGCTTCACCGAGCGCGTCGGGGGACATGTCCTTGGTGCTCGCGAGTATCTTTGCTCCGGTCGCCTTTGCGAGTTTCTCCATATCGCCACTGCTCAGGTTCTTGGCTGCGAGGATCCCCTTCTTTGCGAGAAAATGAAGCGCGATATCGTCTATGCCTTTCTCGCAGAAGATGACGTTCGCGCCTGAGGCTGCGATTTGGTCTGCCATCTCCTTGAGCATTCGTTCCTCTTCGTCGAGGAACATATGCATCTGCTCTGGGTTCTCGATGTTGATCTTCGCGTCAAATTCAGTCTTCTCGATCTCTAGCTTCTGGTTGAGGAGAGCGATCTTCGCCTTCTGGACCTGCTTTGGCATTTGACTGTGGGAGATTTCCTTGTCGATCACGACGCCTTCGACCAGTTCGGTCTCTTCAACACTTTTCCCGTGCTTCTTCACGACCTTGATCAGATCGATGTCAGCTTTGATCTTCCCGTCTCGTTCTTCCATGATCTGCTCCACTGCTTTGACCACGAGCTTCGCGAAGAACTCCTTCTCTGCTGCGATATCTTTGGTTGCCATTGAAGTGGCGGCAACCTGGCGCAACCGTGCCTCATCTTTGGGATCCACAGTTAGCGCGATCTTGCTGAGGAACTCTGAAGCTCTATCAGCAGCCTTCTTGTATCCATCCACAATTATAGTGGGGTGGACGTCTAGGTCTAGTAGTTTCTCAGCTTTCGATAGAAGTTGGCCCGCTAGGATGACGACTGTGGTGGTTCCGTCGCCGACCTCGTTATCTTGCGTCTTGGCTACTTCGACAAGCATCTTGGCAGCCGGATGCTGGATATCAAGCTCTTTCATTATTGTGGCGCCGTCGTTAGTGATGATGATATCGCCGATTCCGCTGACAAGCATCTTGTCCATGCCGCGTGGTCCAAGCGAACTCGCCACGGTTTCTGCGACGACTTTCGCTGCCATTATGTTGTTTCTCTGGGCATCTTTGCCGGTCGATCTGCCGGTTCCTTCCCTAAGGATAAGTACGGGAATATTCCCGCCTGCTTGTGCCATTTTGTTCACCTATGAAATGATGAGACAAGATCGCCTACGAGTGACGGTAATAAGTTTTGTGAAAGTCAAGAGCGCCCTAGCTCATCGTCTTGAAGCAAGAATACAACTAGGATAAATCCCGGGATTTGGTGTCCGTGGACTGTTTCTTGGGTACTACCTTACGATCAGGGTTGGGCATTTTGCGTGGTGGCTTACCTTGTCTGAGACGCTTCCGAGGAAGAAAGCCCTAACCTGAGAGAGCCCACGGCTGCCCAAGACTATAAGATCCACTTTCTCGTCGACTGCTGCTCGGAGAAGCTCTTCTGCAGGTACTCCTTGCTTCAGCCGGGTTTCCACGGGGATCCCTTGAACTTTCACGGTTTCCTCCCCCTTGGCCAGAATCGCCTTTCCATCCTCCTCAAGCTCCCGAACGATAGCTGTGCCTGCTAGGACCCCTGCTTCGGGTGGGTTGATCGCGTATATCTGTCGCATGACGACGTGAACCAGAACAAGTTGGCTCTGATACTTCTTTGCGAGGTCGATAGCGAATTCTAGTGCTTTCAGGCAGAAGTCCGAGCCGTCTAGACCTACTAGGATCTTTGAGAACAATGTTCTCTGAAGTGAACTCCTATTCGATAGTCAAGATAAGAATTTGCCTTATCGCCGCCAGCGGCGGTCGGGGCTTGGTCACTGCTATCAAGGCGATGTACGAGCTCAGGCACATCCGACAAGGAACTGACGATGAAGTCTGGCTCCTCTTGCAGTAGTCGCGTTGCCGGGAAGGGCCCAGATGGAACAGCTACGCACCTTACCGACGCTGCCTTAGCTGCCCTTATGTCGATGATGGCGTCACCCACCAAGATGGCCTCATCAGCCTTTGCGCCCGCCAGGTTCAACGCCTTGAACACGATCCCTGGATCAGGCTTCAACTCGTCGACATCGTCCCTTGTGAGGACTGCGTCGAGGACTCCGACCAGGTTCAGCCTCTCAAGGGTTCGATCTGCGCCGAGCCTTCCGTTGTTCGTGACGACGACTATCTTCTTCTTCATTTGTCTCAGTTCGTTCAGGGTTTCTTTGGCGCCTGGCATCAACTCAGCCCGCTCAGCCGCTTCGCTCTCGATCGTCTGAACCTTCTCGTAGATGCGTTTCTTGATTTCGTCGAGCCTCTCGTTGCTGATTGAGCCGCGTAGCTCGTTGAGCATGGCGTAGATGCTCATCTGGTCACTGAAGCTAGGACGCCACAGACCGGCCTCCTTGAGCATCTGCAACGCTGCTCTCCGCATCCACATGTAATCGAGGTTGAACTTGGTGATCGTTCCGTCCATGTCAATGAGTATCGCTTTCACGGTCATTCCTGATGCCTACTCTTGCTTGGCCGGGTATGGATTGTAGGTCAAGCAGACAACGTTCTCAGCTATTAGAACATCGACGGTTTCTAGAAGGGCGATGGATTTCTGAAACCTATAGACTCTTGACGTACCCGTGCTTCGCCGGTGGGCCCTATTTCTGGTGACTCTTGGTTTGGTGATTTACTGGGCTATGTCAATGGTTGCATCATGGCCGATTCTTGTTTGAGTTGGAATAGCGAGCGTCGAATACGTGTCTAGATATCCTTAACTTCCGCGCGACATGCCTAAGGCCAGAGATTGATGATGATGTTCTATCATGCACCTGGACCAATAATGTGGGTTACCCCCCTCTCAGCATTCCCGACCCCGGTCCCGCCGACCGCATCATACTACACCGTTCCACAATACTATGTTCCGCCAGCTGCACCCCTTGAACCGGTAACCTATGGCATGCCAATCGTCTACGGCGCACCCTATGCATACGAGCCATGCTACTACCCGCAAGTTGCTGCACCCATGCCGCCACGTGGCGAGTACCGTTTCGGACGATGCCTTCTCATCTGCTAGTAGCTTAGCGTCTTAGCTCTAGGGCTCTCCAACGAGCAAACAGCACATACTCTGCCTAGCCAGCGCTAGGATGCAAGCGGGAGAACCTACACGTTAGCTCGTGTCACGCGAGTCCCGCTCTTTCCCCGCATAGCTTCCCTGAGTTTACCCAATTCAGCTATGATGGCAGTCTGCCCCCCGTTCTGAACGAATCTCATGACAGCAGTGATCTTCGGCCCCATGCTGCCTTCCTTGAAGTGACCCTCCTTCGCGTACTGTTCCAGTTGTTCAGGTGTAGCTTGCTTGATCAGCGTCTGCTTCGCCGTGCCATAGTTCAGGTACGCGCCGTCAATGTCGGTGAGTATCACGAAGACTGAGGCGTTTATCAGCGTCGCCAGTCTCTGGCCTGCGAGATCTTTGTCGATGACAGCCTCAACCCCGCGCGCCTGAGTTCCTTCCTCTATGATTGGGATGCCCCCGCCGCCGCATGCCACGACGACAAACCCGTTGTCAACCAAGGTTCTTATCGCGGATCGTTCAGCGATTATCTTCGGGTCTGGAGACGGGACCACCCGGCGGTAGCCTCTGCCGGCATCTTCCTTCACTACTAGGTCAGGACGCTGGGACCGGATCTTCTCGGCCTCCTCCTTCGTGTAGAATGGTCCGACGGGCTTTGTTGGGTTCTTGAACGCTCCATCGCCAGCGTCAACGATGACTCTAGTAATCACGGTTATGACGTACTTGTCAAGGCCCCTCTTCTTGAGCTCGTTTCGAAGGGCCTGCTGGATCATGTAGCCGATGAAGCCCTGCGTCTCGGAGCCGCAGACATCCAACGGAAACGGGGGAACAATGTTCTTCGCGGCCTCGTGTCTCAAGACCGTGGCTCCGACCTGTGGCCCGTTCCCGTGGGTGATCACTACCCTGTGTCCGTCCTGCACGAGATCTGCGATGCGCTTGACGGTGTCTCCGACGTTTCGGTACTGCTCTTCAAAAGTGCCTTTTTCGCCTCGTCTGAGAATCGCGTTGCCGCCTAGCGCGACAACTACCAGATCGTTATTTGGCAATCCAACTTGCACTCCGAGAGAGGCACAGATTCAGCGAATACGGCTTATCAATCTTGCATCCTTGGCTAGGATCGGCTGGGATACCACGCAACTCTTTAGAGCGGGACACTTGGGCGTCCCAGACGTGAATCATTAGACGGAAGGGAGGGCGTTGGCAAATCTTTCTGGTCGAGACTTGATAACGACTCAGGACTGGAGCATTGATGAACTCGAGGCGACTCTGCGCCTCGCACACAGCTTCCGCCAGAAACACCGAAAGAATCACGTTGTACCGTTGCTGCGAAACAAGACGTTCTTTGCGCTATTCTATGCGTCGTCGACGCGTACGCGAGCGGCCTTCGAAGCTGGAATGACCTACCTGGGCGGTCACGCTCAGTACATTGATGCTTCAACAACTCGTCTTGGCGCTGGCGAGGCGGTTAGAGATGTTGCGAAGATGTACGAGCGGTACGGTCACGGATTGGGCGTGAGGATTCTCGACGACGTGATTGACTATGTTTACGGCCGAGGCATCGCCGTCGTAAGGGAGTACGCCAAGCACGCGAGTATCCCCGTAATCAACATGGCTTGTTGCACATACCATCCGACTCAAGGACTTGCCGACCTGATGACCTTACGCGATGAATTCGGCGCGAAGAAGCGGAAGAAGTACGTCATCATGTGGGCGTACTCGAAGGGCTTCCGCGGAAGATGCAGCGTACAGGAAGACGCGCTCATTACCTCTCGGTTCGGTTACGACGTTGTACTGGCGCATCCTGAAGGATTCGGAATCGACGACAAGATAGTTGCAGCATGCTCAGAGAACGTAGCTGCATCAGGAGGAACATTCACAGTATCACATGATCTGAAGACGGCCCTCGAAGGCGCAGACGCGATATTCCCAAGGAACTGGGCAAGCAAGGAACTGCTCGAAGTTGGAGCTAGCAGTTTCGGAAAAGAGCGAGAAACAGCGCTGCATGAAAAGTACAAGCATTGGTCGTTGACCGAAGAAACCCTTGACATGGCTAGCAAAGAGGCGATAGTAATGCATGTTCTTCCAGTACTGAGAGGCGAAGAGGCAACTGATGGCGTTATGGATGGACCTCACTCTCGAATCTATCCGCAGGCCGAGAATGGCCTCTACACGAAGATGGCCGTGCTCGCCATGACAATGGGCGAGAAGAAGAGAAGATAGACTGTAGGATAGGGAATTCGCGACTACTATTTCTTCAACTTGAATACTTTCTGTAACGCCTCGATATCTGGATCAATCAACGGAGCCTCCACGGATCCTATCACGTTCAAGTCTTTCAGACCGCTACCCGTGATCTCAAGTACGACGCAGTCATCGGCCGCGATCGTCCCTTGATTTCTCAGTCTTGTCAGGCCTGCCAAGACTGCGACTCCTGAGGGCTCCGCGAATATCCCTTCGGTCCTTGCTAAAGTCCTCTGTGCGTCAAGGATCTCCTCGTTTGTGACCGTCACAGCTGTTCCCGACGAGTCGTGCAGTGCTCCGAGCGCAGCATCTCCGTCCCATGGGAGAGGATCCATCAAGCCTGTGGCGACCGAGTCGGGATGCTCCCAGGCAGCTATTTTGTGCGGGTCCATCTTCTCGTCAAATGCTCTGACAACTGGCGCGCATCCGGTGGATTGAACGGCAACCATGCGAGGATGACTCTTCACAAAGCCGAGCCGCTTCAGCTCCTCGTAACCTTTCCAGTTCCCAGCGAGTAGTGCACCACTGCCGACGCCTGCGAAGACCCAGTCGGGAGTCGTCCAGCCGAGCTGTTCAGCGATCTCATACGACATAGTCTTCGGTCCCTCAGCTTGGTACGGATTGAAGAGCGCAAAACTCGGGCATGGGTACCAGCCGAAGCGTTTGCAGACGAGTCGCAACATCGTAACGGTTGGATCAACACCGCTCTCGAGCCTTCTGAGCCTGACCACATTCGCGCCGAAGATGTTCAGCTGGGCAATCTTCCCGGGGCTCGCCTTCTCCGGGACAAATGTGTAGCATGCGAGTCCCGCCTTGGCTGAGTAAGCTGCGAGCGCTGCGGCCGCGTTGCCGCTAGAAGCGGAAGCCGTAGTGTTGAATCCAAGTTCAACCGCCTTCGATACGCCTACTGTCATTGGCCGGTCTTTGAATGAGGCTGTCGGGTTCTTCGTCTCATCCTTAAGGTACAGATTCCTCATCCCGAGGATCTTGCCGAGGTTCTTGCATCGAATGAGCGGTGTCTGAACTTCGCCTAGTGTGATGATGTTCTCTTCATTCTCGATCGGTAGAAGCTCATGATATTTCCACAGTCCGCCTCTCCGGCGCTCGAGGACTTCTCGACTGATCTTGGTTGCCATCGATTCGTAATCATATTCTACGTCAAGCCGTCCTTCATCTTCCTTGCACGTGAACACACGATCTTCTGGCGAGTACAGTTTCCCGCACTTAGTACAACGTAGTCCGATCACGTACGCCATCTGTCTCAGCTCAACAACTCAGTGAAGCGTCTCCGCTTTCACCGGAAGCGTTGAGGGTTTTCTAAGTTGATCGGTACTGCGCTCCGATTTCACTGCCAAATGTGAGCGCTGCTAGCCGCCTTCTCGGTTGTAGGGAACTCCGAGTGCGGAGGGGGGACGTGCGCCTCGAGCGATCCCGACAAGAACCACTAAGGTGAGAACATAGGGCACCATGAGCAGGAAATAGTAGGGAATGATTGACCCGACAACTTGGAAGAAAGCGCCGAGCAGATATGCTGCGCCGAAGAGAAAGGTCCCGAAGAATGCTCTTGCCGGACGCCATTTGCCGAAGTATACCATCGCCACAGCTATGAAACCTCTTCCGGCGGTAATGTTCTCTGCCTGAAATGCGTGAGAGGAGAGTGCCAGGTAGGCACCTCCTATGCCAGCTAGGGTCGCTCCTATTATCACAGCAGCGTATCGGATCTTGGTGACGCTTACACCTAACGTGTCGGCAGCTGATGGATTCTCGCCAACAGCCCTGATGTTCAGGCCGAAAGTCGTGCGGCCAACCACGATGATGATGAGAATGAGCGTGACAAACGCCAGATACTCGATGATATCTTGAGAGAACAGTGAATCTCCTATCACAGGGATCTGTGAGAGTAGAGGTATGGGCAGTTCCGGCAGTCCACTGATCCTAATTGTCGATCCAATCTGGCTAGAGAAGATGATGTCGTAGAGGAAACCTGATAGTCCGACTCCCAGGAAGTAGATCCCCAGACCGGAAAGGACCTGATCCTGTCTCAGGGAAATCGAAACGAAAGCCAACAGGAGCCCCATCAAAGCACCGCAGGCAGCCCCTACTAGGACACCGAACAAGTTGTCATGATGGAAGAAGCTGATCGAGAACGCGGAAATCGCTCCGACAAGCATCACCCCCTCTGTGCCCAGATTGATAACACCAGCGCGTTCACTGATGACCTCACCCAAAGCGGCGAAAGCCATCGGAACACTCAGCGCTATTATCGCAGCAATGAGTTCGGAAACCGACGATGCGTCAACAATCATAGCCATCGTTTATGCCCTCTTGATTTCATATCTGGCGAGAACCTGAATTATCAAAATCAACACAATGATGATTCCTTGGGAGAGAAGCGAAAGAGTTCTCGGGATCTGAAGAGCTCGCTCGACAGATGACATGCCAGAAATGAGACCGCCAAAGAACAGCGAAGAGAAGATTACTCCCAGCGGATGCATGTTTCCAAGCAAAGACACCACGACTGCCGTGTATCCGATCCCCGATGCCTGTTCCGGCAATAGCTCGTGTGTAACGCCGAGGATGTAGACTCCTCCTCCCAGACCGGCGAAGGCGCCGCTAAGAATCATTGCGGAGTTGATCACGCGCTTCACAGGAATTCCGCTTGTCCTTGCTGCCGATGGATTGAATCCAACAGCACGTATGCTGTAGCCCAACGGCGTCTTGAAGAGAAAGTAGTACGCCAAAATGCATAGAGCGACTGAGATGATGATCCCGATCGTCACGCTCGTATTGCGGACAATAATCGGCAGAGCTGTTTGAGGAGGGAAGATCGGTGATTCGGGATAGCTACCCGGGATCGTTTTGTCTTGAAACGGCCCTCTTACAAGCCAGTTCAAAGCTTCTACTGCAACATAGGTCATCATGATCGTGGTTATGATCTCGTTAATCCCAAGCCTTGATTTCATGAGCGCAGGTACCGTCGCGAAGAGCGCCCCACCCAAGAACGATAGCAACAACGCGAGTGGAATCATGACGTATGCTGGCAGAGGATCTTTGAGAAAAAGCAGCACAAACCACGTAACCAATATTGCTCCGAAGATTTGCTGTCCTTCAGCTCCAATGTTCCAGACCTTGCCCCTGAACGCTATGGCAAGGCCCAAAGCCAGGAGCATCAGAGGAGTTCCCTGAACGATAGTCTCGGCGAAGCCTGCCGTTGTTCCAATTGTTCCCCTATACAATGCGTCCAACGCAACAAGCGGGCTTTTTCCCGCAGCAGCTAGCACTCCAAGAACGACTAGAGGCGAGACAACATAGGCCAGAAGCGTGATAATCAGTATGGACCTACGGCTGACATCGAGTTTCGCTGTGACCTTCAATCTGGCCATGATCTCACGCTGCTGCGGCCATTCTCTTCGCGCCTGTCATTAGCAGTCCGATCTCTTCTGAGCTGGACTGTCCTGGTTCCAACAATCCGACCGTCTCACCCTTGTACATCACCGCAATTCTATCACTTAGAGCAATCAGCTCGGCTAGGTCTTCGTCGACAAGAAGTACTGCCGCACCATGGTTCCTCTGCTGTATGAGCAGGCTTCTGACGTATTCTGTGGCGGCAACGTCCAAACCGCGAGTTGGCTGTGAAACCACGATGAGCATCGGGCTACCGGAGAGCTCTCTTGCCAGAATGAGCCGTTGAAGGTTACCCCCAGACAGCGATCGAGCTTTCGCGGAGATGCCTGTGGCCCTTATGCCAAACTGAGTCATCGCCTGCTCCGCTCTGCTCCTGATTTCCCTATCGTTGAGGAATGTCGGAATCTTGGAGGCGAGCATTCCACAGACCGGGGCCTTGTTGAAGTCTTTGAGGATCAAATTCTCGTCAATGCGAAAATCTGCTACGCTGGCGTCCTCAGTCCTATTCTCGGGAACGTATGCCACGCCTAGGTCTATGATATCTCGAGGCGCCCTCCCAGTAACATCTTTGCCGGTAACTGCTATTGAACCCGAGGCTGGTTTTCTCAATCCCACAAGAGCTTCGACAAGTTCTCTCTGGCCATTTCCAGAAACGCCCGCTATTCCCAGTATCTCGCCCTTCCGAACTTCGAGAGAGATACCTCTGAGTGCTTCTATTCCCCTATCATCGAACACCCGTAGGTTTGTAACTTGCAGGACCACATCGTGAGCTGCTGCCGTCACCTTGTTGGCCACCGGAGGAATATCTTCGTCAATCATCATATGAGCAAGGCTCTCCTGGTTAACAGAGCCCGTCGGTTGCGTTGCAACCTTGCGTCCTTTCCTCAGAACAGTGACCCGTTCGGTCACATCCATTACTTCGTCGAGTTTGTGAGTTATCAGAACGATTGAGATGCCACTCTCTCTCAGGCCTCGTAACGATTTGAAGAAATCTTTGACTTCGGACGGAGCAAGCACCGAAGTAGGCTCATCAAGAATCAGAATCCTAGCGTCACGATACAGAGCCTTGAGAATCTCCACGCGCTGCCGCTGCCCAACAGCCAGTTGCCAGATCTGGGCCTTTGGATCAACTTGAAGACCGTGCTGCTCAGCAAGTGCTGAGATTCGAGTATCGGCGGAAGCTGTGTCCGTAAGGAAACCTTTCGATGATTTCAACCCTAGGACAACGTTCTCTGTGACCGTCATGTCACTTACAAGCTTGAAGTGTTGATGGACCATCCCGACTCCAGATTTGATCGCGTCAGCTGGTGATCCAAAAACTGCGGGTTGCCCGAAAACTCGGATTGTGCCGCCGTCTGGCTGGTACAGTCCGTACAGAATATTCATCAGCGTAGTCTTGCCAGCACCATTCTCTCCCAGCAACCCGTGTATCTCGCCGACTTGTAACTCAAAATCCACGGCATCATTTGCAATAACACCACCAGGGAACTTCTTGGTTATCCCCTGCATTACAATTGCTGGGCCGCTCTGGTTCTTCGTATCTTTGGACATCTTCGCAGGACCTACTGAGATGTTTAGACCTAAAAAAAGGGAGGGAACGCCCTCACGGGGAGGGCGGTAGACGGTTTCGCGGTGGTTCACTCGCGCGCGTGCTGTAGTACTAGTGCGATAAAGTTTGTTTGAAGCGCTGCTAGTGGGTTGCCAATCATGAGCGGTCCTAAGGGGTCAGTCTTGATGTCACCGCTCTTGACTTTGGCCTCGACGCTCATCACGTCTTGCTGAATGGCTGATGGGACGTTGTCCTTGTTGAGCTCGACTTCAATTCCTCCGTTCGTGAAGTCTGCCCAGTACTTGCCATTGCGTTTTCCTGCGGCGACGTCAGCGGTCCATGCTTTCATGACTGCGTCCCATTTCCAAGAACCGCTGCCGAGCACGAGTTTCTCAGCGCCGACTGGTGGAGCGTCTGCGATGTTGATTCCGTTTCCAATCAGTTTGATGTTCTTGTCGATAGCTCCTTCAATTGCTCCACGGACTACGCCGTCTCCCATTACTGCGAGGACGTCGACGTTTTGGCTTGCCATTAGCTCTGCGTCTGCTTTGGCGCCTTGCAGGTCGTGGAAGTCACCTACGGCAACAACACTGATGCTGCCGCCGGGCAGTATTCCATTGCCGCCACCCGGTAATGCACCATATGAGTAGGTAATGCTCGGGTTCGCGTCACTGGCACCCTTTGCGAAGTTTGGTTCGAATCTTGCGAGTTCCGCCACTCTCGCGCCCATGATGTAGCCGATCTTGTTGGATAGAGTCATCTTTCCAGCCAAGTAGCCGAGCACGTATCCAGTTTGATCGGTTCGCACATCAGCAATCGCGAGATTTGGCAGTGAATTGTTCCAGCCTCCGATGACTAGGAAACTGACATCAGGATATTGTGGAGCGAGTTCTTGCATTGGTACTTGGAACTCGAAGCCGTGGCCGATGATGATCGTGTAGCCTTTGCTCACGAAGTCACGTACATCTGCTTGGATCTGCGCCTTTTCCATGTGGTTCTGTACCCAGCATCCGCACGTGTTGATGCCTTCACCGTAACCCGTCAAAAGATCTGTGAACGAATTGTAGCCTGCTTGATTCCAAGCCAAGTCATCTGTTCTTCCCGGAAGGATCATGGCGATCTTGACTTGCCCGGTTGTTGTACTTGGTCCCGAGGGCGCCATTGTTAGGTAGTATGCTACGCCTGCGACTACGACTATGATGACGATCACTATTGCTGCAATTGTTTTCATGTTTTTAGATTGATTACTCATTTTTCTTCAACCAGATAGGGATCCTGTGAGTGATCATCCTACAGGTTTTTGCATAAAAGGTTTGTCAGAGGGTGTCCATGTATACACGTCTATGTTAAGGAGCCTCGTGAATCCCTCTGTCGGCACAATCCAGAGAGCGAAGTATCCCGCTAGCTAGCTTCGACTAGTCGATGCTATCGACATCGTGAGGATAGCTTTCCTTGAGCGCCGCAGAAGTCAAACGCACGAAAGACGCATTTTGACGCAACTCGGCAAGTGTTTTCGCGCCGCAGTAACTGAGGCCCGAGCGGATGCCGCCCGCTAACTGTGCGAGTATTTCATGAGATGTGCCTCTGTACGGCACGAACGCCTCGATACCTTCCGCAACATACTCCAAGAGCGCAGCCTCGTCTTCTGCTTCCTCTGTTCCGCGTTTCATTGAAGCGCCGACGGACGCCATCCCTCTGTGTATCTTGTACTTCCTTCCGTTGCGCATTACTGTGACGCCGGGACTTTCTTCGGTTCCCGCCAGCATGCTTCCAATCATCACGCTCGATGCGCCAGTCGCAAGTGCTTTCGTGATGTCTCCGGGGTTTCTGATTCCGCCGTCTGCGACTATCGGGATATCTGACTTTCTTGCGGCTTCAGCGCATTCGAGGACGGCTGTTAGTTGTGGGACGCCCGCGCCTGTTACGATCCGTGTTATGCATATGGAACCTGATCCAATTCCGACTTTAACCGCGTCTGCGCCTGCGTCGATTAGGTCCTTGGTTCCTTCTGGTGTTGCCACGTTTCCGGCGATCACATCCACTTGGCTGAGTTCTTTTTTGAGTTTCCGGACCACGTTGAGGACTCTGTCGGAGTGACCGTGTGCGACGTCGACGACTAGCACGTCAACGCCTGCGTCGACGAGGGCTCGGGCCCGCTCAATGTAGCCTTCCCTTATCCCAACGGCGGCTCCAACGGTGAGCTGGCCTTTGGAATCCTTGCAGGCCTGCGGCCTCTCAGCTAGCGTCACCATATCCTTACTCGTGATCAGACCACGAAGATGTCCTTCCTCGTCAACGAGTGGCAGCTTCTCAAGCTTGTACTTGCGAAGCAGCTGCCTCGCCTCATCAATCGAGGCATCCGCAGATGCCGTGTGAAGAGACTTCATCGGTGTCATCAGCTCGGAGACTCGATTCAAGTCGTTGTCCTCGAAGAGCAAGTCACGGGCTGTGAGAATGCCGAGCAACTTCTTGTTCGCGTCGACTACTAGCAGTCCGCTTACGCCTTTCTCTTGCATCAGTCTCTTTGCGTCGGACATTGTGGCGCTCGGCCAAATCGTGTATGGCTCCTCGATGATCACGCTCTCCGCTCGCTTGACCTTCAGAACCTCTTCGACCTGTCGTTCCACGGGCATGAAACGGTGAATGATGCCTATTCCACCGTTATGGGCCATGGAGATAGCCATGGCTGACTCAGTCACCGAATCCATGTTCGCGCTTACGATTGGAATGTTTAGTTTGATGTTCCTGCTGAGTCTCGTTGAGAGATCTACGTCTTTTCTTGAATGAATCGAACTGCGTTTCGGAACTAGTAGGACATCGTCAAAAGTCAGCGCATCCCTAATTGGGATAGGCATCTGTGATTACCTCCGCTATTTCTGCGACTCTCATATTAAAGGAAGAGGCTGAGGCCTTCACCCATACTAGTCTAAGCCGGCCTTCCCAGGCAAGGCTCGTCAGCAGTAGTTTGAGTGGGTCGTGAGTTTCAGGCCGGTCCTATCCAAGAGGGCGCTGGCTCTCTCGCGAGCCTGTCCGATGATCTCACGCTCGTCGAGAGTCTTCACGTTTCTGTTCTCCATGATTATCCGTCCATCAACCATGACTGTGTCTACGTCGGTTCCGCATCCTGCATAGACGAGATCGGAAACGTGATTGTTGTTTGGAACCATGTGAACGCTGTCCAGGTCAACGAGAACGATGTCTGCGAGCTTACCCGGCTCCAGAGTGCCAAGCCTGTCCTGCATGGCGATCGCTCGTGCTCCGTGAACGGTTGCCATCTCAAGAACCGTTTCCGCGGGCATCGTCATTGGATCTGATAATCTGACTTTGTGTACGTACGCGGCCAGTTTCATCTCTCGAATCATATCGTAGGAGTTGTTGCTGGGGCCGCCATCACAGCCCATTGCGACGTTTACTCCTTTCTTGAGCATCTCCGGAACACGTGCGATCCCAGATGCGAGCTTCGTGTTCGACGACGGACAGTGGCTCACATTCGTCTTGGTCTTGCTGAGGGTTGTTATATCGCGGTCCGTAAGCCAGACAGCATGAGCCAGCACCGTCCTCGGAGTGAGTAGCCCGACCTCGTTAGCGAAGGCGACCGGGCTCTTCTTGAACTTGCGGCGAGCGTATTGAAGATCCTCCTTAACCTCACACAAGTGCATCGTGATGCCGGCCTTTCTCTTCGCGGCCTCTTCAGCGATCTTCTCGTACAGGGCTTTGCTGCAGGCTCCGAGGGAGCGTGGACCGAACCAGACACTGACTCTGCCGTCGGCTTTTCCGTTCCACCGGTCGTACATGGTGATGGTTTCAGCAAGGGATCTATCGCCATCTTCGATCATTCCCTCATACATCATCTGCTTCCTCCCATACGCTGGCGTATCCATGATCGTCTTGGCCAAAGAGCCACGCATTCCTGACTCTTCAACCGCTTTGGCGATGCCGTCAAACCCATATCTGGTGTGAATCATTGACTCGATGAACGAGGTTGTCCCGGATTTGATCATCTCGAGCATGCAGAGCTCGGCGCTGACTCTCCCATCCTCGGCATCAAAGTTGCCTTGAAGAGGCCACACATACTTCCCAAGCCAGTCGAGAAGGGAAACATCGTCGGCGCAGCCTCGAATCAGAGCCTGAGCAAGGTGAACATGGCAGTCAACGAGTCCAGGGATGACGAGCTTCCGTGATGCATCAATTGTATGCTCCGGCGCGCACTTCCGATGTAGCTCGTCCGTCTTGCCCACATTGGTGATTCGCGAGCCTTCGACCATCACTGCGCCATCGCGAATAACTCTTCGATGTGCATCAAGGGTGACGACGACTCCGTGCTCTATCAGAATGGATTCCATACGCGGAAGCTTCCGAACAGATCTCTGCTTGATTAGGACTTATGTGTAAGCCTTCTATGCGCAGGCCACGGTTCTCATGGGTGCCTTAGTGATGCCAGCACAAATCCGAGGGTTCAGGTTACGATGCCCACACCAACAGACCCACGCACTACAGAACGCTGTCTGAGCCCCGTCACCTGTGGCCATTTGCTCCGCTATGCGTCTGATTTTGAACAGATCGAAGGAAGGCTTGAATCGAAGGTGATGCCTCCCACTCTGGGGAAAGGGACCTTGAGAAAACAGCCCATGCCAAGCGGGGGAGAGGATTTCCTTGGTCTGACGCGTAGTTCCGGTGCAGGAAACCTTGTCGTGGTTGGTGTACCTTGGGATGTGACATCAAGCTACCGGCGTGGGGCAGCAGCTGGGCCAGATGCGATAAGAAGAGCAACGAGTAGTCGGCTCTATAATCGGTTCACGGAGCAGGGACGAGACCTAGGCTCGCTGTGGAGAGTCTGTGACCATGGCAACGTGAAGGCGAGAAGTGTCTCCGGACTCAAGAAAGCCTTGGCTGAAGATGTGGACCTGCACAATCACGACGATCAGACAACGCTCTTCCTCGGCGGCGACCACTTCATCACCCATCCCTGTTTCAGCGCAATCGCAAAGAAGCATGGACGCCCACTGTCGTTACTGTATGTGGATGCACACCCAGACCTCTACGAAACCTACGAGGGAGTCGCATATTCGCACGCTACAGTTGTCTCCAGAATTCTGGATGAAAAGAATCTGAGTTCAGGACATGTCTGTTATTTGGGTATCAGGGCTTCGACGAGAGAACAAGATGAGAGGATCAAATCGCTAGGACTGACTGTCCACACCACGCGCGATGTCTGCGAGAAAGGTTGCGACGCAGTCGGTTCCCTCGTCCGATCCGAGCTCTTGCACGAACCAGTATATCTCTCACTTGACCTCGATTGCCTGGATCCAGCGTTCGCGCCCGGTGTCGGAAATCCACAGCCCGGAGGTTTGAGCGTAAGACAAATTCTTGACATATTGCACGCTCTTGCCGGATTGGAAGTAGTTGCCGCTGACATTGTTGAGTATTGTCCAGAAGCCGAGTCAGAAGCACGAACAACGGCATTTACCTCGGCGATTCTCATCAAGGAACTGATGGGGACAATGGCGAACCTGCCATAGCGGACAGGACATGTACTGAGGCAGGAGCTCACACAAGATAGGACTGAACTCATGGTGGATGTCTCCCCCAAGCTCGTCGCCCGCGGTCTCGAGGTGCGCACACACAACGCCTCCAACCCAGTCTAATGCCGATGCTCTTGGTGAGAACGCGTGGTTAGTCTACCTTTGGCATGAGCCAAAACTCGTTCCCGTCTGGATCTTTGAACATGGCGTACTTCGTGTTCTCGTCCCATTCGGCCTTATCGAGTTCTCTAGTGAATTCGACGCCTTTCCCTTTCAGTTCTTGATAGGTAGCTTCCACATTGTCAGTGTAGAATAGGATTCCGGTATTCCCGGGTTCAAGCGTCTCACCTTTGCATAAGTGGATACCTGTGGGCGAATCGCGTGGACCAACGACGACCCAATGCTCCATGTCATCTTGAATTTCGAATCCGAGTCTGTCCCTGTACCACTCCTTCGCTTTCTTCTCATCAGACACGACGACAGCCACACTCCTAATTCGTTCAATCACCATCTGCCTTCGCCTCACGCTGAGAGTCCCCCATCTTCCATAAGAGTCTTGGAGGGCTGCAATTAGTCCCATTACCGGAATCTGGTTGGCACAGTGGCTTTCACGGTCTGGTGTGTCTGCACACCAGCTGACCCACACACGCCATTAATCCTAGCAGAAGCCTATCAGGAGAGTGAAGTGAGCATTTTGAGTGTAGAAGACGAGCTCAAACGAACTCTGAGAAGGCTAAACATACTAATGATCGTGCTGGCAATTGAGCTGATTCCGATCGCATTAGTAGCAGTCTACTTTCTGGTGATGATGCTGTTCATCCGTTCAGGACCAAGCGACTAACAGCAAAGCGAGCGCCCAGTCACGACTTGGACCATTGTTGTGTGTGCACACCAAGGAACACGGACAAATCGAGTCCCGGATTGTGCGGCTTCAATTTCCAATGTGGGTGCACTTGAGATGCGGACAGCGCCGGCCTCCCTCATCAAGAGAGAGAATCAAATAGGTTGAGTCTATTCCTTACCTGTGAGCCTTGGTTTCAGGTATAGAAGAGCTGAGAACACGATCGCTCCGACAAGGGGTGCTGTAACAGGATTTGTCTCGCCCTCAGTCACATAAATCCAGCTCATCTCCGCGAATCCTATGAGACCGCTCACGACACTGATTCCCACGAAGAGGAGGGCGAGTCGTCTCGAGAGGGGAAGCAGAAGCGCTATCGCGATCACGATGCCAACTCCGGCACTCAAGAAGTACGATACGGGAATGTCGGAATGAATCGTGTAATGAGCCACGGTCCCTTCCGCAGCATACAGAAGCCTTGCAATTGCGGCGAGAGCATAGATGATCATGACGCTATTGACCTTCAATACAATCACATCGAAGAAGACTGCCGCTCCGTCCATATTGCGCTTCACCTTTACGCCCGCCAGCTTTCGGTCGCTCACTTCTTGCTGAATAGCAAGACTGTCTTGTCTGATGGCGCTCGCGGACACAAAATGAAACACAGTACATGATGGTTCAACTTGCGACGGTGCTTCGCATCAGCTGACCCAAACACAAAATCAATCAAAAACGACGACGGACGACGGTTCAAATTCTGATGCCCGCACCACGGGTTTCGATTTCCCAAAGGTCACAAAGTCCTTGTTGCTGATTCGACCTCAACCATTCAGAGGCACTGAGATACTGGAACAGCGTGGAACCCGTTGTTTGTGGCCTACTCGATAAGCTGCTTGAGGCCCTTGCCGACATCTCTGGTTCTATCTATTTTTCTAACGGAGACTGTTCACTATTAGTTGGTTCAGCTGGTTCGCTTCTTTTCCGTTGGGGTCCTTGTGAGCGTTAAACACCATGACGGCTAGTCCACACAATCTTCCCGACTCGCGGACAACTCTCAGAGCATTCGAACATTCAGTTAGCCCAAGCCCATCCGGCACAGGCAATTGAGTTGCTCCGATTTCCCTAGGATCCAGGACATCTATGTCGATGTGGACGTAGATTCTTCTTGAGGTTCGTAGCAGTTTCTCGGTTGCCTCCTTCATGGCGTGTTCGGGCCCCCGCTCTCGGAGCTTGTCCATGGTGTAGAGATGAACCTTGGATTCTTTCAGCGTCTCTAGCTCTGGCGGGTCGAGGTCTCGAGCACCAAAGATCGCTATCTGTTCCTCGCCTAGCTGTGGTTTGTGGCCGAAGATATTTGTGAGCAGGTCCGGCCCGTGCCCTGCGAGCATGGCTACGTCCATGCCTCCGATAAGTCCTGAAGGTGTGGTCTCGGGGGTGTTGAAATCGCCATGGGCGTCCAGATAGATCAACCCAATTGTCTCACCGAGTCCCTGCTGGAGTCCCTCCACGATGCCCATGATTATGCTGTCCTCTGCACCGAGTATGAGAGGGAAGTGTCCTTGCTCGCACGCGCTTCTCACGCGGGGAGCCACGGCTTTGCAGACCGCTACAACTTGGTAAGGATTGAGAAGTCTTGGATTGGTATCATCCCGTGGAGGCAGATCCGCTTTCACATCGCCCAAATCCGTAACTACGTCAGCAACCTGACTGAGCAGTCTGACTAGTCCTGCTTTGCGAAGCGCCGCAGGGCCTTCATCTATTCCCTTGCCTTTCCAGCCCACGGTGTATGGAATCCCGATCACACCGATCGATCTGAACCTCGTCACGAACGAGAACTCCGGACACTCAGAACGTTTGTGTACCATAAATCAGTGTTGTGTATTCACCCTTCGGTAGGATGATGTTTCCGAAGTCAAACGCACACTCATAGGATTCTCAATTCAGGTTGAAGAATACTGCCAGCATCAGAGGTATGTCTGCTCCTGTGGCAACTCGACCGACACATTGACCTGTTTGGGACGTGAGAATCAGTATGGTAATGATGGCGACGGTGGCCGGAGCCTCCCACGGGGGGGTACCCCCCTCACGATCTGGATACTGGGAACGCCGGCGTGTGAGGCTCATGAACGCACCAAATTACTCGGAAGAAACCAAGCGCTGAAAGACGGCGCATCCAGATGAGGGAACTCCCTAAGAGCGGGGAGGATCGAGAGGTGGAGTCCATGACCGGCCCAAGCACCTCGAGGTGCTTCTCTCTAGCTTTTCTTCTTTCTATTTGGTTTGGAAGCATACGAGGCCTCCGAGTTGGCTGAGGCGAATTCCCGCTCTGGTCTCAGCGTTCACGATGGTTGTCTTGATGCCATTGTTCTTTGAGATCTGCAGAAGCCTTAGGACTCTTCCTCTGTTCCTTGTGTCCGCCAAGTACTTGTCAGTTAAGACAACGTGCTGTGGTCTGGGGCTATTGTGCTCTTGCCGACCGTAAACCAGGCTCTCTATTTGCTCAAGTGAGTACGACACAATCATGTCGCTTTCATCCATGCCAAGGCTCTTCTCCAAGACTGCGACGATGTTCTCAGCATCGCGAGACGTTGTTTCGCCTATCATCTCGCGGAATGCTTTGGTTCCCACCAACTCGCGGACTTCATGAGGCCGTCCCGCGGAGCCGATCAATTCTCCGAAGGTGGCAGCGTTGGGGCCTTCTCGGACGAGCCACGCGTGATGTTTCCGGATGTGGTCAAGGAATTTCTCGGCGTAGTCTGTCCTTGCAGGAGTCGCAAGCACTATGCTTTTGACTCCTTCCTTGAAAGCGGGCCTTAGCGCATTCACGATTGACTCGTTGAAGTCGTACAGTTCTTCTCCACGTTCCACCGTGCCATCCAGCTTCACTACTTCGCTGAACACGCGCCACAGGACCGCTCTTCTCTCCTCAAGCCCAATCAGAACGGCTAGAGGATATCCGCGCCTGTAACGGCGTCCTCTTCTTGTCAAATGCCAGTCGCCCAAAATCCCGGCTATTGTCCCTTCACTGGAACCAGCGGAGCACTCATCTGACCTGTTCGTCTATTGCCTTTGCGATGATGTCATAGGAAGGTTCGCCCAGATAGGATGACGAAACGGCTCCGCTTTTCGATAGGACAAACAGTGTCGGGACTGCCTTTACGCCGTACATTTGGAATACTTCGCCTGTTGCGTCGTAGACGTAGGTCAGGCTCGAGTTGTACCTTTGAATGAACTCTGCAACGGCGGTGGGTGAAGAATCCCAGCGTCCAGCAATCGCTATGAAAACGACCCCTTTCTTCGCGTATTGCTCGTAGAGCTTCTCCATGAAGGGGGCCGCTTTCTGGGAGAACGGACACGAAGGTCTCATGAACTCAAGCACTATCACGTTGCCCCGGAAACTGGACAACGTCAGGTTACTGCCGGTCAGCCCTTTGGCGCCAACGATCGGCAGCGTGAAGTCTCCCTCCACTATTGCTTCTTCGGTAGTCGCTGCGAATGTCACAATTGATGTGACAGTCGCGGTAGCCGTGAAGGAGACTGTTGTCGTTACCGACGCCGCGGGCCAAGGAGAACTGGGACGCAACGCCGCTCCGACATAGACCCCGAATGCTGCGGCGAGAATGAACATTAGAATCAGGAGTGCCTTCCTCATGTTCGGCTGGATTGGCTGAACCCCCACGCAACGGGAGCACTCACATGCCGACTCTCAAGCCTTTCGTGGCCCCCGCTCGCAACCGCTTTGCCCTGTGCATATATCAAGGCTGCCGCAGTCGGGGAGAAAGACTAAACCGTGACCTTCTCACCGTCTAGGGTCGAGCTGGGCATCATTGAGATCCGGTCTCCTTGGCACGCTACTGATCATAGTCTCACTTGCTGCCCTCGGCAATGCTGTCAGGGTGGGCCAGACTGCCGCTGCTGCTACGACCCTGGGAGGCCAGTCTCCTGTTCAGACGAGTACCGCCTCCTGCGAAGCCCTTGCAGTCTATGTAAAAATGCTGGAGTTCCTGCTCGTCCTTGTTCTGATGGTAGCCGTGGTGGCCCTCTTCTTCCTGATTAGATTGCACCGGAAAACTAGGTTCTGAACGGACGCCTGCCGTCAGCTAGTCTCAGACCCTGCCCTGTTTCCAAGGGAAGAGGACGGGCTTCAACTGCAGCTTGTTTCGCACAAAGGAACGTGCAGCAACTCATATCATAGAAACGAGCTGGAGACAAAGAAGTCGTGATGGCCGCACATGAATTCTCGAAATAGAATCCTAAACGCGATTCCGTCAGCGGGGATATTGTTGGTAACAATCATACTCGTAGTCACGCTGGTTTACGTCCTAAGATTGTACCATGGTTGAGGACGAGTCTGTCACACGCCTCACTGGATGAGGAAAGCTAAGATCAATATCACTGAATTAGCGCTATTCCTCTCAGCAGGCTGAGGCGCTCGGTGGATTGACGCTCGTTGATGTCCGCTGGCAGTACCTGGGCTTACAGGTCGTACGACTAGAGAACGAACTCATTTCCATTGACGTACTTCCTGAGCTTGGGGCGAAGATCTACAACTTCGTTCATCTTCCCTCCGATCGAAATCTGCTATGGCATAATCCGCGCGTTCCACCAGCTCGTCAGCAATTCGGCGCAAAGTTCGACGATGTGTGGTCGGGCGGATGGGATGAACTGATACCGAACGACATACCCACGCCTGTAATAAGCAACGAGATGTTACCCGATCATGGCGAAGTCTGGTCCCAGGCGAGTGGATGGCAAGTCATCAAGTCGAGCGAGTCGGGTGCAGCTGTCCGGTTTGTCAACCATGGACATGTCTTGCCTACGGCGTTTGAGAAGACAATCTCATTGCGGCGGGGTGACCCATTCTGCACAGTACAATATCGTCTCACAAACTTGGGGCGTCAACCAGTTGATTTCCTTTGGAACGTTCATCCAGCCATGGCGATCTCGCCCACGACGCGGTTGGACTTACGTGCGCGTCGTGGAATAGTTGAGAAATGGGGCACCGATCACTTCGAGGGAGGCAGCGAATACGATTGGCCATATGCGATTGATCGCTCAGGCAAAAGGGTTGATCTTCGCGAAGTGCGTCCGCCAGAATCCACTCTCGCGGACCATCACTATCTGCCAGATGTCCTTGAGGGCTGGTACGCAGTCACTGACACGCAAGCACGAGTTGGCTTTGGCCTCGTGTTCCCCACGAGCATTTTCCCGCATCTTTGGCTGTTCCGCACATTTGGCGGATGGCGAGGATTGTACACGCTGATCCTTGAGGCCTCAAATGGATACCCGAACGACCTTGCGATAGCGCGACAAACTGGCCGTTGCGGCCACCTGAAGCCAAGTCAAACGATCGAGGCTGAAGTCAAGGCTATCGCATACAGCGGTCATGCAGCCGTCGAACGAATTGAGCCAGATGGCACAGTCATCGGCGGCAAACCGTGACGCCGCCTGCCTTCTGGCGTGATGCTTGTTTCGAATCCTACACTCTGGTGGATTTCGTGCCCATGCCCATCGATGTCACCTGCACAATCAGAGCCATGGATCGAACGCAAGATTAAGAGCCCTCGGGGGAAGACTAGTGGACGTGCCTCTCGGTGAGCCGTGTACTACTGGATTCAGCGCAAGAGACTGAGCGAGAAGATTGACATGCAGGCTACGTTTGCACTGATTCCTCCAGAATAGGAATCGGAAAGTTAAGTTTTCTGGTATCTTCTCATTGCTTAGCCCTCATGTTTGAGAGAAGGCTGAGATCATCGCTTCAACGTCTTCTCCCAGCGGGTATAGAATCGGGCAAGTGCACCCGCTTCGGCTGTACTCTTCGACTTTCCTGCGGCAATCGTCGGCTGTCCCTGATGCAGTGATCAGCTGAACGAGCTTGTCGTCGATGAGCTCCATTGTCTTCTCGAGCCCGCCTGGTTTTGCCGGCCATCCTCCCAGAGCCTCCGTAACCTCCTTGATCAGTGCATCTTTGACGCCGCTGGCTTTGGCGATGTGCGGTTGTTGTCCGAGATATTGTGCGATCAATGGGCGCGCTCCGTCCATGGCCTTGTCCGCGTCCTCATCAAGTGAGCATACGACAAGTTGAGGTCGGTCAATGTCCTCGACCTTCTTGTCGGCCTTCTTTGCGCCCGACTTCAGGTACTCCATGGCGGTTTGGTTGTACTGTGGAGAGACGAGATAGTTCAGAACGACGCCGTCGGCGATCTCTCCTGTGAGCTCCATCATCTGCCATCCGGTCGCGCCGATGTAGATTGGAATGTTCCGTGGAGTGTCAGGGTCGCCGTGGACCACGTCCAGCCTGATGTCCCTCACCTTGACGGTCTCGCCATCGAATGTCACCGTCTCCATCCTGAAGAGCCGCCTGAGAACTTCCACGTACTCCCTCATCGCCTTCAGCGGTCGTGAGCGATCGATGCCCACTTTCCAGGCGAGCGGATCCCACCAAGCGCCTATGCCTAGGATCATCCTGCCGCCCGACAGCTCGTCAAGGCTGAGAAATGTCTGTGCTGTCAAAGCCACGTTCCGGGTCCAGTTGTTGATCACGCCCGTGCCAAGCTTGATCTTGCTCGTCACTGTCGCCATGGCAGCCAGCGGGGTTATCGCGTCTCTTGCGAGACGCGACTCAGCTTGCCACACCGCCTCAAACCCATGCTTCTCCGCAAACTGAGCATACTTGATTCCATCTCTGATCGGATGCTTATCCTGAAGGTAGAGAGCCATTCTCCCCATTTCTAGCGCCACCCAGACTCCAAGGTTACGGATTCTCCATGACGGGCAACATGAGACATGACTAGCGCCTGCGAGCATAGGATGCTTGGTTCTGAACCATAAACACATCGAGATAGAACATAGACACCAAATAGCCAGCTGCTGTCACCTAGTCTGATCTGCCATGAAGGCGGGGAGAATTATCCGAACGCTCTCCGCAAAGGATGGGCGAGAAGTAGTCCTGAGGACCCCCACGTGGAATGATCTTGATGACCTATTGGCGCTGATCAATTCGCTCGTCGAAGAACGAGCCGACATACTCATTGACGAGAAGCTTTCGAGGGACGAGGAGATCGACTGGTTATCGAAGACTATAGCTCGTCTTGAGAAGGATGAGACATTTCACTTGGTTGCTGAGGTGAATGGCAAGGTTGTTGGGAGCGCCGAGTTCGGTAGAAAGACCAGTGGCTACGATAAGCATGTCGGGATGTTAGGGATCGTAATCGGCAACGGTTACAGAGACTTGCGAATCGGGACGGAGATAATGAAGAGCTTGATCGAGCAGGCTCGCGCTGTGGGCTTGAAGCTTCTAACACTGAGCGTCTATGCGACCAACGAACGCGCGAAGCACGTCTACCAGAAACTCGGCTTCGTGGAGACCGGCCGGATTCCGAAGAAGTTCTTCAAGGAAGGAAAATACGTAGACGAGATAACGATGGCCGAAGCTCTAGAGTAAAGACTCTACGCGCTTGCCCGATTCAAGTCTCTTCGACCGCGGCAGAAGGAGCGCCATCAGTCCCCCAACTAGAGCAGATGCTATGGTCAGAGTGAACGCAAAGTCTAGGCCCAGTTTGTCTGCGGCTGCTCCGAAGCCTAGAGCTCCGAACCCGCCTACGCCTACGGAGAATCCCAACATGAAGCCGGTTACTGCTCCAACATTCCCTGGCGCCGCTTCCGAGGACATCACCACGATTACGGACCAGCTTGCGTAGAGGAAAATGCCCGAGAGAGCCAGCAGTAGTATGGAGATGAGGCCGGATGAGTTCAGGAACCCGTAGAATGATAGTCCGCCTGCGAGAAGCGAGGCTACTATGACAGGTCGTCGTCCGATACGGTCCGAGATGTGGCCTCCTCCCAACTGGCCTAGGACTCCGATGCCTAACCATAGGGATGCGATCGATGTGGCGAGCAAGAGCGGGTCGCCTTTTGCGACAAAGTACAGCGGCAGGAAAGTCACGACGCTCTGTATGGTGATGGATCGAAAGGCTGTGATCGACGCCAGTAGGGCGAGGAGCCGCATATTCGCTGGTCGCGTCTGATCGGTCGTCAACGGCGCACTCTGATGGCCCCCGACGCGAATTCTGAAGAGAAGCACGGCTGTGACCACACCGATCGGTAACAGCAACAATGATCCAGGCAATCCGAGCGTGGAGACTACTAGTCCCCCTACAAGCGGACCTAGGAAGTAGCCGGTGTTTCCTCCCGAGAGGAAGATCCCCATCGCTCGGCCTCTTGCGGGACCGCCGGATCTCACGACCGTGGAGAATGATGGCGGATGAAACGCCGCAGAGCCTAAGCCTGCGATTCCAACGAGAAGCAGTAGGGTCGTGTAGTTTGGAGCGATGCCTGTGAGGCTCATCGCTATGCAGTTAACAGCGATGCCGACTTCAAGAAGCCAAATCGTTTGGGTTCGATCAAACCAGCGACCGAACAGCGGCTGCATGATGCATGATGTAATGTTGAAGACCATGGCGACGAGCCCCGCGAGCAAGTAGGAAAGGCCGAAGAGGCTCGTGAACACGGGCAACAAGCCAGTAAACAGGTTAGCGGACGTGTCGTTAACCGCGTGCCCCAGAACAAGGAACGGCGAAAAGCCCGCCTTCGACTTCGCAGCTTTCGTCTCGGTCACGGCAGATTCTCAGCGTGTTCTATTGGGGGCCCCCGTTCGTGGCACCTCCCATATGTAGCTTTGTTCCGTTCCTCGTAAGATGTAAACATCGGATGCACCTTTCGACTAGTGGAATCCCGCTCTCACTGTTGTGAGCTGTTGATCTGTGAAGTGTATGGTGAATTGAAGTCTCAAGGGCATCATGTGCACAAGCGTTTCCCTGAGAGGCTAGCCTTCACGCTGAACAATCGAGTCAGAAGGCTCCTTGAGCCGCCTGACCGGCTGATCACGAAGCTTGGCCTGAAAGCAACCCATGTTGTCGTGGACTTCGGCTGCGGCCCCGGCTTCTACACGATCACGATAGCGAAGGCTGTCGCAAGGACAATCGCAGTAGATGTCTCTTCGCGCATGCTCGAGAAGACAGCCTCAAACGCAAAGAAGAACCACGTGACCGTCGAGGCTTTAGTGAGTGACGGAACTGCGATCCAGCTCGATGATGGAATCGTAGATCTGATTTTCCTGAGTCATGTTTTCCATGAGGTCGCTGACAGACCAAGGGTCCTCAGCGAGTTTCTGAGGATCATGAAACGATCCGGAAGATTAGCCATCGTTGAGAGAACCCGTGGCGGACTGCTCGCGTGGGCACCAGGCCCGCCGATCATCGATCAAGCCGAAATCGTTCAAGAGTTGGAACGAGCTGGGTTCAGACTCACCCAGACAATTCCGTATGGAAGCAATTCAATAGTGATCGGAAAGAAGCCCTAGCCTCAAGCCGTATTCACTCGAGCTTCGTGAACTGAGACTTGTCAGCGCCGCAGAGCGGACAGCGCCATTCGTCTGGAAGCTCGCTGAAAGCTGTTCCAGGCTGCACGCCATTGCCTGTGTCGCCCTCGGCTGGATCGTAGATATAGCCGCAGACATTGCACTGATACTTGCTCATGTCAGCCATTGTCTGAACCTCACTGCTTGCAGCCACGGCAGTTCAGATATGCCATAGAAAAAGACTTCTTGCAAGCAAGACCAACCTTCCGTGGCGGAGAAGGTTAGTCGGGTTAGAAGCGAAGCTTCTCAGTAGAACACGAGGCATTTCCTGTGGATGAGAAAACGCGTGGCACAGTTCAGGGGATCTTTGCACTACTATTCTGGGGTTCCACGATCGCCTTCTCGAGGAGCCTCGCAGAAAAACTCGGAACGCTCACGTCTGCGTCCTACATTTTCTTGCTGGCAGGCAGTCTCTCCTGCGCGTATCTCATCATCTCGCACCGGCTTCAGAGGATCGTTCGTGTCTCCAGATTCTACCTCTTCGGATGCGGCATCTTGTTCATCGTCTACATGGCGAGCCTCTATCTGGCGATTGGAACTGCAACGAATCGCCTACAGACGCTTGAAGTGGGCCTCGTCAACTACCTGTGGCCAAGCCTGACTCTCGTCATGACGATTCCCATTCTCAGGAGCAAGGCTCACTTCACATTGATCCCCGGGTGCCTTCTCGGATTCGGCGGCGTACTGCTTGCCTCCGCGCAATTTGGCGAATCGTGGGAGACGTTTGTCGGCAATGTCGGAAGCAACTGGGCTCCATACATGCTTGCTTTGGTAGCCGCAGCCTGTTGGGCGCTCTACTCGAACCTAACCCGACGATGGGCAAGAGACGCGGAGAGTGGCGCGGTGCCTGTGTTCCTTCTCGCTAGTGGCTTAGTGCTCGTCGGGTTGCGCTTCCTGTTTCCGGAGCGAACTGAATGGACAACTCAGTCAATGCTTGAACTTGCCTACATGGCGGTCTTTCCCACAATCCTTGCCTACGCATTCTGGGATGCGGCAATGCGAAAAGGAAATTTGACTCTAGTGGCCTCCCTGTCGTATCTTACTCCTCTCCTGTCTATCATCATTGGAACCATGTACCTTGGAGTAGGAACTGGATGGAATCTGTGGGCCGGCTGCCTGCTCGTAATTGCAGGTTCGATAACATGCAAACTGTCAGTCAAAGAAGACGACTAAGGTGTTAGTCTCCGGGAATCAATTGCCATGATTCCTACTTTTGCCGAAAGTGAACCAACATCGCATCTTCCGCTAAGCTAATCCTAGATCGTCGCCAACCATGATCTGGATGGATTTCACATGCGAGCAGGATGGTCAATTGGGTTCGAGAAGAAGGGAACTCTCAAGATCTCAACAATTGGCAGAAGAACCGGCAGAAGGCATGATGTGACTACATGGTTCGCCGTAGATAGTGACGGAAGGCTCTTCGTTGCAACACAAGACACGAGGAGAGATTGGGTTAAGAATGCGATGAAGAACCCGTCCGTCGATATTATGATCGGCGGGGCAACACACAGAATGAAATTACTCCCACTGGAGACGGACTCGGATAGGCAATATGTCAATGATCTCTACGCGAAGAAGTACCTGTCCGCCAGACTTGGTCGGCTCCTGAAGCCAAAAGGGTTCGCTCACTACGGGGCTTTCGAGCTACAGCCCGAATGATACTGCAATTGTGACTGCAGGTTTGCTTTCCTGAAGAAGATCCTACTGCAGAGCTCTTGTAGCCTCTAGGAAGGTGGTCAGGACCTATTGGTAAGGTACAGGCCCGCGAGTATCATCCCAACACCAAGGAAGGAGATCGGCTGGATATTCTCCGCAAGAAATAGCCACCCGATGAACACCGCAACCATCGGGATTAGGAAACTCGACAAAGAGAGCACAGTGACATCCTCCTCTCTTATCAGGAATAGCCAAAGGAACACGGTTATGCCGCTCCCAAAGATTCCGAGATACAGAATCATCACCAAGTATGATTGCGTCAACGGGAACGAGAAGCCCTCCACGCCCAGGGCCAACGGCGCCACTATGACAGCGCCGAGAGCCTGCTGAATGACGCTCGTCAGAATCGGGTCGACATCGCTCAAGCTCTTCTTGTAATAGACGATCGCAACAGCCCAAAGAAAAGCCCCAAGCAACAACAGGACGTCTCCAATATTCGCAGAGGCTTGAATCGAGCCTGCTCTTTCAACCGAGAGCACGACGACGCCGGAGAAGCCTACGAACGCCCCCAGAAGCCTCACAGGCTTCGCTTCACTCCTGAGGAAAAGAATACAGAGACAGAACACGAACAGAGGTTGAGTATAGGTTAGGATTGCACCTATCCCTGACGTCTCATAGACCAATCCCCAATAGATCGGGACAATTGATGCAGTGTTGACCGCAGTCAACACCAGCAGTTTCGGGATTGCCCTCTTGTCGAATCGGATCTTCTTTCGCACATAGACAAGGAGCGGAGACAGGGCAAGCGCCGACAGCACAAACCTCTGAAGTGCAAAGTTCAACGGATCAATATGCGCGAGCGCGAGCTTCATGACAGACCAGCCCGAACTCCAAACGAAGACCACGAAGAGAAACAGAATCCAATTCCTAGAATGCTTCAAAAACGCATTGCCTTCTATGGTAGCCCTTCCTGGTCATCCTCACGCAAGCACTGAGTGCTCTTGGCAAGTGGTTCTGAAACTAAGGCTTTTCGTCGAATCTTGAATCTCTGCAGATTGAGCATTTCGCGGAATCGAGTGAAAGTAGGACCCTCAGATTACAGTTATAGTGGGAACAATTCTGTTGCCTCTTTCACAACGTAAGTATTCGAAGCGACGGGCTTGTTGAAAGCGAGGAGTCATACTGAATGCGCTGATGGTGCCGTTCATTGCTACAGAGGTAAAAGGCATGACATCAGAGAATGAGAAGTCCGACCTTCATTCGCATCATGAGGAGCTCGTCGGTGGACTATACAATCAAATGAAATCCATCTTCGAATCGTCTGAACAACCGATGTACTTGTACTTGGACGATACTCACAAGACCTGCAACCAGAAACTAGCATCTCTTCTTGGCTACAAAACACCCAATGAGTGGGCAAGCGTCGAAGGATTCAGCGATCTTGTGGAAGAGAAGAGTATGAAGTCTCTGGCGGCCGCGTACAATGACGCTATGACAAGAATGGTAGGTTCAACAATCAACGTCGAGTGGCGGAAGAAATCCGGAGACAAAGTAGACACAAGCGTGATCCTCGTACCCATAGCCTACGACGGGCATCTGTTTGCGCTCCATTTCGTGTCACCCAAGGCCTAACTGGGATTTCACGCCCCCTGTGACGTTAGGGGCTACCTTCGTTTAGGCTCAGGGTTCTCCCGAAGCATCCTGAGACGGCAGTATGCACGCGCGATGCGTAGCGACAGCTGAAGTGTAGAGAAGCTTATTCTTGTCTCCACTGAATAATCACAGGGGAGGTGGAGGCTATGGCACTTGTTCTCAGCGAGACGGACGGACATCTTGGCATAGTTACTCTCAACAACCCGGAGAAGCGCAACTCCCTCAACGCCTCACTTATCCATGACCTGTTCAAGGAATTGGATCAGTTTGAGGCCTCTGACATCCGCGTGGTGATCCTGCGCGCCCCACCGGGCGCAAGAGTCTGGTCCGCCGGCCACGACATCAACGAACTCCCTCAGCCAGGTCGAGACCCGCTTCCTTATGCGGGTCCATTTGAGCGTCTCCTGCGTCGCGTGCAGGACTATCCTGGGCCTGTAATTGCGATGATCGAGGGGAGCGTTTGGGGCGGAGCGTGCGATCTTGCACTTACCTGCGACATACTGATCGGGTGTGAAACCACATCCTTCACAATTACTCCTGCAAAGATCGGGATTCCATACAACGCATCGGGGTTGATCCACTTCATCAATATCCTTGGACTCAACAAAGCGAAGGAGAAGTTTTTCACCGCAGAACCCATTAGCGCCCCTGATGCGCTCACCGCAGGCATCCTGAACTACCTCGTCCCAACCGCCGACCTAGAACACTTCACACGAGACCTGGCCGGCAAGATCCTGAAGAACGCTCCACTGGCCGTTCGAGCCTTGAAGGAGCAATTCCGTTTGCTCTCAAAAGGTCATCCGATCGACGCTGAGACCGCTGAGGAGATCCAAGCAATACGTCGCCGCGTCTACGACAGCCAAGATTACGGAGAAGACATTCGAGCCTTTCGTGAGAAACGATCACCCCGCTTCCAAGGCAAATAACCGCTATGTCGCGAAAGCCTTCCGCAATTCGGCTGCAGCCTCGCTGACAGCAACCCGACTCCGTCGCAGTTCAGCAATGTTGACAAAGTCATGTATCATGCCATCGTAACGAGCCACCTTCACAGGGACTCCACACTCACGCAAGCGAGCCGCGTAAGCTTCATCCTCATCCCTCAGCGGATCAAACTCCGCGGTTATCACGAAGGCCGGTGGCAGGGAGCTCAGATCTGCTGCACGTGATGGCGACGCGTACGGGTTCCTTCCATCTTCCTTGTCGCGCAGGTAGTGATTCCAAAACCATTTCATGTAGTCCTTTGAAAGCCAGTAGCCTTCTGCATTGTCGCTGTACGAAGTCGTGTCAAATGCGTGATTCGTTGCCGGATATATGAGAAGCTGGAACACTATGGGCGGACCATGCTTATCCCGCGCCATGAGTGATACGGCTGCTGCTAGATTTCCTCCTGCACTGTCTCCTCCGACGGCGATCCGCCTCGGATCACCACTGAAACTAGTTGCGCTATTTGCGATCCATTTTGTTGCGGAGTATGCGTCCTCAACTGCTGCAGGGAATTTGTGTTCTGGTGCCAACCTGTAGTCCACGGACACGACCACGCAATCTGCTGCGTTGGCAAGGGATCGGCACAAGGAATCTACGCTGTCGAGATCGCCTAGGATCCAACCGCCTCCATGGAAGTACACAAGAACCGTAAGGACTTCGCCTTCTCGGGGAATGTACGCGCGTGCAGGAATCTGGGCTGACGTGTCTGACATTCTCATGTTCTTTACGACTGCAACTGCTTCCGGCGGTGACGTCAATCTACGATTCACTTCTCGAGTGAGACGGCGTGCCTCAGCCGGCGTCAGTTTGCTCACCGGTGGAGTGCCTTCGCGCACGAATCTCTCTATCAATGCTCGTGCGTGCTTGTCAAGTGGCACAATCGAGCAACCTCCCTGCTGCCCCTGAGGGCGCCCCAATGGTCATCCCACAAGAAAAAGAATCTTGAGCCAAAATCCGATGCTAGACTTATGAAAGCCTGCGCTGAAAGCTTCCTGTGAAAGGTTTTGAGGCGCGCAAACAACGTGGCTCAAGTTATTGCTCGCGCCGTGGATGATGCTGGGTTAGGCATTGTCACAAACGTGCCCGGATTTGGCGGCACACAGGTCCTTGCTGAGTGCCTAAAGATCACTAGTTCAGTCCATCCGATTTCTCTTCATGAAGAGGTAGCCTATTCCATTGCGCATGGTGCAAGCCTTCTCGGACAGCGCTCTGCGACTCTAGTGAAAGCGCATGGATTTGCCAAGGCCGCAAACGCTGTGATCGATTCACTTTCGGCTGGAACGACCGCAGGCTTCGTGGTGATGATATTTGACGACAAACTCGGAGAGCATTCGGACAGTGTCTTCGATGTCACTGCCCTTCTACGCGGACTCGGCATGCCATACCGAGTATTGCAGCCGCGCCATGCATACTTGGATGTGTTGGACGCATTCAGGCGATCCGAGGAGCTGAGATTACCTATCGTCTTGGTGGTGGATGCGGACGATCTTGACCAGGCAGCGGAGTACTCACCTGTCCGGAAGAGGGCGCCTTCACCAAGCTACGAGAGAGATGTGTCTCAGCATGTGGTTTGTCCCCAGCTAGCCCAATACCAGCACCGAGTGTTGGAGACCAAAATGTCGGAGCGAGATTGGCGACTGATCAAGAAGCCAACTCTCCCTAGGATCCCCGATGATCTTCCGGAGGCATTCCAACCGACTGCACGATCATACGTGCCTCTCTTCGAAGTCTTCAGAAAACTACGCGGCAGAATCGTAACCGGAGACACGGGCATCTCGATGCTCTTCGCGTTTCCACCGTACGACTGCATTGATGTCGGAACATACATGGGCGGCAGCATTCCGCTCGCTATCGGCGCCTACATGGCCGGCTATCATGACGTGTGGGCTCTGACTGGGGACTTCTCATTCGTTGCCGCAGGCCACCTTGGCCTAGTGGAGGCAACCAATCGCGGGATTCCGTTGAAAGTCCTAGTCTTCGCTGACGGAAAAGCAGCGGCGACTGGCGGCCAACCAGTGCAAGACCGCGTGCTCGACTGCGTTCTGAGAGGATACGAGCCCTACATGCGACGCATCAACAACCCTCAAGACAGCACAGAGGTTGAGGCGATTCTCAAAGAGGCAACGCACACACGCGAGATGCGCATCGTCTTGGCAGACTACCGTGAACGATAGATGGCATGCACCGGAAGGCTCGTTCGAGTCTTGTTTGACGGCAGATCTCAGAGCGCGAAAGAACCGAAGCAGAGTCTAGACGGGTATCTTGGTTCCAGGATTCAGCACGTTGTTCGGGTCGAAGAGTCTCTTTATCGCGACCATGAGCGCGATCTCTTCTTTCGTGAGGGACGATTGTAGTTTGGCAGTTCTGATCTTCCCTATTCCATGCTCTCCTGTGATTACTCCGCCGGCGTCAATGGCGATTTCGTATATCCGATTCCTCAACGTGTCTATGTAGTCGGATGTGTCGCCTTCTCTTTTCATTATGTGAATGTGCAGATTGCCATCAGCTGCGTGTCCGAAAACCGGGAGGAACAGTTTGTCTCTCTTCGCAATCTCCTCTATGCTGTCTACTACGCTGACCAGTTCGGAGACTGGCACTGCTATGTCGAGAATGTCAACTGTCTCGTTCTTCAAGGCGAAGTAGATGTTGCTTCTTATCCTCAGGATCTTGTCCTGATCTCTTTGCGACTCTACATAGAATGGTTCCAAGCCTCCGTTCTGTTGGCATATCTCACGTATTCTCACGCTTTGTGGGAGGAGTTGATCTCTGCTCGCTTCAGCTCCGATTATGATGAGGTACTGCTCACCGATTGTGACCGGCCATTTCTCGCCTAGGTGTTTCGCCGTCATCTCCAGAAGATCTCTCTCCACGTACTCTATCGCAAGTGGTGTGCCTGCGCCCTGCAGTATCTTCTGGACTGAGGACATTGCGTCGTTTCGGTTGGTGAATGGTAAAATGATGGTTGCGGTTGCCCCAAACTTCGGGTAGAGCCGCAGGATAACCTTCGTTACTACTGCTAACGTACCTTCGCTTCCGATTATGAGCTGCATAGTGGCGTAGCCAACGTTGTCTTTGTGGAGCCTTCCGCCAAGGTTCAGTATGGCGCCTGCAGGAGTGACGACCTCGAGTGCTTTGACCTGATTCCTCATCACTCCATATCTTACTGCTCTTGATCCTCCCGCGTTTGTGGCGACGAGCCCACCCATCTGCGCGTTTTCGTCGCCTGGATGCGGTGGGAAGAACAGTCCGACTTCGTTCGCCGTTTTGGTGAGCTTGTCAAGTGTTACTCCTGCCTCTGCGATGGCCATCATGTTCTCTTTGTCGATCTCGATTCCGTCTAGTCTCTCTAAGGAGAGAATGATGCCGTCTCGAGTCGGGATCGCTCCGCCCACAAGGCCCGTTCCTCCACCTCTAGGGAAGATCGCGATGCCGTGCTTGTTCGCAAGTTGAAGCACAGCCGAGACTTGCTGAGTGTTAGCCGGCCTTACGAGGATGAGATCATTCGCGGGTTTGGGTCTTACTGGTGCGGCGGTCTCATCCGCCAGATAGTTCTGCATCTGTTCACGGTCGGTGACGACATGGGCCTTCTCCACGATGCTTCTCAGACCATCTACTATGGATTCTTCCACGCTCTCACCCAGCTTGAGCCAGCCTATCCTTCTGGTAGCTCGGCGTATTCATACTCCTTGGTTCAGAAGCTTGTGCATAAATCCCTGTTTGCAGCCTCACAGCCTACCAGATGAAGTGGAATCCAAGATGGGCCATTCGGATTTGGAGAAACTCTTCGACGAAAGGAATAGAGTTGCGAGGCTTTCACAAATCAGAGAGATAGTTTTCGGCACAGAAGACGGACTTCTTGTACCATTAGGCGTCGTTTCTGGAGTAGCCGGAGCCACGACCAACAACTTCTACGTGCTGATAGCGGGCCTCGCTGAAGCTTTTGCCGGGTCCATATCAATGGGCGCCGGCGCATACCTGTCATCGAAAGCGGAACGTGAGGTCCAACAATGGGCGATCACGAAGGAAATGAATGAAGTAGAGACAGTTCCAGACGAGGAGAAGAGGGAGATTGCAGTACTCTTCGAGAGCGAAGGACTCTCGCCAGCCGACAGTTCCAAGGTAGCCGACCTGATCACCACTTCAAAGAAATCTTGGATCAGAACCATGGTAGAGAAAGAACTCGGGCTGTCCAACGAGCCTATTCATAGCGGACGCAGGGACGCATTGGTCATGGCCCTCTCCTATCTCGGCGGATCGCTTTTCCCGATAGTTCCGTATCTCCTATTGCCTCTGCATACGGCACTCCTCTTTTCGGTCGGCTTGACACTAGCGGCGCTGTTCGGGCTGGGGGTCTACAAATCCAGGCTTGCACATGGAAAGATGCTGAGAGGAGGATTGGGGGTCATGGTTATCGGCGCATTCTCCGGCGGAGCCGGATATGTCTTAGGTACTCTGATGCCGATCCTTCTGCGCATGGTAGGAATCAGAATCAACTGAGGAAATCATCCTCTTGACAAGTTCCAAATGCTTCACCGCAAAGAAGAACACGCTATACGTTCTCTCGTACATTGGGTCTTCTGCGATGCGCATGCGGTGAAGTGAATGGTTGATGTGAGGAAGCTCATTGAGTACAACGAAGAAGTGAGACATAGATACTTTGACTCACTTGCGAAGCTCCCATGGGAAGAACTGACAAAGAATCGTGAGGCCAGCTTCTACTCCCTCCGCAACATATTCATCCACACTCTCGGTGCAGTAGACCACTGGCTGGATTTCCTGCTGAACGAGCAACTCCGAACGAAACGAGAGTTCGATGACTACAAAACTATGGAAGATATCGGGAAGTACATGGCACATGTGGAGGCGCGCATGCGAATATACACCGCCTCACTGACTCCCGAAGGACTTCTGAAGGAATATGAAGTCACAAACGACTTGGGCGAAGTGGTTCGTGTCACTGCTGAAGACGTTCTGATCCATGTCTTCGAAGAGGAAGTCCATCACCGGGGAGAACTCATCGCTCTCCTATGGCAGATGGAAATCGAACCGCCATCGATGGGCTGGAAGTATCTCTAGATACGCGCTCTTCATGAACTGCGAGATCGCAGAAGTATAACCAACACGCCTCCGGCGAGAAAGGTTCTCTTTTCCAGCAGATCGAACCATGCCTCAAGCATTTCGAGAAGCTTACCCGTTGTTGGCAGGTTCTGGTAGGTCGGCGCTATCATTCGCCACGGGTTACCTTCGAGTCTTCCTGAGATCCGGATCTTCGCAACTAGTGGCACAATGAATCTCACATAAATCGTCGCGAAGAATCTCTTGACTATGTTGTCTGGCTTCCCCAACTCAACGATCGCCAAGCGTCCTTTGCTCTTGATAGATCTCGCGTACTCACCGATTGCTTTTTCGAGATTAGTTGAATCACGTAGCGCGTATGCTGACACGGCGGCGTCGAATGAGTTTGGTCTGAAAGGAAGTTCTTCAAAACAGGCACGAACGAAGTGGAGCCTGTCTCGATAATTCTTCGTCCCCTCGTTGAAGCTTCTTAGAAGCTGGCTCGAATAGTCGAGCGCTACAATATCCGAGTGTGGATGCTGCTGTAGAAGGATCATGCTCATGCTGCCCGGCCCCACGCCTGAGTCGAGAACCAGTTTCGGATTATCTTCCATGAGTTTCTGCGCAGCGTATGCTCTGGCCTTGCCGGCACGTCTGAGGCTGATGATCTCATTGACCTCATCATAGAGCGGCGCTGTCTCTTCTATGGACGAGATCACGCCACGCCAAAGGGACTTGTCCATACAATATCATCCCGACGCATATTGGACGTACGGCTGCGAATCCTGCACACGACGTTTTGGCACTCAGGTTGTCGTGAGATGTTAGGTCGCTAGGGCCAGTGCCAGCTTGTACAGTCGCTCGTCTATGGGTTTCTCGACTGTCGACGCATATTCAAGTTCAACCGGGACTATACGACCGTTTTGGATTCCTGTCATATGCTTCTTCTTGCCGTCGAGTAGGAACTGGACGCTTGCTGCACCCATCTCGCATGCGATGAGTCTGCTTTGAGCCGTCGGGTGTCCTCCTCTCTGCACGTGACCGAGTCGTGTGAGCCTAACTTCGAATACGGTCTTTTCCCGTATCGCCTGGGCGACCTCTGCGGAGTCTCCTGCGCCTTCAGCCATGACTATTATTGCGGATTTCTTGCCGTGACGATTACTCTCGACAAGCGACTGGCATACTTTGTCGATATTGTACTTGATCTCGGGTACGAGTATCACCTCTGCGCCGGCGCCTATGCCAACCTCCAAAGCTACGAAACCTCGGTTCCGACCCATGACTTCGACGACGAAGACCCTCTCATGGGAAGTTGCTGTGTCTCGTATCTTGTCAAGAGCCTCGAGGCCAGTGTTCACGGCTGTATCAAACCCGATTGTGGTGTCGGTGCCGGCGAGGTCGTTGTCAATGGTTGCAGGTATGCCAACAATGGGGATGCCGCATCCTTCATGAAGCTGGCAAGCCGCCCTCATCGAACCATTACCTCCTAGAACTATCAAACCCTCCAGACGGTTTTGCTTCAGCACCTTGACTGCCTGCGACATTCCTTCCGTTGTCTTCATCTCATCAGCCCTAGCTGTCTTGAGCAAAGTCCCGCCGAGATGAATTATGCCGCCGACCGTTCTCGCGTCTAGAAGTCGGGATTCGTTGGCGAGGATTCCTGCATATCCCCTTTCAAAACCGATTACTCGTAGCCCGTTTGCGGCAGCTGTTCTCACAGCCGCTCTAAGCGCAGCGTTCATTCCCGGAGCGTCTCCGCCCGTCGTTGCGATCCCAATTAGGTTCAAAGTCATCCGCCCACTCAGGTCTCAAGCATTATCTGCATCGCTGTCTACTAAGCACAACTCAACCTTTTTCTGTTGAAAAGATTAGGAGGGCATGCGAGATAACAGCCATGCCGGAATCCCTGCTGAAGAAGCTTCTTGAAAATGCTGTCAAAATCGAAGAGCAGTCCTACATCCTATATGCGAAGCCGTACGAGAAGGCGACGCTGCAATCTGCCAAGGTTCTACTGAGAGAACTCGCGCAGGCTGAACTCGGTCACAAGGAGAAACTCTTAGTGATAATGCAAGGCAAAGCCGACATCTCACAACTGGGCTCGCCCACAGGCCGAATCGAGGACCTCAAGATAGTGGACTTCAAGGAGAAGACTGCGCTCTCAGAGGATGCAGACTACTCGACACTATTGTTGTTCGCTGCTCAACGAGAGAAAGACACGTATGAGCACTACCGGTCGTTGGCTGCTGGACCTTTCGCCCGCTATTTTCCGATCGCTGGCCAACTCTTCTCCAAACTCGCGGAAGAAGAACTGATTCACAAGAATAGACTTGAACGAGAATACGACCAGTACGTGTTGAAGGAAGACTGACTGTCAAGCACGGTTGAATGCTGCATGCACGCAAATTCCTCTGGCGAACTCGGCAGTTGGCCTGTTTAATTCCACACCAACTTGTCGAAAACCCTCAGTACCCCCCAGAAGATGAGATGTTGATCCCATGAGACTCTGGATCCGCAATCTCCTCATAGTGATCCTGCTCGTTCTCCCGATCCTCGTGGTTTCTCTGAGCTATCTTGAGGATTTCGCTGAAACGGGCGCCGAGGGAACCGCTGAAGGATTGATGTCATTTGTTGTGGATGTACCGAGACGTGTTATTGATCTGGCGTCCCAAGCCGGTTACACAGGGATATTCGTTCTAATGCTGCTAGAGGCAGCCGCTTTTCCTGTCCCTAGCGAACTCATTCTTCCATTCGCGGGTTACATGGTTTATCGTGGAGACCTGGACTTCTGGCTCGTTGTGCTCTGGAGCACTCTTGCGGCCCTCATAGGGTCCTTCATCGACTACTACCTAGGAATGAGAGTTGGAGGGGCCTTCTTCTCCGGCAAATCCAAGATACCTCTCATTGATGTGACTCATCTTCACAGAGTTGGTTTGTGGTTCAATAGGTATGGGCCTGTGGCTGTGACGTTTCTCCGCTTGGTGCCGGCTGCGAGAGTACTGATTTCCTTTCCTGCAGGCGTCTATCGCATGGGCAAGTGGCAATTCGCGATATGCACTCTCGCCGGCTGCTTGCCTTGGAATATTACTCTCGTCTATCTGGGCTGGTATCTCGGATCATTATGGACCACAGTCTTGGACGTCTTCAGGTACGTCAACATCGTCGCATACGCTCTCCTCATACTACTCGTGGCTTGGATAGTTCGCAAATCAACTCAGACAGTGAACGTAAAGGGTCGCGAAAGCTCGCTCCCTTCTCAATCAAGAACGACGACAAAGTAGTAGAGAACTGGAAAGGCATTTATCAGCCCGGATAGAAAAACTTCCGAGTGTTTCGTCGCAGATGCATAGTCAAGCTCTCAGGTACTCTCTCAGGATCTCAAGTCCGTCTGCGTCTATGATGTGGTAGATTGTGTCTCCCGTTGCAAAATCTCTCATGACGCGAGCAGAGTATTCCCCTTTTCCGGGGACGTGCGTGTGTTTGGCGACGACGAACATTACTCCGTCCCAGATCATCTCAGCCAGGCTTCGGGGAAGCATGGACGCCCATGAGCCTCGTTTCGCCACAATGTAGCCTAAGCGCTCAGAAGCCTCCCGAAGCCGATCGAGATTCACTGGTTCTTTCAGAACTATCCAGAGTTCCTTTCCTGATGGAAACTGTACTACGTCGACATCCTTCACTCCGGATATTGGTCTGAGCGCTGTGGCGACGGATTCGGGATCACTGATCATGAACTTGCGAGAGAGCCGTTCGGAAGAAAAGGATTTCCAATTGCAGTTTGTAAGCGTTGGCGAACATGCAGAGAAATGAACTTTGAGAGTCCGGCTAGTATGGCATGCATTCCCTTGGAACGACGAGTCTGATGACGCATTCGAAGAAGGAAAGACCCCAAGCCCGGTCGAAAACGCCCAATAGTGATTAGTACACCTCTGGCTCCACTATTTCTAGTGAGGATCTTCACTTAATGTCTGAGCAGAAAGTGGTACCGTACGGTTCTTGGAAGTCTCCGATCACGTCGGAGTTGGCTGCCTCGGCAACCCAGCTTGCCGAGGTGGCCTTTGCCGCGGGCGAGATCTACTGGAGGGAGCTGCGTCCAGAAGAGAAGGGACGCTTCGCAATTATGAAGCGGGGGGCTGATGGTCGGATTGTGGACCTTGCGCCTGCCCCGTTCAATGCTCGGACCACCGTGCACGAGTATGGAGGCGGCAGCTTCGTCGTCGCCGATGATGCTGTTTACTTCTCGAACTTTTCCGACCAGCGCATCTACATGCTGAAACTTGGAGCGGAACCTCGACCAGTCACTCCGGAAATCAACATGCGGTATGCAGATGGGGTGATGGATCGACATCGAGGTCGGATGATCTGTATCCGAGAAGATCACAGGCTCTCCGATCAGAAAGCGATGAACACCATAGCGAGCCTTAGCCTTGATGACAAAGACAGCGGCAGAGTGCTTGTTTCTGGAAATGACTTCTACTCGTCGCCTCGTCTGAGTCCTGACGGCTCGCGTCTTGCATGGATCACTTGGAACCACCCCAACATGCCCTGGGACGGCACCGAACTCTGGGTAGCCGAACTGAACGCGGATGGTTCCCTCGGCCGAACTCAACTAGTCGCCGGGGGCCTCAACGAGTCCATCTTCCAGCCCGAATGGTCGCCTGACGGGATATTGCATTTTGTCTCGGACCGGACGGGCTGGTGGAACCTCTACCGAAGGCGCGGAAACCGAATTGAACCGCTACATGAAGTGCACGCGGATTTTGGCAGGCCGCATTGGGTATTTGGGCTGTCGACATACGCTTGGGTGTCGCCAGAACGGATCGTCTGTACCTACGCGGACAAGGGAACATGGAATCTGGCAGAACTAAACACGACGACTCTTGAGTTTAGACCGATCGAGAATCCTTACAGCGACATATGGTATCTTCGCGCTGGGAGCGGGCGCGCGGCTTTCTTGGCAGGCGGTCCAACGACGCCTGAGACCATAGTCCAATACGATTTCGCGACAGGCAAGTTCAGTGTCGTCTATCGTTCTCGGTCTCCGACAATCGACGCGGGATACATGTCGGTGCCACAGGCGATAGAGTTCCCCACGGCAAACGATCTGAAGGCGTACGCGTTTTTCTACGCACCGAGAAACCGAGACTTCAAGGCGCCTCAGGGCGAACGTCCGCCCTTGATGGTCATCTCTCACGGAGGTCCCACGGGAGCAACAGGCACAACATTGAGCCTAGCGGTTCAGTTCTGGACGACGCGGGGCTTCGCGGTGGTCGATGTGAACTACGGCGGCAGCACCGGATACGGCCGCGAGTATCGACAGCGCTTGTATGGACAATGGGGCGTGGTAGACGTTGACGATTGCATCAATGCCGCGAAATACCTAGTCAAGGCTGGATTGGTTGACGCCAACCGGCTTGCGATTCGAGGAGGAAGCGCTGGCGGCTACACAACTCTATGCGCTCTGACCTTCCGGGACACCTTCAAGGCCGGCGCCAGCTACTATGGCGTCAGCGACTTGGAGGTCCTTGACAAGGAGACCCACAAGTTCGAGTCACACTACAACGTGAAACTCATAGGTCCCTATCCGGAGCGACGCGACCTGTACCGGGAGCGGTCGCCGATCCACTTCGCGGACCGCATCTCCTGTCCGATGATCATCTTTCAGGGACTTGAGGACAAGATCGTTACACCCAGCCACTCGGAATTGATGGTGCAAGCACTACAGGCGAAGGGATTGCCATACGCGTATCTAACCTTCGAGGGCGAACAGCACGGTTTCAGACGAAAAGAGAACATCAAGCGCGCCCGCGACGCTGAGCTATACTTCTATTCGAAGATATTCGGCTTCAAACTCGCAGACCACATCGAGCCGGTTAAGATCGAGAACCTGAAGGAGTGAACCGCGTCTCCTGGGAGAGAGGGCTAGCGAACAGGATGGCTACTTGCTGAGTCGGATCAGCATGAATCCGATGAGTACCAAGATACTTCCCCGGAACATGGTGTCCCAGGCGAGGTTGAAGGGCCCGAACCGCCAGTAAGCCGCCCCGTACGCGTTTCCCAAGTACACTCCACCGAACGTACAAACCAAGCCTCCAAGATACTTCGCAATCCTTGACAGAGCTCGCATTATGATCGCATCACTCATGCGACGGCTAGTCCGACCTTTTAGCTTCGCTCATCCGACCTCTGAGCCGATGGTTTGGATGTCGAGCGATGTCATACGCTGCGGCGAAACACACCTTCGAGGAGACTTTCATAACATTCATACGGTCATGTTACGAATTAGTTGTCCGTGAAAGGACAGGAGTGTAGTCTGCTGGTTCTCCGGGCAGCTCCATGGCGAATGAACCTTCATGCACAAATGAAATGATGGGTGGTTCGAATGGCGAATATCCACGTTCTTGGCGTTTCGGGCAGCTTGCGCAAAGGCTCCTACAACACGAGATTGTTGACCGCTGCCTCAGAACTACTACCAGAAGGCATGACTCTGGAGGCCTTCGACCTCTCTCCTATTCCGCTTTACAACGATGACGTACGCGTCGTCGGATTCCCGAAACCAGTTCAGCAATTCCGAGAGCGCATCGCCGCGGCAGACGCGTTGCTGATCGCCACGCCTGAATACAACTTCTCGATTCCGGGAGTTCTGAAGAACGCTATCGACTGGGCTTCACGTCCGCCAGATCCGCCTCTGAATGGAAAGCCAGTGGCAATGATGGGTGCGAGCACAGGCAACTTCGGCACGGCCCGGGCACAGATGCATCTGCGGCAGGTCTGTGTCTTCTGCAACATGTTCCCTCTCAACAAGCCTGAAGTGCTGTTGATGCGTGCTCAGGAGAAGTTTGATGCAGATGGGCGGCTGACAGATGAGAGCGCGCGAGGGTTCGTCCGAGATCTTCTTCTAGCCCTACTGGATTGGACCAGATGTCTACAGCAAAGACCTCCAGTCGCATGAGCGGCCATGCAACAACACGTGATAGGCGACATCCCAGCTGCGATGCCGCTATCCTCACTTCTCCCGAAGCGTTACGGTCCATGAGTTTCCCCTTTGAGAACTGTGAGTTATTGACACGAGCGCAAGTTCCGAAATGTCAAGCTTAATCGCTTAATAGTCCAAAGGTCCCACTCCTCTTCGCGGGTTTTCGGTGTATGAATTACCGTCAGCTTGGTAGGACCGACATGCGCGTCTCCGAGGTCAGCTTTGGTGCTTGGGCGATCGGTGGCAGCTGGGGACCTGTTAGGGATGAGGAGTCTTACGCTGCGCTGAATCGCGCCGTCGATCTTGGGGTGAATTTCATTGACACGGCTGACGTGTACGGCGACGGACGAAGCGAGCAACTGATCGGAAGGCTGCTCAATGAGCGCAAAGAAGAGATCTTCGTTGCCACAAAAGCCGGCAGAAGACTCTCACCTCACACCGCCGACGGATATGGCCGAACCAACCTTGAGGCTTTTGTGGATCGAAGTCTCAGAAACTTGGGCGTAGACTGCATTGACTTGCTGCAGTTGCACTGCCCGCCTACCGAGGTCTACTATCGGCCTGAAGTTTTCAGAGCGCTTGATGAACTGAAACGTAAAGGCAAGATACGATACTATGGAGTTAGTGTCGAGAAGGTCGCCGAGGCGCTCAAGGCCACAGAATACGCGGATCTCCAGAGCGTGCAAATCATCTTCAACATGTTCCGATTGAAGCCCGCCGCAGAATTCTTCCCCACAGCAAAGGAGCGGAAAGTTGGAGTAATAGTCCGTGTTCCGCTGGCAAGCGGTCTCCTTGCAGGCAAGATAACCTCGCAAACGAAGTTTCCAGAGGACGATCACCGAAACTTCAACCGTCAAGGCCAAGCGTTCGACATGGGAGAAACATTCTCGGGCGTCAATTTGGAGACGGGACTGAAAGCCGTCGAGGAGCTGAAAACCAACGTTCCGCAAGGGGCAACGCTGGCTCAGATCGCGCTGCGCTGGATCCTCATGTTCGATTCGGTCACGTGCGCGATCCCCGGGGCAAAGCGACCTGGACAGGTCGACGAGAATGTGAAGGCTGGCGTTCTCCCACCGCTTAGCGTGGCCGATATGAGTAAGGTTCAGACAATCTACGATAGGCTAATACGACCAGAAGTACACATGCGTTATTGACAAACGAAGTGAAAATGAAGATACTTGTAGCGAGCCTGCGGCCCGCCACGAAGGAGATGCCTGTGACAAAACAATACCCCAAGTTGCTGATTCGTTGGACGACCGCGAACAAGGATCTGGTTTTCAACATGCTGTTGATGCATGCGATCAATTCGATGCTTTTGCTTTGCAGGTCTTTCCCAAGTTTAGTTTCGCAACACAAGGAAGCCCAGTCTCAGGTCGAGAACCTAGAAGTCGCGAACGTACTCAAACGATCCACTCAGAATCGTAATGTTCTATGCAGCTCAGTTCTTGACTGACTGGCTGAAAACAGGAGAACGAATTCTCTCGATGTGAACTGAAACGACGAAGGTTGCGCAAAGTGGACGACCTCAACAAATCACACATCGATAATCAAGGTTGGATCTACGCTAGGCTGGATGGGCCCGCTTATGAACGCGGAATGCAGCATGGAAAGCGTTTGGGCCACCTGATTCCTGATGCAATCGATCGAGTCAAGCTCTGGGCGTCGCATGCTCTCGGTCGTGATTGGAACTACTTCCGCAAGGTCGCGAAGGAACTCTATCAGCCCAAGATCACAGACGAGTGTGATGAGGAATTGAAAGGGATCGTGGCCGGCGCCAAGGATGCAGGTGTGGTCCTAGACTACGTCGACTTGGTCGCCCTGAATGGTTACGAAGACAGCATCAACTACCACTACTTCTTGAGGAAGCAAGGGAACTCGCAGTCTCAAGCTGTTCGTGTTGGAGGATGCAGCGCTTTCGTCGCAAATGGATCACAAACTCGTGACGGGCAAGTCGTAATGGGACACACAACTTGGTGGCCTTACCTTCTCGGGAAGGGGTGGAATCTCCTCCTGCACGTGAAGCCAACACGTGGGAACGAGGTGCTCATGCAATCCATTCCAGGATTCATCTTTAGCGGCTCGGACTGGTACATGAACTCGGCTGGCCTAATCGTCTGCGAGACGACGATCACGGGCGTATACACGTTCAGACCAGAAGGCACACCCACCTTCGTCAGAGCCCGAGAAGCCATGCAATACTGCAGCGACATCGACTCCTGGCGCAGCACGATGCTGAAGGATAACAACGGTGGGCTTGCAAACAGTTGGCTCATAGGCGACACGAATCGCAATGAAATCGCTCTCCTTGAACTCGGTACTTACAACCACGAGTTACAGAGAACGAAAGACGGTTGCTACGTCGGATGCAACCTCGCGTTCTCTGAAGGGGTCCGCACCGAGACTGAATTCAACTATTCGGATGAGCGGTCTTCACCCAAGGCGCGATACGAACGTTGGATACAGCTTCTGAGTTCAAGAAGAAAGATTGATTTTGAAACTGCTAAGTCGTACCTTTCTGACCACCGAGATGTCTCGTTAGGGCGCGATAATCCATCTCATTGTTCTCTATGTGGTCACGTGGAGACAGATGAGCGAGGAGCTCCAGAACTCGAGTGGGGAGCTTTCTATCCTGGAGGAAGCTTCGATGCCAAAATTACAACCGCGTCGCTAGCTAAGGACGGGAAGATGTGGGCTCGCTGGGGCAAACCGTGCGGAGCCTCATTCGATTCAAAATCGTTCCTGAAGGGACATCCGGAGTACTCGTGGCAGGAACCCTTGCTGGCGGAGATCAAGGCCCACGACTGGACCTTGATCGACGCTCGGTTTGGCGTGAAGAACTAGCCGCTTGTGAACTGATACGATTTCACTTTCGTCTCCTCTAGAGTGACTATGACTCCGCGGAGTATACCTTCAGTGTACTCGCTGCCAGGATTGATGCAGGTTGTTCTGCCGACGTTGAAGACGCCTCGTGACTCATGTATGTGCCCATGAAGACCTAGCAGTGGGCCATGCGCCTCGATCGCTGCTCGCACCGCTTTGCTCCCGACAGGAGCCATCTGCATCTGACCCTGCTTGATAATCACGTTCAGCTTGTCATCAACCTGTGGAGCTGAATCAAGCTCAGAATCATAGGGAGGACAGTGAAAGTTGAATATGCTGCGGATCGGATTGCGAACCTCACGAATCATCTTCTCGACGCGATTCCCGAGCTCTTCCTCGGTAATGTCCCGCGGGCAATTCCACGGAGTTGGATTTGAATAGCCCGTGCTGATCATCTCGAAACCGCCTTCCAATTCGACCGACTTTCCCTCCGGGTTCTCAACCCGTTCGGATCCTGAAAGGATCTCGTCAATTTGGAATGTATCATCATTGCCAGGCTGTACGAAGCAGCGGACATTTGTTCCCTTAAGCTTCTCTTCGGCGTAGGCTACCCACTTGGCAACGGATTCTCGCATGACCTTCTCGAACAATGCATCGGATTTTGATTGATCCGATGCTAGGGCTGCTCTTTCATCTTCAGTCATTTCGTACGGATAGGAGCCGACAGATCGTATGTTGTTCTCTAACTGTTCGAGTTCTTCACGAGATCGGATGGTCTGATGTTGTCCGAGCCAATCCACTGTGTATGATCCGTCGGATTGTTTGATACAAGGTATGATCTTCTTTCCGGTGATATCACCGCCCATTATGATTGTGTTGCACTTGTACACCTTCGCGGCGTAGATGAATTTCTTGAAGCAGCTTTCGGAGCCGTGGATATCTGTTGCGAAAAAGAGGCGAAAGGCCGGCACGGAAAACACCCAACAACGGCCTGTGCATGGTTCGGTTTTAAATAAAGCACCTTCGTCACTAGGCAAGACTTAGCCCGATTACGGATTGTCTCTCATGTCCTCAATAGTGCCCAGCGCTCGCGTTGTGGAAGAAGCCAGGCGGATAGTTGACACCGCGAAAGCCCACGGGGTCACCCTGAGGACTCTTGGAGCAGTAGCATTCAGGATTCATTGTCAGAGACATCTTGGGATTCACTTTGCGACTGGACGCGAGATATCGGATATTGACCTTGTTGGATACAAGAGGCAGGGATCTGAGATCTGTGATTTGATGTCCGAGCTGGGTTACGAACTCAATCGAAAGATGCTGATTCATGAGGATCGCTACTTCTTCTCCGATGCACGGAGCAGAATGAAAGCCGATGTCTTCCTTGACAAGTTGGAGATGTGTCACACCATCAATTTCTCCGGAAGACTTGAACGGGACTACCCGACTGTTCCTTTGGAGGAATTACTCCTAGAGAAGCTTCAGATAGTGAACATAGAATCAAAAGATATCATCGATGTGGCGATGCTGCTTTCCGATCATGAGGTCGGTTCTCACAAGAGCGAGACCATAGACAAAACCTACGTCGCGAAACTTCTAGCGGATGATTGGGGCTTCTACTATACCGCCACGACAAATCTGTCGAAGATTTCACAAGCCGCCGAGCATATGGCAACGATAGAAACATCGGACAAAGCCCGGATAGCAGAGAACATCGAGCTGATCCGAGCAGAGATTGAAACATATCCCAAGTCGTTGGCTTGGAAACTGCGAGCACGCGTCGGACCGAAAGCGAAATGGTATCATGATGTCTCAAGTCCGACAGGCGCTTACTGAAACCCCGAATATAGAGTAAGTATCCAGTCATCCCAAATCATATAGACTTTCGACCGCACGCAATATACTCTAAGGAGATTCTAGCGATGTCAAAGTCAACAGATACAGCCTTTGCAAGGAAAGCAAGTGGACTTGTGCGCATAGCAACACCGTTCTCAGTGTTCGCATTCAATATATTCTGGACAGCATTCGGTTTTGTGTTGGCATACGTGTTCCTCTGGGCACCGATAACATCGCCTGGCGTTGACATGGGTCTCGGCGCGCTGGTTACGGCGATCTTCGTACTGCCGCAAGTGACGACGTACGCAATGTTCTCAGTAATCATGCCAAGATCAGGAGGAGACTACAACTACGTGAGCCGAGGACTACATCCCTCTCTCGGATTCATGGTAAGCTGGAGCTGGGTCATCTGGCTCTCTTTCTGGGCTGCTTGGGGCAGCTTTGCCTTAACTTGGTACGGATTGGCTCCCATAGTCACCACCTGGGGCGCAATCACAGGTAATAAGGCGCTCCTCGACCTCGGCGTAGCAATGGGCACCACAGAAGGGACAACGGCGATAGCTGCCGTCACCCTAGTGATCTTCACTGTGCTCGTAATGCTCGGAACGAAACTCTACTTCAATCTGCAGAAGATCGCTTTCGCCGTGACCTTGATCGGAATGGTTCTGATAATTGTGATCATGGGAACCACAGCGCCCTCCACCTTCGCTCACAACCTCAACGCGGCAATGTCCTCGTACACAAATACGCCGGATACCTATGCATTGGTGATAAGCAAAGCAAAGGAGGCAGGGGTCGAGTTCAACCCATCGTTCAGCTTAATGCCCCTTCTCCTTCTAATTCCACTCTTCTACACATACATGCCTTATTGCATGGGGTCGACCTTCATGGCCGGCGAAGTCAAGGATATCAAGAAGTCTCAGATCTATGGTGGGCCTGTCGCAACAATCTTCCTTGGCATCGTCTCGGCGTTACTTGCGTGGACGTATGCGTCTGCGCTCGGCAACGACTTCTATCGAGCGATCGGATATCTCTGGTGGAACGGCGCTAATCCCCTTCCGATGCAGCCGTACCTGCCTGCGTTTGTGGGAATAATGAACCCCAACCCAATTCTCTATCTGGTCGCAAGCATCGCCTACATCATCTGGGGCGTCTGGTTCGTCCCACAGAACATAATGCTGAACAGCAGAACAATGCTCGCATGGGGTTTCGACCGAATCATGCCAAAGAAGTTCGCAGACGTTAGCGAAAAGCGCCACGTCCCGATATTCAACATACTTGTAGTGTTCGTTATTGGGCTCATCTTCCTAGCACTCTTGGCTACTAGCCCATGGTTGACATTGGTCTCGAGCATCTTCGCGCTAAGCATAATCGCAGCGTTCGTCGCTCTTGCTGCAATCGCTTTCCCGTACAGGCGTAAGCAGCTATTCGAAGCCTCCTCGGTCAAGTGGAAGGTTGGCGGCATCCCAGTCCTTAGCATTCTCGGTGCACTGACATTCCTCGCATGCCTCTTCTTGGGATACATGTTCCTAACTCAGGATGTACTATTGGCCAACAGCCCCTACTCGCTCTACATGATCTTAGGCATTTTCGCGTCTGGTTTCTTGTTGTTCTTCATTGCAAGGGCGTACCGCAAAACGCAGGGTATTGATGTCGATCTGGCGTACCGAGAGATCATCCCCGAGTAGAACGCGTACCATCAAACTCCCCCTTTTCTTTCCTCCTTCTTGGACTAAGCTTGACTGTGGCTTGACGACCTTCTTCTCAAATCTTCCAGCCACTTGTTGAGCGCGTCGACGAAATGTTCCCTCCGAGCGTTGTCATCAGCGGTCCATGAAGCCTTGCGAGCCTGTACGAAATTCACACGCTCCTGAACACTCTGATGGACTATTTCGTCAATAGATTCGACAGCGAGTTCCGTGTCGCTGACCCCGTCCCAGCTTTCGTTGACCGGAAATCCTACACGGGCGAGCGGCCGATCCCATGTGGCATCGACAACCGCCCATTTGTTTTCGATTCTCGCCTTGCACGCCAAGTGATAGTCAACAGGGACAACTTCCGCCAACTTCCTCAGTTCCGGAGGATACGCCACGGACTCGGCGTTCCATGAAAATGGATAGGTCACGTATTTGATCGGAATCTGTAGCATCTCGAACATGCGACCCAAGAGGAAATGTTTCGGCGTGCAGGAACCCTTCACCCCCTTCAGGAGCCCTTGCGGTCCGTCCGCAGGGTTGCTGATCTCAGGAATCACGGCATAGGGTATGTCACGTATGTGGTCGAAAATGCTGATCCGGGCATCCCTGCCGCTCAAGCCCTTGGTCCATTCCGCAAACGCTTCCTGTACTATATCCGGGGCCACGGCCTGCAGTCACACTCCAGCCGGTTCGTAGTGTATCCCTATTAGCATATTTAGCAAAGAGACGAACATGTGAGCCATCGTCGGTTGTCTCTTGTGATGCTTCGAGGAGGAGAGTAGAATGTCGGTCTATGGAGGCGTTGAAGCCGGCGGGACAAGATTCGTATGTGCAATTGGTTCCAGCCCTGATAGCCTAGAGGCGGAAACATCATTCCCCACCTCAACGCCTCAAGAGACCATGGACCGGACGATAGCCTTCTTCCAACGATATCGAGGGAGAGAACCGCTGTCGGCGGTCGGCGTTGGTTCCTTTGGCCCAGTAGATCTCAATCCCACGTCACCCAAGTTCGGCTACATCACTGCCACACCGAAACCAGGCTGGGCTAACACGGAATTCCTTGGGCGGATCAGTCGAGCCTTGCGTGTGCCGGTCGGATTTGATACCGACGTGAACGCTGCCGCCCTAGGCGAAGCAACATGGGGAGCAGCCAAGGGGCTGGAGACTTTCGTGTACCTGACTGTCGGCACAGGCATCGGTGGAGGAGGAATGGTCAACGGCCAACTGTTACATGGGCTTCTACATCCGGAGATGGGACACCTCAGAGTCCCGCATGACTTGGACAAGGATCCCTACCGGGGGGCGTGTCCGTTCCACGGCGATTGCTTCGAGGGTCTAGCGGCAGGACCGGCACTGCTTGGACGATGGGGTCGTCGCGCTGAAGAACTGCCTCCCGATCATCCGGCGTGGAGATTGGAGGCGCACTACCTCGCCCTGGGGCTGGCGAACTTGATCTGTACGCTTTCCCCGCAGCGAATCATTCTAGGCGGCGGGGTCATGCAGCAAACCGGGCTCTTTCAGATGGTACGACAAAATGTTCAGGAACTACTGAACGGGTACCTGCAAGTGCTAGCAATTCTGGAGCAAATCGACCAGTATATTGTCCCTGCAGCCCTCGGCAGTCGAGCCGGAGTCTTAGGTGCGATAGCATTGGCCAAGAGTGCAATCCGCTGAGCACTAATTGACATGAGACCTCTTCGCTCCTCGCTTCGCTGGATTGCCATATACACCGCATTTGCGTGGCTACCGTGGGAAATGTACTGGTCCGGCTGACGATTACCACGTTGATGTGGGCTACAAACCGGACGCGTACTCGTCCTTGATACAAAACTAGGGTTAATCGTTCTCGTGGTTTGCACGTGGGCATGCTTACGGGTGGCATAATAATGTTCTTATCATGGTACACCATTGTACCGTACTCAGTCACCGTTACAGGAGGGAAAAAGAAACAATGAATGGCGAATCGAAGAAAGACATCGCCCTTGGTGCACTCGCACTCGGCGTGGGAGTCGCCCTAGGCGCAGTCATAGGCAACGATGCAACCAGAAAGTCTCTCGTTGACAAAGGCAAGAGCTGGATCAACGAGTACCGACAGAACTAACCCAAACACCACAACAAACCAACACTCACCCTCTCCTCTTTTTCTTGTCTCTAATCATCAGGCAGCGAGCACGCTGCCTCTAGCTGTTGCCTTTCTCTTGCAGGTTTGCTCCCTGCCCGGAATGACCTGCTGTGGCAATCTCTAGGCGGATGATGTGAACTATGCTCGCGGTCTGAGCAGGTTGTATGAGAGCAACGCGACGTAGCCTAGCGCCGTGAAGACCGTAAACCATTCGAGCACTGGCGTGTTGCTGGCGACGACGAAGAGCAGGTTGATCAAAGCCACTATGAAGCCATAGTACGCGATCGGTCTCAGGAATTTCGGGTGTGTCATCAGCGAAACGTTGGCTAGGATCAGGACGATGAGGTTGAAGGCGAAGAAGACGTCTGACCAGAACACGTGTTGTGCCATGTAGTCTTCCGAGAAGACGCCGATCATGATCAACGCGAACCCCGAGAAGAACCCAGCCGCTTGCGTGACCATTATCATGACCTTTCGAAGCCTCTCATTCGTGTACCACTTGTACAGTCCGGCAAAGAACGGCATCAACGCCAAGCCCGTAAGGATGCAACCGACGTTGTAGAATACGGCGCCACGTGGGCTGAAACTTGAGTTACCCAGGTCGCTCAACCAGTTGTCGATGGGACTGAATGCGGTCGGAAACAGAGCTATCGAGGTGAACGTAAAGGCGCAGTAGAAGATGATGACCACGACGCCTGCAACCGAAAGTACAGGCCACCTAACATTCCTTGACAACCTTGACTCCCCCAACCAGCTAACGTGCACGTCAGGGAAGATAGCTCTTGCCGAAACCACCCGCGTCTCTCTCAATACCCCGTCTCTTTGCCCCGCACGTTGAGGATCCTCGATTCACTCAACATTGGCTTTGATGTCCCCAGCGACATACCAAGAATCGGGCCACAACCGGCACGCAGGACTCTTACAGCCGAACCGCAAGCGACGTACCCATCTCGGGTTCAGATCCCCTTGTACGTGAGCCAACGCTGTGCTATTTCACGACGACGACCCTAATGGGATTTCCAATTCTCTCTTCAAGAATCCTGAGTCCAGTGTTCACTTCATCCAAGTGCACTCGATGTGTGATTGATGTTGAGAGATCCATCATCCCGGATCCGACGATCTCAATCAGTTGGGCTAGCTCTGATCTGAGATGGTCGTTTACACCTATGAGTTCCATCTCTTTGCCAATGATAGTCTTGTATGGGGATATGCTGATGTCATGTTGACCTATACCGACGAGCACCATCCTCCCGCCCTTCCCAACGCAACGGATCTCCTGTTCTATCACTTTCGCGACACCTACGAAGTCCAGTACAAGATCGGCAAGCTTCCCTTCCGTCATCGATTCTATCCGCTGAGCCGGATCCTCAGCCGCAGCATTGACGATTTCGTCGGCTCCGAGTTTCTTTGCCAGCTTCAGTTTCTCGTCAGATGTGTCGACGGCAACGACCTTCCCTGCGTTGAAGATCTTAGCGAGTTGTATCGCTTGTGCGCCAAGCCCGCCTATACCATAGATTACAACATTGTCTCCGGCACGGATTCTGCCCCGTTTCAGCGCATGATAGGTTGTTGAGACTGCGCATCCGAGTATGCATGCTTGCTCAAACGGCAGGGTGCCAGGCAGTTTCAAGACGTTGGATGCTGGAACCGCGATGTACTCCGCAAATCCGCCATCAACGTCCTTTCCTATCATCTGATATTCTTCACAGAAGTTCTCCCTGTCAGTTCTACAGAACGAGCAGTCTCCACAACTTCTTATGTAGTGTACACAGACTCGGTCGCCTTCCTCTATTCCCTCAACGCGTTCTCCTGTCTTCGATACCAGTCCGGCGATCTCATGTCCCAGGATTAGCGGCAGTTTGCCGACCGGGCTCACGCCGTCGCGACAGTTCAAGTCCGAATGGCATATGCCGCTGGCCTTGATGTCGACAAGGACATCATTCGATCCAACTTCTGGCATTTCCACACTATCTATCTTCAGCTTCTCTCCTACCCGATACAGCCTAGCGGCCTTCATTCGTTCCCCCATTCCCCAGCCACAACCGACGCGAGAAATGATGCACAGAGGTTGCTTGAAGAACCAACGGTCACTTTGTGTTCCATTCGTGGTGCGTGGACTGTATTTTGGACCGCTTTTCTGTGATACCTTTGAGTACTACCCCTCACTGGTTCTGAGCGAGATGTACCAATAGAAAGTCTGAAATCCTCACACAAGCGGACTAATCAGTGGCTTTCTGAGATTCACTGACTGCCTGTTTGGAGTTCGCTGCTTTCTCTGCTTACAGGAGCGGCGGGGGCGTGATGACGAATCCCCCATGAGTAGGAGAGGTGGAAGACCAGTGGGTTTGAGGATTACAACTTTCAATGTTGAGTGGATGAACGACTTCTTCTATCCTGACGAGCCGCGATTCAAGACCTCGCACAGGCAGGGCAACTATACGGGCCCGGCAATCAAGGACGTGCCGGCGCTCTGTTCAAGAATTCGGGGAACCATCCGCGAGATCGACCCTGACATCTTGGGCATTGTGGAGGGGCCTAAGCTTCCGTCACAGATGGAGAAGTTCGTTCAAGAGTACCTGAAGGATCAATCTGGAAATCCGATCTATGATGTTGTCGCGAGCCCTAGCGCACGTACCCAACGACAATACCTCCTCGTGAAACGAGGCACAGCGGTTAGAACCCTATACGATGAGACACGTTACGGGAAGATGGTTGAGCAGTGGAAGTTCTATCCCTGGGGCGCATACATGCCAACGGAGGCCAAACCGCACACGTTCTTCCGACAACCCCTAGTTGCCGAACTACAGATCGATGCGCGCAAGCTTACGATCATACTTCTCCACATCAAATCAAAATACACCGGCTTGAAACCAAGCGAGACGAAGGAGTACGTGGAGAAATCTATCCTCGCAAGACAGGAGATCACTTCTGAAATGAAGAAAGTGAGAGAGTACTTGGATGATGCTTTTACAGAGGAGATGACTCGATCAGTTGTGGTGATGGGCGACATGAACGACGGCCCCGGTAGGGACAAGTTCGAAGCCGACTTCATGCTCCAAAACCTTGTCGATGTCATCCAGGGCACATTGCTGAACCCAGAACTGAACGTCTACCATGTCCTTGAGAACCTACAAACAGACGCTTACAGCCTCGAATACGAGGACTCAGAAGAGGGTGGAAAGAAGAAGCGAGAACTGATCGACCACATCCTGATGGCGCCAGGAATGTTCCTCGGCACGGCCGAGCTCACGTACCAGAAAGGCTCAGGAAAAGTGGAACACAAAGCATGGGGAAATCACGTTGGCACGGACCCGGACCATGTCCGCGACGACAGGCCAAGCGACCACAGACCAGTCACATGCGAAATAGCCTAGAAAGACTCTAACCAACCTGGAATTCCCAAGTCCCTTCAGGAGTTCGCGGGCCATAGGAACACGGAGTTGCCTGGATATGGTCTTCAGGAACAGTTGTGTTGGATAGCTGATGTGGCGGTGATGGAGGCCTTCGAGCCTGGAGTGTTGGATTTGCCGGATTTCTACTTCACGGGTGATGATTACAGGTACCGCTTCGAGCCTGAAGCGAAACAGCGTTTTCTTGATCTCCTGCGTGAACGGTTCAATGCAGGCGTCAAGTACAACGGACGCACGCTGAAGTGGGATACGGTTATCGAGCAGAAGACGGTTGAGCTTGGCCGCTGTCTGATCGGTCGAATTGGCGGACTCGATTTGTCAGAACCTTCACCAAATCTACGCGGAACAGATGAGCTGGAACTCCGGAGACGAATGCTCAGCCTCACGCAACGAGACGCTGAAAGGCTCGGAATCGGAAAGAGTACGTTACACTATCTTCGCAAGAATGCGGGAAGTACAAGGCCCTTGAAGATCAACAAGCCTGTCATAGAGAAGTTCAAAGGCGATTGAACTGTCGGCTACCATCCCTGAGGCATTTCTGAAGGAAATCTCAGATCTGATGCAATCAAAGAAACTGGTCATCATGTGCGGTTCTGGAGTCTCTTCAAGTCCGCCTTCTAACCTACCCTTAGCGAGAGAACTTCAAGAACATATCCTCGACAAGATCCTTGGTTTGGAGACATGCCAGCGTTTTGTCGCCAAATTCAAGAAGGTGCCGCTTGAGGCTGTGATTGAGGTCGTCGAAAGAAATTCGCCACAATTCCTACAGGCCTTGTCGCTGTTGCTCACGTCCGTTCAGCCAAATGCGGATCACTATTTCATGGCAGCACTCATGGCCAAAGGATACTTGCATACAATAATGACCACCAACTTCGATACGTTGCTTGAAAAGGCCTTGAGCCGTCAGAACCTCAGCTTCAAAGTCTTCTCAAGAGAGGAGGAATTCGGAGACTTGGACCTTACTGACCTGCTCTCGGCGTCGGTGATCAAGATCCATGGCACTGCTGACGATCTGATAAGCATTAGATCAACGCTGCGCCTTGTTGCCATGCCTCTAAGGTCGGAGGCGAGAAGAAGAGTCCTGTCACTCTTTTTTGAAGGGCTTCAGAAGGACGTTCTGATCCTAGGGTATGGGACTACTGACGAGTTTGATATTAACCCAGTTCTGAGATCGCTAAAGACGACCGCAAGAATCTATCAAATCCATCACTCTTCTGAGAATACCTTCGAGACGCAGAACCTTGACGATCCATTTGCGGGCCTACGAGGTGTGAAGGTCACCTGCAACACGCAGCAGTTGCTCGGTGCTCTCAGTAGTAGACTTCTCGGAGAAACCCACCCAATAGCAAATGACATCTCTACATGGAGATCGATTATTGACGATTGGGCGATACGGCTCGATGTCGGAGTTAGGCAATTCGTAGCCTCTGATCTTATGGAATTGATTGGACAACTCGGCGAAGCTCGCGAATATCTGGAGGATTGTCTTAGGAGCTGGTCGCAAGTCGACGAAAAGAGAATGAGGGCCCTGTTGAATCTGGGGAACTTGGAAGAGAACATGGCCATGTTCCCAGAGGCCGAGGTTCATTTCAAAGAATGTTTCAGCATCGCTGCGAAGCTTGGCAATGATAGTATGAAGGCTATGTCGCTACAACATTTGGGTCAACTAGCATACCAGAGAAGAGACCTTCCGTCTGCGATGATCCTTACACGACAGAGCCAAGAGCTCTTCCAAAAAGCACTCGATGCCGCGTTCGCGGGAGTATCTGCGTCGCTTCACCAGATCGGGATGATCTATACGGATATGGGACTGTCTGTCAAGGCAGAGTGGCGCTTGCGGGAAAGCCTCAAGATATCAAGAGATCTCGGTGACATCGAAGGAGAGGCCAGATCCCTAGCACAACTCGGTCTCCTCTACAAAGCTCAGCGCAAGTCTCCTGAGGCTATCACTTCCTTCAAAGACGCACGATCACTTTTCTTCAGACTCGGAAGGGAAGATATGGTGACAAGAATGGATTCCGAATTGAAGCAGATAGAGGAAAGGCACGGTAGCCCATCAAGCAATTCCCATGAGCAAGTCACAGAGTTGAGCGCCCGAGATCTGCCAATCGAGAAGCATTACTGTCATGTTTCACCACGGGAATTGGATAACCCTCCCAGAATACAGTACATCTTCCAAAATGGCATTAGACTACGGAACAAGTCAGGAAGAGAACTTCACATTGAATACACTGAAGCAATTTCGGAGAGCATCACTTTCTTCAACGGCCAGACGTTTACCAACCGGAAACCCAACAGGAAGGAAGCTTTCGGCCACTCTCTACCTCCAAACGGTCTTCTCGAATTGGAGTGGGACGAAACGCATGAGACCGATCGAACCAAGGCCAAACCTGCTTTCGTGCGATATCGCGTGCTAGTTAGACTAAAGGAGAAATCAGACCCAATTGAACTGGTCTTGAACATCAAGTCCAGAACTAAGATTCTAAGCACTCGAGTGACTGAAACCTGCGCGCACCACTGGACCCACAAACAGTGTGTGGATAGCTCGGTGCGGGCGTCCGGATTTGAACCATTGAGTTGTGTGTTGACAACAACGCAAACTTGGAAACGTCCGCAGTTGCCGCGGATATCCTCCGTATGCGGATGAGTGATGAGCATTGGCCGTCATCTTGCTCGTGCTAGCTTGTGGGTTGATGGTTCCTCATGTTTGGTCACAGGTCGACCCACCCACCCCCCCCTCTCCTAGGGGGGGTATCCCCACCTCAATATGTAGAATCAAGTCAGGAGAGTCCGGACGCTCCCTCGTCGCCTTCCACGCTTCTGACCCTACCCTGCACACGTTACCTTTGCTGGCCTAGACTCAAGGCATGAATAACTACGAACAGGCTCACGGGATCCTCGCGGAGCATGTGCGTCAATACGTTGAATCCTATGCGTCAGCGCATACAGTTCCCCGAAAGGAGTTCGCGCATGGGTGTTAAACACTCAAGGAAGGGTGTTAAACACCCGCATGGGTCGAGTGGCCTGTCACAAGGAAAGGGCTCGATTCTAAAACCTTAGCACAACTGAATTTGCAACTGAGGAATGCTGTGGAGCAAATAGGAGCTGTTCATCTGTAAGAGGCCTTTTGTAGCCTCGGCTGATACCTAGTCGAGGTTTCAATAGCTTTGTCTGCGAACTCGAAGCGTCCCAGGCCACGAATCGAATCTCTCTCAGACCTAGTGTTCGGTCTCGCTCTCTCGGTAGGCACGATCTCCCTGATCTCCAGATTGCCCAGTTCTCCAGTAAGAATTGTCTACGACATAGCAGAATTTGGATTCAGCTTCCTGATTCTGATCACTGTGTGGATCAGCTACACGAACATCATGTCCGTTCTCCCGCTGGAAGACGCAACTACAATCACACTGAACGTGATCCTGCTTTTTTTCGTCTCCATTGAACCGTACCTATTCTACTTGAACGCCGTCTTTGACCTCGCAGGCCATGAAATCCTCTTGAACGCCGCTTCAGTAGCTTTCGCACTAGACATGGCAGGGTTAATGGCGATTCTTGCCCTGTTCACGCATCAATTGACCGTGGAGGAGAAGGGCCTAATCCCTAAGAGCCTCCTATCCAATTACAAACGTATTCAAATCAGTCGTTTGATCGCAGCTCTCCTTTTCGCGGTTACCATCCTTCCCATCTTTTGGAGTCTGAGGATACAGAACATACCCTTGCGATTCTATCTCTGGTTTGTGTCACTGATCATAACCCAGACCACACGAGTGACAGACAGAACAACAGCACGAGCACACGAGCCCGATTCCTAAACCTATGACCTGTCAGCATCGTGGAAGAAGAGGAAGCTGATGGATAAGGAAGAGCGGCGCGAACCATGCGGTTTCGCGAAGGAACAGTGGTCCACGCCTACGAGCGCTGTGGCTTAGCTAGCTAGTGGCCTGGTAGATTATTGGATAAGCTTCTCGCGTGGTCTTGAGTCCGAGCTTCCGCTCGAAAGCAATTGCCTCTTTCACTAGTTCCCCAGTCCTGTATGCGGTCAAGGAATCCTGATCTCTCCATACGATTATGGTCGCCTCGTCATCCTTCTCAGGTCTAGCATAGTGGTAGATTGCTGCGACACCGGGCTGTGCTTTCAACCTAGGTAGGAATGCTCTTAGAAACTTCTCAACCTCGACCCGTTGCTCTACGGTTACTTGGCTGGATGTGATTGTTATGTACGTAGAACCTCACACACTATTAACGAACGAGACTGAGACGATTACGCCTTGCACCTTACAGCAAGCATTCCTAGACCCATTCATGTTGAGACTTTGCAGAGCCGAGGAGCCGTTGCCCTTACGTCGCCTAGGCATCGAGAGACTAAGAGCAAGTGTCCGAATTCGCCAGCTCCATAGAATTCCGTTCGTCGTCGTTTTCGTAATTATCTCTTGGTGTGCACACACAAAAGCTACGGTTCAAATCTGGGCGCCCGCACCATGAGACCCGACGACGACGAAAACACGCCTCTCCTATGACGGTTCAAGCGCGGACACCCACGCCAACTTATTCGACGACGAACGACGGGTTAAGGAGCGCGATGTCAATAGTACCCACCAAATGAAGGAGACTTGAGATTGGACATCGAAGGCAGGCAATATGACATTGAGTACGTTTCTCAAGATCCTTTCGTAACCCCGGAACTTGCGGTCGCATACTGCGATCAATTAGCATCGGATTTCATGCCTGTGATCCTAGATCCTAGAGGTTGCGGGAGCAAACCGTATCCGCCTGACTTCGTTGCGTACCGATTGGTAGTGGATCATGATGCCCAGAGGTTGTGTATCCTGTACGAGGTTTACTGGAGAAGGCAGGACTGCAGCTGGAAAGAACTCAACAAGGATCATGACCACGACTATGAGCAAATTCAAGTTCATTTCAATTTGAGAACGGGTAGCAAAGAAAAGATCATTGTATCCTCTGTTGGGCCAATAGAACATGCTGGACATGGCATAGAAGTCTTCTCGGGCATCTCAAAGGCAGAATTCAGAGACGTTGAATACGTCACGTCACCAAAGGGACAATTTCCATGGGGCGAAGATCATGGTCAAAGTAGTGTTGCCCAGATTAGAGAGATACCGATGGGGCGAATAGCCTTTGAAGAAGGGAGGCCCGCAGTAGTGGTTCTCAATTGCTACCACGCCTTCGCCGGATTGAAGCGAAGAATCGACGAAAGGAATGAACTGAATCCGAAACTGGAAAGGCTTGATCGCAAGCTTCTGGAAAGATGGTACTATCGTCATGCTAAGAATAGGTTTGGACGCGACGTTTCCAAACCATTTGATGAGCCATATGTTATGTACTATCCTCCGCCCGAAGATTGGTTGTCAAGGTTGGTCTATCGGATTCTATGGCTCTACGGTTCAGTGAAAGCAGCCTTTTTCGGTTGAGTAACTCCGCTGTGGGCAAGCGTCTCCATTCAGTGACCTTCTACTGACTTTGAAGCAGCTCCAGCTAGGTCTTTGCTGACTTGTCTGTACCATTACTAGGCACCCACTCAAAATTAATGGCTCAAATTCGGATGCCCGCACCACGTGATACGCACACAATGCCAATCCATGAACGACGGACGACGGTTCAAATCTCGACGGTCGCACCAAGAGACCCACACACAACTACTCCCGATGACGGTCCAAGCTACGACGGCCGCACCAAGCGACGGACACAAATCAAACGAAAACGACGACGCACACAGCGAGACCAGCGAGCTTATTTGTCCTTGTTCGCCCAGGCAATCTCTGTCGGCATCAAATGCCCTGCCCGCATGTACTTTCTGTTCACGTTCTTGAATCCAAGTTCCTGAAGGTATGGCACCAGCAGGACCGGTCTGCATGCGCCAAACAACAAAGAAGAACGCCTGTAAGCCCATTCGTACAGTTTCATGTTATCGTACCATTTGGAACCTTTGCTCAAACCAACTAGAACTAGTGAGCCAGTGGACTTCAGAAGTCTCTTGAACTCTGAGAGAACTCTTGGTATCGCATCGCTATCGATCAAATCAAGCATGTAACTACTGAAAACCAAGTCGAAAACAGTGTCACAGAACGGAGTGTGTCTTGCATCGCCGATAACGAGATTGACTCGATGGGACAGATTGCATCTATGTAGGATTCTGTGCGTCCTATTCGTCATTGTTCGGGAAACGTCGAGCGCGTAGACTTCTCCAGTGTCCCCTACCTTCTTCGCCAATTCCACCAGAGTTCTCCCTGTGCCAAACCCAGCCTCCAAGATGAAGAGATTCTCTCTCGGATTTGCGATCTCTAAGGCCTTCTTCAGTGACCCCCTTTCGTATCGAGTAAGAAGATCATAGATAGAACTCATGGAATCGTACAGAGTCTGAATTCTCTTCCCTGAAAGAGGAACTCGAACATGCCCCTGCGTCACTGACATCCCTCTGGAAGTCAATCTCATTCTTCGCGATGCACGTTTGACTTCTCATAACGTTCGCTGACTAGGTTGCAGCCGCGATAGTCCGGTCTGCTGCTGACGCACATTCTCGCGAAACCTCCTTTGGAGGTCTTGACGTAACCCCAACACTGACTGAACCATTTGTGCTCCTTCTCTCGCAGAATCTCCTCA
>Ga0315282_10000507_pt1 | contig 76716 bp, 67 predicted proteins | sample YL17G07_20_MG_FD_203693 | JGI IMG/M metagenome (GOLD analysis project Ga0315282, IMG submission 203693) | Sediment microbial communities from Yellowstone Lake, YNP, Wyoming, USA - YL17G07_20 | ecosystem: Environmental > Aquatic > Freshwater > Lake > Sediment | place: USA: Wyoming | collected... | reverse complement strand
TAATGAAAGCAGAAGAGATCGGGTATCACCCGCAAGTGATTCTTGCCGGGAGGGCTATCAATGATTCAATGCCAAAGCATGTGGCAGATCTGGCAATCAAGGGGCTTAATGAAGTGGGGAAAGTGATCAGGGATTCCAAAGTTCTAATCATGGGTCTGACCTACAAAGAAAATGTGCCGGATACCCGTGAGTCCCCGGTAGAAGAGATTGTCCATGAACTCAAGGAGTTCAAAGTGGATGTGTATGGATATGATCCGTTGCTTCCAGATGAAGTGATCGAGAGGTTTGGAGCAAAACCACTTCCCCAGCTGGATGTTGAGGTTGATGCGGTGATCATTGCTGTGGCACATGACTGTTTCAAAGAGATGTCCGTTGAAAAAATCCGGATTATTATGTGTGAGAAACCTGTCTTGATTGATGTGCGGGGAATGATAGACCGAATTGCTGCTGAGGAAAATGGAATTTATTACCGGGGATTATAGGCTGGGGAGAGATTAAATATGACGAAAACCGCTTTAATTACCGGAATTACAGGACAAGATGGATCATATCTTGCGGAATTACTGCTTTCAAAAGGCTATGAAGTACATGGGCTCATACGGCGGTCTTCAACCTTCAATACGTCAAGAATTGACCATATCTACATAGATCCCCACGAAACGGGGGCAAAATTATTCCTGCATTACGGGGATCTCTCCGACTCTGAACAAATATCCAATATCATGTACAATATTAGACCCAATGAAATTTACCATCTTGGGGCGCAGAGTCATGTTCGTGTAAGCTTTGAAATTCCTGAATATACGGGGAATGTAACCGCACTCGGGACCACACGACTGCTTGAAGCAGCACTCCGAAGCAACAACAATGTGAAATTTTACCAGGCGTCATCGAGTGAAATGTTTGGGGCGACAGCACCTCCCCAGAGTGAAACAACTCCATTCTGTCCACGAAGTCCGTACGCCTGTGCTAAGGTTTACTCATACTGGATGACACGGAATTTTCGGGACGGGTACCATATGTATGCAGCGAACGGGATCCTTTTCAACCATGAATCCCCACGACGTGGCGAAACCTTTGTAACTCGTAAAATTACCCGGGGCATCTCGCATATTCTTGCGGGGAAAGACAAGTTCCTATATCTCGGAAACCTCGATGCAAAGCGTGACTGGGGATTTGCACCGGAGTACGTAGAGTGCATGTGGAAGATTCTCCAGCTGGAGACACCCGATGACTTTGTCATTGCGACCGGAGAAACACACTCAGTGAGGGAATTTCTCGAAGAGGCCTTTTCCTATGCCGGACTGAACATGGAAGATCATGTAAGGATTGATCCCAAGTATTTCCGTCCAACTGAAGTGGAAGTGCTGATGGGAGATTCGAAGAAAGCTGAGCACGTGCTGGGCTGGAAACCCCTCGTGAAATTCTCAGATCTTGTCCGCATAATGATGGATGCAGATATGCGGGCATTCGGACTCAAACCGATCGGTGAGGGCAATGCGATTCTCGCAAGAAAGTTCTCACACCGCTGGTGGAAAAGGGATTAACAGAAATGATCGGCAGTCACATATGTCTATGAAAATTCACATGTTACCCGGTCTCTGGCAATATACTTACAACATGACGAAAATATAGCCTCTAGAATTATGTGCCGAATCGTTGAGGAGTAAATAATGTCATTCTGGGAAGGTAAAAAAATAGTAATTACAGGTGGAGCGGGATTTCTTGGTTCGCATATTGTCGGACAACTCCATCATCGTGGAGTACAGGATGAAGATCTTTACCTACCACGGAGCAAGGCACTTGATCTTCGTCGCTGGGAAAACTGTGTCAAGGCAATGAAAGATCAGGATATTGTGATCCACCTTGCAGCAAAGGTGGGAGGGATTGGATTTAACCAGGACTATCCTGGACAACTTTTTTTTGACAATGCGATAATGGGAGTTCATATTATTGAGGCGGCACGGCAGGAGGGTGTGAAAAAGTGTGTAATTCTTGGGACGATCTGTGCCTACCCGAAGTTTACTCCAATACCATTTTCGGAAGAGAACCTCTGGAATGGCTATCCTGAAGAGACAAACGCCCCATACGGTCTGGCAAAGAAGATGTTACTTGTCCAGTCCCAGGCATACCGTCAGGAATACGGTTTTAATTCGATCTATCTGCTGCCTGTGAATCTTTATGGTCCGGGGGATAACTTCAACCCAAAGAGTTCCCATGTGATCCCGGCACTGATACGAAAGTTTACCGAAGCGGTTTGTGATGGGAAAAAATATGTTGATGTCTGGGGAACGGGAGATGCAACAAGGGAATTTTTGTACGTGAATGATGCAGCGCGGGGGATTGTTCTTGCTGCAGAGCGCTATAATAAGTCAGATCCGGTGAACCTTGGGTCCGGCACGGAAATTTCAATCCGGGACCTTGCAGAACTGATCAAAGACCTGACGGGATTTACGGGGGATATACGCTGGGACCGTTCAAAACCGGATGGGCAGCCAAAACGGCGATTGGATGTATCACGGGCGCAGAAAGAATTTGGGTTTGCAGCAGAAGTGCCCTTTGTGGAGGGGTTAAAACGAACGGTTGAATGGTACATGAACGAGCGGGGGAATAAAAAAGATACGGATGCGCTTGGCGATACTTGTTAAGAGAAAAATTGGAATTACAAAAGTGTTCCGGGGGCGCAGAACGATTTGGAAAGGACCGAATATCATTATTTGTGATGCATTAATCAAATTCAGTTATTGAAACGAATGAATGCGTAATTTTTACATGATAAAGATCAATACTGCATTAAAATGTTAATGAGAATATAAATGGTTCTGGTAAACAAAATGAGAAAAATTTTTTGGTTTTTTCAAGGGAATAATGGATTTTCCGGACATGTCATTCAATACGAAAAGATTTGATAGTAAGGCCAACAATATTTTATAATACAGGATACTTCTGATGTCTGATACTGCCGCAAGGGATACAAAAGATCTGCCCATGCTCATTATAAAGCCGCCCCGGAAATGGGTGCCCGTTGACTTTCATGAACTTTGGAACTACCGGGAGCTCCTTATCTCATTCACTATGAGGGATATTAAAATCCGGTACAAACAGACGGCACTTGGTTTTCTCTGGGCGATTATCCAGCCGCTTTTCATGATGGTGATCTTTACAATCATCTTTGGCGGGTTTGCAAAAATCCCATCCGATGGTGTGCCTTACCCGCTTTTCTCTTTTTCCGCGCTGCTTCCTTGGATGCTCTTTTCAGAGGGTCTGACCCGGTCCACAATGAGCATGGTTTCGAATGCTAACATCATGACAAAGGTCTATTTCCCGCGGCTAATCATGCCCATCTCCGGGATTCTTTCCCCCCTTGTAGACTTTGCCGTCTCAATTTCGATTCTAGTTGTAATGATGGCATACTATGGGTTTGTTCCGACAATAAATGTTGTATTCCTTCCCCTCTTTATCCTCCTTGCTCTTGCCACGTCACTGGGTGTCGGGCTCTGGCTTTCGGCACTCAATGTTAAATACCGTGACTTCCAGTATACAATTCCGTTCATCATCCAGCTCTGGATGTATGCGTCGCCAGTTGTCTATCCGGCAAGTATGCTCCCGCAGTCCATACAATTTCTCTATGGATTGAATCCAATGGCAGGAGTAATTGAAGGATTCCGCTGGGCACTCTTAGGTACGGCTGTCCCAAATTCTATTATCTTTGTTTCGGTATGTATGGTTGCGGTGATGTTAGTATCCGGAATGTTTTACTTCCGCCGAATGGAGCAGTATTACGCAGATATCGTGTAATCCTGTAATGCATAATCCGAACATTTTTTATTGGCTTTCGTCTTCATTACAAAAGCATCCGGTGTATGGATATAAATTCAAAGGGAGACGATATGATACCGGGGATAAATTAGGGTATATTGAAACCATTATCGATTATGCCTTACAAGATCCGGAACTACGGGAGAGTTTGAGGAAATTTCTTACCGATTTGTTGAGCCGGAATTCATGGAATTTTTAAGATGATTAAGAATAAAAAAAAATTTCAATCTGAATGCGTGATTAATAGAATGCAATATTATGACCGATAACCTCGCCGTCCGCGTCAGAAATCTCGGCAAGAAATATACTATTGGCAGACCGCAGGAACCCTATCATACGTTTCGTGATGCGATGGTCAATTCACTAAAAGCACCATTGAAGGTATTTCATCGTGCCCCTCCTGCTGAAGGGTTCTGGGCACTCAAGGATGTTTCTTTTGAAGTGAAGCACGGCGATGTTGTTGGAATTATCGGGAGGAATGGAGCAGGGAAGAGCACACTCTTAAAGATTCTATCACGGATTACTTATCCTACCGAGGGGATTGTGGAGCTGCATGGACGTGTGGGCTCATTACTTGAGGTTGGTACTGGATTCCATCCGGAATTAACTGGGCGCGAGAATATTTTTTTATCTGGTTCGATTCTCGGCATGAAGAACACTGAGATTGAGCAAAAATTTGATGAAATTGTGAAATTTTCTGAGATTGAAAAATTTATTGATACACCGGTTAAGCGGTACTCGAGCGGTATGTATGTCCGCCTAGCATTTGCAGTGGCGGCACATTTGGAACCAGAGATTTTAGTTGTGGATGAGGTACTTGCTGTGGGGGATGCGTCATTTCAAAAGAAATGTTTGGAAAAGCTCGGAGAGGTGGCAAAAGAGGGGATGACCGTACTCTATGTTTCCCATAACATGGCCTCGGTTATGAATTTATGTTCTCGGGTAATTTTACTTCAAAATGGAAATATTAAAATTGATGGACCTCCGGCAATAACCGTCCAGAAATATATGGCACAGTGGTCATCAAATTACGGGGTATTAACTTGGAACAATCCTGAAACTGCCCCCGGAAACAAAAATGTCAGACTCCATTCGGTTAGAATATTACAAAATGATGTTGATGGATTTACATCTGATGTTGATATCTCTAAAGATATAATCGTTGAAATCTCATATTTTACTTTAATAAGGGATTTACGTTTATATTCTGCAATCTGGCTCAAGGATAAAATTAGCACACTTGTTTTTTCATCATCAAATCACAAATCACTGTCATTAACTCCCGATAAATGGGTTTTAAAGCCTCATCCACTTGGACTATTTACTTCAAAATGTGTTATTCCAGGCAATTTTCTAAACGAGGGGATATATATGATATCTGTAATTATCGGAAAATATCCGTTCGAGCCCCAAGTTTTTGAAGATTCAGTGATTTCATTTGAAGTACATGATCATGGAGAATTTAAAAAAGAATTTTCTCAAGCGCAGAATGGTGTCGTGCGTCCAAAATTAGCTTGGTCAACCGAATTAGTTAAATCTCAATAAGATACAAAAATTAAAAGATTTAAAAAAAATTCAAAGTGCAGTTTTTATCGATTGGAGGAATGATATGAAATGTATAATAATAATAATAAGGTTTAACCACCCTACAGGTATTTATGATCCTAAAATAGAAAAAGGGGATTATAATTACAATGTTCCAGTTGGACTTGCATATATCTCTGCGTTTCTCAAGCAAAGCGGTCACAAAATACATTTTTTAAATCTAAACCATCGCGATGGAATTGTTGACGAACTAATCAAAGACACATTATCCAAAAATAGGTATGATTTTGTAATCACCGGTGGCATTTCACCCTTCTATCCTGATGTAAAGGGCTATGTTGATTCAGTTAGAAGACATGCCCCCACCACTCAAATTATTCTGGGGGGGGGACTGATTTCAAGTCAACCAGAGATCATGTTCGATTTATTGCGTCCGGATTATGGAATAATTGGGGAAGGGGAATTAACAATTAAAGAACTTTTTGAGTGCCTGGAAAATAAAGGTGATATTAATACTGTAAAAGGATTGATATTCCGTAACTCAGAGGGAAATATTATTATTACAAAACCTCGCGACCCGATACATAATCTTGATCTATTGCCGTGGCCAGATTATGAAGGTCTCGGATTTGATGACTATTTAGACCATATGTTACCGACCAGTTCGAATTATCATTCTATCTTCGATTATCCTAGAGTATATCCAATAATTGCCAGTCGTTCATGCCCATTTGCATGTACGTTCTGTTTTCATCCACTAGGTAAAAAATACCGAAAACGTTCCGTTGAAAACATAATATCAGAATTGGATTATGCTATAAAAAAATATAAAATAAATATTATAATGTTTTATGATGAACTTCTTGCTAACGACAGAGTATGGGTAAATAATTTTTGCACAAGACTTGCGGAATTTTTAAAAACTATTCCTTGGGAAGTAAAGTGGGCATGTCAGATGCGTGTGGATATTTTAGATGAAGAAATGATGATAATCATGAAGAATGCAGGATGCTATTTTTTCAGTCTGGGCTTGGAGAGCTACAGTACCACAGTTCTTAAGAGCATGAACAAAGTAATAACACCAAAACAGATTGACAATGTCCTCCACCTCTGTACTCAACATAATATGGCGGTAACAGGTAACTTTATTTTCGGAGACACCGCTGAGACTACTCAAACCTATCAGGAAACGTTAAACTATTGGAAAGAGAATGACAAGATAATTAGAAATGCGGTTGCATTATTCCCAATCACTCTTTATCAAGGTTCTCCTCTCTATAAACTTGCGCTTGAAAAGGGCATTATAAAAGATGAGATTGCATTTATTGAGAAGAGAGCTGCAAAGGGCGATTTTCCGATTAATTTTACGGATAAAATGTCTGATAACGAATTCGAAAAAATGCAGCAGGATATAACAGAGGCGTATGTACTTTGGCGACGTGGTTCTGTACCATTGTTAAATAAAAAAATCAATGGAACTCAAGAAGTTCATATAAAATGTCCTTATTGTAATAATATTTCGGTTTATCGGAATATTATTCTTCCACCAAAATTTTCAAATTGGACTGTTTTTCTTATCTGCCGAGAATGCCATGCTCGTATTATAATTGATTCAAAATCGCATAGAACACTCAATTTAATTTATCGAATAATAGGTTTTAAAAATACACACACAATTAAGCGGTATGTTTTTCCCTCCCTATTATTCGGTATAAGAAACTCAAAAAAATTAATTAATAAATTTATTAATTGAACGATTATTAATTAATATTATGGAGCAGGGATTGGTACACTTCATCCCAAAACCCACATGGCCAATTTAAATAAAAAAAACTCTAGAAGTTATTAGATGATCATGATATCAAAAATTAAATGCCTTGTCACTGGTGGAGCCGGTTTTATCGGAAGTCATCTTGTCGAGGCTCTTATTACTAAAGGTTATCATGTGGTAATTCTTGATAACTTTTCAACAGGACGAATGGATAATATCAAGGATTTTAAGGAATCTCCACATATTAGAGTTGAAAAGGTTGACATCACAGATTTTTCAGCAGTATCAAAAGCTTTTGAAGATATTACATTTGTATTTCATCTCGCTGCATTGGCTGATATCGTTCCCTCTATTCAGGAACCTCTCAAGTATCACAATGCAAATGTGAACGGCACAATTACTGTTTTAGAAGCAGCGCGTGAAGCAGGAGTTAAGAAAGTGATCTATGCTGCCTCCTCTTCCTGTTATGGAATACCGGATCGTTATCCGACACCGGAAACTGCGCCAATCCGTCCAATGTATCCCTATGCTTTAACAAAATATCTCGGTGAACAATATATTATGCACTGGGATAAGACCTATAACCTTCCGTGTATCTCTCTCCGCCTCTTCAACGTTTACGGTCCGCGTTCTCGTACATCCGGAACGTATGGTGCAGTTTTCGGAGTCTTCTTGGCCCAGAAATTTGCAGGAAAGCCTTTCACGGTAGTTGGTGACGGGACACAGACCCGGGATTTCACCTATGTGACCGATGTTGTTGATGCGTTCATTAAAGCTGCTGAGTCAGATAAAAGAGGAGAAATTTATAATGTCGGATCCGGTGGCTCTAATTCTGTGAACCGTTTAGTTGAGCTTCTTGGAGGCAAAGTAGTGTATTTACCTAAACGTCCTGGTGAGCCCGATTGCACCTTTGCAGATAAAAATAAGATTCTTCATGATCTGGGGTGGTCTCCAAAGGTCTCTTTCGAGAGTGGCGTCAAACAGATGCTGGATAATATTGACCTGTGGCGTGATGCACCGGTCTGGGATGAACAGACGATTGCTTCAGCGACAAAAGACTGGTTTTCTTATCTTAGCAGAGGTTAATTTCATGATAAATAGTAACCCCAAAATCCTTTCTCTGAAGGATCTCGCACAACATATTGATAAAATACGTAAGAACAAGAGAGTGGTTCTGTGCCATGGGGTTTTTGATCTCCTTCACATTGGACACATCAAGTATTTCGAAAATGCAAAAACTGCAGGAGATATCCTCATAGTAACAGTTACTCCTGATAGATATGTAAACAAAGGACCAAACAGACCTGCATTTCAGGAGCAGTTACGATGTGATGCAATAGCTGCTTTAGCGGTTGTTGATTTCGTAGCACTGAATGAATGGCCTACTGCTGTTGAAACAATTCAACTTTTAAAACCCGATATTTATGCAAAGGGATCAGAATATAAAATGTCTGAAAATGATTTGACCGGTATGATTGTTAAAGAGGAGCAGGCACTACATACTATTGGGGGAGCAATGCTTTTTATTAATGATATTGTTTTTAGTTCATCAGCCCTGCTTAACCAGTTTTCAGCAGAATTCCCGGAAGAAACTCGTAATTTTTTTCAGACAATATCAAAAATGCATGGTGAGAGCAAGGTTTTTTCCTACATTGACAATGCCAGAACTCTCAAGGTACTCGTGATTGGTGAAGCAATTCTCGATGAATACAATTATTGTGATATAATCGGGGTTGCTATAAAAGATCCTGCAATCGGTGTACGTTACTTATCACAGGAGCGATTTGCAGGTGGAATTCTGGCAGTTGCAAACAATCTTGCGAATTTTTGCGATAGCGTTGACCTTATTGCGATGCTCGGGCAATTTGAACCGGAAGAGTCTTTTATCAAAGAACACCTCCATGGAAATATTAATCCTGTTTTCTTTTACAAAGAAAATTCGCCCACAATTATCAAGCAGCGTTATGTTCTAGATGGTCCAACAATTCAAAAACTTTTTGAGGTACACAAAATAAACCAGCGCGAATTAAACGCATCAGAACAATTATCACTAAATGACCTCATCCTTTCTCGTATTAATGAATATGACCTTGTGCTGGTTGTTGACTTCGGGCATGGTTTTATCTCACAGGATACTGCGCAATTAATCGCAGGAAATGCAAAGTTTCTTGCGGTAAACACCCAGACGAACTCCGGGAACAGGGGTTTTAATGTGATTTCTAAATACCCTTCTGCAAATTTTGTTTGTCTCAATGATTTGGAAGTCAGATTAGAGGAACGAAATAATCCGGGGACTATTTTTGATATGGTTGAAAGCGTAGGGAAAAAACTTTCAACTTCAATTACCATTGTTACACAGGGTAAAGAAGGATGTATTTGTTTTCATTCAGATGAGGAAATTTTTAGAGTCCCGGCGTTTGCAAAAAAGGTAGTCGATCGTATCGGTTCTGGTGATGCATTAATTGCAATAGCGTCATTATGTGCGGTTCAGCAGGCTCCGGCAATTATTACCGGTTTTATCGGAAATGCCGCTGCATCTGTTGCAGTATCAACAATCGGGCACAGAAAATCAATTGAAAAAGTTTCTTTCAAAAAATATTTATCAACACTGCTCAAATAAAAAACCCAATGAGTGAAAAATGATACCTTTTACACAGTACATTGATGATTTACACTCTTTTCTGGAAAAAGTCGTAATTACTGATATAAATGGACAATCATTGGATGTTTATGAGGGATTGTCCTTGATTATCAATAATCTCCACAAGAACAAAACAGCTCATAACAAAGTGATGATTATTGGAAACGGGGGGAGCGCAGCTATTGCAAGTCATCTTCAGAGTGATCTCTGCAAGACAGCACAGATTCGGGCAATGGTATTCACTGAACAACCTCTTTTAACAGCGCTCTCAAATGATATCAGTTATATTGCGGCATATCGAGAATTAGTAAACCTTTGGGCTGAAAAAGAGGATGTGTTTTTTTCAATCAGCAGTTCAGGCAGTTCTCAAAATATAATCGATGCAGTAATTATTGCAAGAGAAAAGGGTTGCAGTCCAATTATTACGTTATCTGGTTTTCTTCCAGATAATCCACTACGAAATATGGGTGATATTAACATTTATATTCCTTCCAGAGAGTATGGATATGTAGAATTGGCTCATTCAGTATTAACACACTTTATTTCTGATCAAACATCGAAAATCAGATAGTATCGATACAAACCAATCTAATGCAATGCATTAAAAATATTCCTTAATTTCTGGAGTTCTCATGGAAATAGATGTTGACAGTCACAAGTTGATATACCATCCCGAAAGAGTTGTTGACTGGCTTAAGACAGGTGATTGTTTTCCTATCTATGTGGAGATCGGGTTGACGAACCGCTGCAATCACCGTTGTGTTTTTTGTGCATTGGACTGGGTTGAAAAAAAGCCCATTGATATTGATTCCGAAGTTATGAAACGTACACTTCGTGAAATGGTTGAATGTGGGGTGAAATCGGTAATGTTTGCCGGAGAGGGCGAACCTTTGTTGCACCCGGATATTTGTGAATTTGTATCCTATGCCAAATTTCAGGGTCTAGATATTGCCATCACCACGAATGGCGTGTTATTTGACTCAAAAAAACTGGAAAAGATCCTTCCCTCCCTTTCATGGGTTCGTTTTAGTGTCGATGCCGGCACGCCCCATATACACAAAAAAATTCATCGCGGAGGATCGAAAGATTTTGACAAGGTTTTAACGAATATTCGCGAAGCAGTAGCGATCAAAAAAAGGGAGAATTTATCGGTTGTCATTGGAGTGCAATATTTACTGATTCCAGATAATTTTGACGATCTTGTGCCGTTCATTATTCTTTTCAAGGAAATCGGTGTTGACAATGTTCAGATCAAACCATATTCCCAGCACCCATTAAGTAAAAACCGCTATTCAATCGAATATTCACAGTATCAGAGTATTGAGAAGGATATTAAAAATTTTGGAACTCCGGAATTTCAGGTTATTTTCCGGTCACAAACTGCGCAACGGCTAAAGAAGAAACGGACATATCAGGAATGTTTCGGAATGCCATTTTTCACGCTAATAGAAGCAGATGGATCAGTAATCCCCTGTATGATGTTTTATAAAAAACCGGAATTTTGTTATGGAAATCTGAATGACAATTCATTCGCATCTATTTGGGAAGGGAAAAACAGGAAAAAAATTTTAGGTCAGTTAACAAAAAATACAACAGAACACTGCCGGAACGGATGCCGATTGGATGCAATAAACCGGTACTTATCCAATCTGAAAAACCCGCACCCCCATGTAAATTTTATCTGAAATATCCGGCTTAAGTATCGAGAATTTTCCATTATAATTTTTATTGTGGTAATGACAAACTAAGAAACAATTCAATAATAAAATTAAAAGTGGATTCTGAAGTGTTATAACTTTAAATAAAGCGAGAGAGTTATTGACGTGATTGATAGTAATTTGAGTTCTGGGATTAATAAAACCAAGGATCTTGCAGATATCTCCAGGAGGATTCGGGGAGAGATTGTGGAGATGTCGTATACTGCAGATGCAATGCATTTAGGGTCTTCATTATCCTGTGTAGAGATATTCGTTGCTCTTTATCATGGGGGTTGTATTAATATCGATCCAAAAAATCCCGGCGCTGCAATACGAGATCGCGTTATTTTAAGCAAAGGACATGCTTCAATGACATTCTACGCGATCCTTGCCGATAGAGGTTTTTTCCCAAAAGACCTTCTTAAAACATTCAATAAAACAGGGAGTTATTTGACCGAACACCCAAATATAGGTAGATTGCCCGGAATAGAGGCAACATCCGGTTCGCTTGGTCATGGACTTTCAATGGGTCTTGGAATGGCAATTGCGGGGCGGAATAATCATCTGCCTTACAGGGTATTTGTTATTCTTAGTGATGGCGAGTGTAATGAAGGAAGTGTGTGGGAGGCGGCTATGCTGGCTCCTGCGCAGAAAATTGAAAATTTAGTAGTAATAATCGATTTTAATCGCTGGCAGGCTACTGGCAGAAGTGAAGAAATTATGGCATTAAATCCCCTTAAAGAAAAGTGGGAGTCTTTCGGGTGGAGTGCATATGAAGTTGACGGACATGATATCCGTTCATTAATAAAACAATTGTCTGTAATTCCAGATACTTCAGGAAAACCTGTTGCAATTATTGCCCACACAATTAAAGGAAAAGGGATCTCTTTCATGGAAGATGATAATAACTGGCACTACAGGATTCCGGATGCTGAAGAAGTCAAAAAAGCAAAAGAAGAACTTGGATTACTATGAGGTCAGCGTTTGCGCAGGAATTAACCGACATGGCATTATCCGATGACAGAGTCATTATTCTTTCAGGGGATATCGGAAACCAGATGTTTGATGATTTCCAGAAGAAATTTCCTTTACGCTATATCAATTGTGGTATCGCAGAGGCAAATATGGTAAGCATGGCTGCCGGACTTGCAATATGCGGGATGCGCCCATTTATTTACACATTTACCACTTTTGACACAACACGTTGTTTCGAGCAGATCCGTGTTGACCTCTGTTACCAGAATCTTCCTGTAGTGATCATCGGCCTAGGTGGAGGGTTAACTTATGCACCACTTGGACCAACCCATTATATCTGCGAAGATATCGCACTACTGCGATCGTTACCAAATATGACCGTTCTTTGTCCGGGAGATACAGTTGAAGTTCGTTGTAGTATCCGGGAAGCGATGAAACAAAATGGGCCTATATATATCCGCATTGGGAAAAAAAATGAACCTGTCGTCCACAAGGAAACTCCGGAATTTCAGATTGGAAAAGCAATAACCTGCAAAGCAGGAAAAGACGTATGCATTATAACAACAGGTACAATTCTCCCAAATGCACTGAAAGCACATGAACTGCTTAAAGAAAAGAAGATTTCTGCCCGGGTTGTTCATTTCCACACCATTAAACCTCTTGATCTTACAACATTATCATCGGTTTTTTCGCAGTTTGATGTTGTAGTCACTCTTGAGGAGCACAGTCTCATCGGGGGATTGGGGAGTGCCGTTGCCGAATGGTATGTAGATAATTCTGTAAGAAGGGTGAAATTATTACGATTGGGGACACGGGATGAATTTTTATACACAACAATCAGCCAGAATGAGGCACGGGATTATTACGGGCTTTCACCCCACAAAATTGCCGATGTTATTGAAAAACAGTATGCTAATTTAGGAACCATCCCATGAAAACTGATGCTGCAATATTATCCGAATTACAAAAACCACTGGTTGTTACGGATATCGAAATACCATCATTAAAACCAGGTCAGGTTTTAGTTGATATTTCATTTAGCGGAATCTGCCATACCCAGTTGTCTGAGTGTAAAGGACACCGTGGAGAGGACAAGTATCTCCCCCATTGTCTTGGCCATGAAGGCAGCGGAATTGTACGGGAGATCGGAAGCGGGGTAACAAAAGTAAAAGTCGGGGATAAAGTTATTCTATCCTGGATCAAGGGCACCGGCGCGGATGTTTCCAGTACCGTCTACCATTGGGGGGATAAACGAGTCAATGCCGGCGGAGTGACAACGTTCAGTCGCCAGTCGGTAATCAGCGAAAACCGGTTGACAGTGATTCCAAATGATATCTCGATGCAGGAAGCTGCACTAATCGGATGCGCAGTACCGACTGGAATGGGTGCTGTTCTCAATACTGCACAGCCACGTCCGGGCCAGAGTATTACACTATTTGGGACAGGGGGCATCGGTTTGTGTGCAGTTGCCGGAGCTGCGATTTCTGGCTGTGCTCCCATAATTGCTGTTGATATTAATCCTGAAAAGTTACAGGTTGCAAAAAAGATGGGTGCCACTCATTGTATCTGCTCCCAGAATGTTAATCCTTTTGAAGAAATTATGAAAATCTGCCCGGGGGGGGTAGATTTTACGATAGAAGCCACCGGCATTCCTGATGTGATGAATCAGGCTCTTATGGCGGTACATGCCCAAGGAGGTATAGCGGTTGTTATCGGAAATGCAAATTTCAACGACAGGTTGGTGATCGATCCCAGACAATTAAATCTGGGGAAGCAATTACGGGGTACATGGGGTGGTGATAATAATCCAGACATAGATTTCCCGCGGTATTGCCAGCTTGTAAAATACAAGCGGTTGAGTCTTGAACCACTCATGAGCCCTCCCTACACATTACACAATATTAATCAGGCACTTTCGGATTTGGCCATGGGTCGTGTTATACGACCATTAATCGATATGTCACAGATATAAGAGGATCCAATGATATTGGGTATTGATTTTGATAACACCATTGTCTGTTATGATCGGGCATTTTATCGTTGTGCTTTAGCAAAATCTTTAATCCCGCCGACAGTAATCCCGGCAAAAAATGAGATCCGTAACTACCTGCGAAAAAACGACCAAGAAGAAAAGTGGATAGAACTGCAGGGATTGATATACGGGGTGTATATGCATGAGGCTGAGCCGTTCCCCGGAGTTATAGATTTTTTTAAGAAATGCTCACATCTTGGCATTACAGTATTTATTATCAGTCATAAAACCCGATATCCATACCGAGGCACAAAATATGACCTTCATAAAGTAACCTATGAATGGATAAATAACCAGAACTTTTTTTCTGAAAGGAATGCCAGTTTATCAGATTATGTCTTTCTTGAACTGACAAAAGAAGAAAAAATCCAACGGATAATAAGACAAAAATGTACACATTTTATCGATGATCTCCCCGAATTTTTATCGGAATTTGCATTTCCGTCAGAGGTGCATCGGATCCTGTTCGATCCTCATCACCTGCATGATGATGCTGACGCAGATACTCATATAAGTTCGTGGTCTGCGCTGTCCGATTGGTTAATTTCAAAAAAACTTTCCTGATATGATGCCAAAAAAAATTATTAATCAAGTATCTGCACTTTTAAAAACTGCAGGTTATCACGAGCCATTTGAATTAGTCCTCATGGAGGGTGGGGGGAATAACCGTGTTTTTTTTGCCAGACAGAGCGATCAAATCATCGGAGTACTCAAACTATATTATCATAATAATGAGGATTTGCGAAACAGACTTGACTCTGAATGGAGGTTCTCAAAATTCCTCTGGGACCACAAAATCCGTCAGATACCGATGCCGGTTATATCTGATCCCGTCAATCATATTGCTCTTTACAGTTATATCAACGGTCATAAGCTTATTCCGGAAACTATCACAAAAGACCATATCAATCAAGCGATTGATTTTTATTTTTCAATTAATTTATTCCGGCTGTCAGAAAATGCCAGAATGCTTTCGAATGCTTCGGAAGCCTGTTTTTCCCTGGGAGATCATATCAGACTCACAGATCAGCGCATCCTGAACCTGAAAAAAATCAAAGGCCGGTCCCCAATGGATAAAAATGCCCGGATGTTTATTAAAAGGGAGTTACTCCCGATCTGGGAAAGCGTACGTATTGCTGCATGCACGTCAGCTAATTATCGCTGTCTCTCTCTGGATGATACGCTTCCATTCACCGAGAGACTATTATCACCTTCCGATTTTGGTTTCCATAATGCACTTGAGGATAACAAAGGCAGACTTTTTTTTATGGATTTTGAATATGCCGGTTGGGATGATCCGGCAAAAACAGTATGTGATTTTTTTTGCCAGCCGGCAATTCCAGTACCACAACATTTTTTCCCTTCAATAATCGAAAAAATTGTGGGGGAATTATGCGAGCCGGATATTCAACGTCAAAGAATTGAACTTTTGTTACCCATATATCAGATCAAATGGTGCTGCATTGTGCTCAATGAATTTCTTCCATGGGGAAGATCGCGCAGAATATTTATTGATAGCATATCTGATTCAGAATCGATTAAGGAAGAACAACTTCAGAAAGCAAGAGATGTTATTCAAAACATGTCCCAAAAACTGTGAGGTATTCTATGCCGGAAATTGATTTTATTTCTTCGATACATAAAAAAACAAAAAGAAATTATCTCGAACGTGTTTGCGAATTTCCCAAAGCCGACGCTGCGAAGATTGCAAAAAAATTTGATTTTGATTACTGGGACGGAGACAGGAAATTCGGTTATGGTGGATTTTATTACGATGGCCGTTGGAAAAACGTTGCATGTACGTTACGCGATCACTATAACCTGAAAAGCGGGGATAAAATTCTCGATATTGGATGCGGGAAATCATTTTTGCTTTTCGAATTAATGAGGGCAATACCTGGAGTAGAAGTATATGGTTTAGATATCTCACAGTATGCTCTTTCCCATGCAAAGGAAGAAGTGGTCCCTTTTTTATGTCAAGGAAGAGCAGAATTCCTGCCATTTAAAGATCATATTTTTGATTTTGTTATCTCCATTACGACATTACATAATCTGTATTGCTATAATCTTGAACAAGCATTACAGGAAATTGAACGTGTTGGAAAGAAAAACAAATATATTGTTGTTGAATCGTATCGAAATGAAGAAGAGAAAGTTAATTTACTCTATTGGCAATTAACGTGTGAATGTTTTTTCTCTCCTGATGAATGGCGGTGGTGGTTTAATAACACAGGATATTCCGGAGACTATTCATTTATTTATTTCGAATAACGGAGTATTTTTAAGAAAATGCTAAAAGAAAACCAGAGGGAATAACGAGGGAAAAATGGAAAAAATTGTTGTTATCGGGAGTAATTCTTTTTCGGGAAGCGACTTTATCGACTACACATTATCCGAGACGGATTATGATATACATGGAATAAGCCGGTCTCCGGAGAAATCATCATTGTTTCTTCCCTACAAAGAAAATGTAAACCTCGACCGGTTTTCATTTCATCAGATGGATCTTAATCGGAATATGACAGAGTTAAAAAAAATTCTTTTCGATATAAAACCACAATACATCGTCAATTTTGCAGCTCAAAGTGAAGTCGCACCAAGCTGGGAACATCCTGAACAATGGTTTTCAACCAATGCCGTTGCGATTGCATCTCTTGGAAATTTTCTCAAAGACCAGGAATGGTTACAAAAGTATGTTCACATTTCAACCCCAGAAGTGTATGGTACCTGTGAAGGTATTGTCAGGGAAGATGCCCTATTAAATCCAAGCACTCCGTATGCGGCATCAAAAGCATCTGGAGATCTGATGTTATTTACCCTTGTAAAGAATTTTAATTTTCCATTGGTTGTAATCAGGTCTACGAATGTCTACGGTGCTCACCAGCAACTCTTTAAAATTATACCCCGCTCAGTAATATTCCTAAAAAAAGGAAAAACCATAGAATTGCATGGCGGAGGACAGGCCATTAAATCATATATTCATATACGGGATATTTCGCGAGGACAGCTGCTGGCCATGGAAAAAGGAAAGAATGGTCAGATTTATCATTTATCGCCCACTGACTCGGGAATATCAATAAAAAACCTTGTAAGTCTCATATGTGATGAAATGAGCAAGGATTTTAATTCCAGCACAAAGACTGTCGCAGAACGAACCGGCCAAGATAAGGCATATGTTATTGATTCATCGAAAGCTCGAAGAGAATTGAAATGGGATTCGAAAATTCCACTTAATGAAGGGTTGAAGGGTGTAGTAACATGGGTTGAAAACAACTGGAAAGAGATAAAAGATCTTCCCCTGGATTATATCTATAAACCTTAAAAAATTTCTAATATGAAAAAGGCAGATGTTTATTATGGTTTGGGCTGATTACGCCACGTTAACTCTCATCGATTTACATGGGAAATCCACAATTACAACAAAATAAGAGGTCACATTAGAGTGCAAATGTACTTCTTTTCTATAAGGGAATAATAATCCATATACAAATACAATAATAATTCAGCTGAGTGAACGAGTTGGTCGACAAGTTATGAAAACCAAAATGGAAAGCGATGAAGTATTGTACGCTGATGATCCAATTGTCAACCTAATGGGTAAGGATTTGGAATTGCTTAAGCAGAGAGCAAGGTTAAATTCCCGGCAACGCGTTCGGCTGTGTTCTCATCCTGACTTGACGGATAAATTGCATGAGATGATAATTGTTATCAGAAAAAATATTTGCGTTCCCCCTCATAAACATCCAAAAAAGAGTGAATCGATCCACATTATTGAGGGACTCGCAGATGTAGTAATTTTTAATGATGACGGAACAATAAATCAGGTATTACCGCTTGGAGAGTACGGTTCAGGACGTTTTTTTTATTGCCGAATGAACTCTTCTGTGTATCACACCCTGCTGATCCGTTCAGAATTTTTAATTTTTCACGAAACAACAAACGGTCCGTTCCAAAAGGACAGTACCCAGTTTGCCCCATGGTCTTCAGGTATTTCAGATCCAGAATCCTGTAAGATATATCTCGAACAACTGGATGAATCCGTGGCCAGATTTATAATGAATAAAAAGGAGGATTGATTATGGAGTCAAAAATTAACCGGCGAACCACTTGCCGTATGTGTGGGAGCTCGAACCTGATCCTTGTTTATCAGTTAGCCCCCACACCGATCGGTGATGCATATGTCACTGCTGACGAATTAAGTATTTCTCAGGAAAAGTACCCGATAGATATGTTCTTATGCCATGACTGCGGTCTTGTCCAGTTGCTTGATATAATTGCACCAGAAGTTTTGTATAGTGATTATATCTATATGACCAGTAGTTCGCCGGAAATGCAAGAGCATTTTCCGGAATATGCAAATGAGGTAATAGAGCGTATCAAGCCGGCACCAAGGACATTAGTTGTCGATATTGGAAGCAATGATGGAACCCTTTTGCGCCAGTTTAAGAATTACGGACTTCAGGTCATCGGAGTGGAACCTGCCACTGAAATAGCCCGAACCGCAACAGAAAACGGGGTCAATACAATCCCGGGTTTCTTTACACCAGAACTTGCTCTTCAAATTAGACAGGAATATGGGCCTGCCAGTATTATCACGGCAAATAACGTCTTTGCAAATGTTGATAATTTGGTCTCATTGACCGATGGAATCAGGTCTCTTCTTGCTCCCGACGGGGTGTTTATATTCGAGAGTTTTTATCTGGCTGATGTTATTGAGCACATGGTTTTTGATTTTATTTATCATGAACATCTTTCAGCATTCTCAGTTGCACCCGTACAACGCTTTTTCCAACGTATGGGAATGCAGCTGATTGATGTTCAACGAATACCCACCAAAGGTGGATCGCTTCGTTATACCATTCAATGTGCTGGCGGACCCTGGGCGGTATCTTCGTCTATTGAATCCATGCTTGATTTTGAAGAGAGTTTTGGGCTATATCATCCTGAAACCTTTAAGGCATTTTTAATTAAAATTGACAGACTTAAACAACTCACTCTGGCAAACCTTAAAAGTCTGAAAAAAGAGGGTAAAATAATAGCAGGCTATGGGGCCTCAATTACCGGAACAACGTTAATCTATCACTTTGACATTGGTGAGTATCTTGATTACCTGATCGATGACAATCCTGCCAAACAGGGGCGGTTCAGTCCCGGACTGCACATCCCTGTTTATCATCCAAGATTACTTTATGAGCGCAAACCGGATTATGTTGTTATTCTGGCCTGGCGTTTTGCGGAGCAGATCATCAGGAAACACGAAGAGTTCCTGAACCAGGGGGGCAAATTCATTATTCCGGTACCTGACTTCCGTATCATTGAGCATATGTGATTCAATACCTTGTGGAAGATGTTATGCAATCAAAACATATCGTAGTTGTTGGGGGCACCAGTGGAAGTGGTCGTGTGCTCGTCCGAAGATTTTCAGAGCACCAGAACCGGGTCTCTCTTTTAGGTCGTCACCCCTCACCGGAAGTGCAGCAGCAGTTCCCTGGGATTCGTTTTTACCAGGTGGATCTGGGTAATATCACCGATGTTTTAAATGTAATTAAAAAATTCGTGGCGGATAATGGAAAAATTACTCATCTGATCTTTTATCAGCGATTTAGGGGAGAGGGGGATAATTGGGAAGGCGAGTTGCAGATAAGTCTGACTGCAACAAAAATAATTATTGAAATGTGTACCGAATTGTTTGATGGTTCTGACGAGAATTCAATAATTGTCGTCAGTTCAACCGCAGGGCATCTGATCCATACCGAACAACCGGTCGGTTACCACGTGGCAAAAGCAGGACTCAACCAGATGGTACGTTATTATGCAGTCATGCTTGGTTCAAGAGGGATCAGGGTAAATTGTGTCTCGCCGTCAACAGTTATTAAGGAGGAATCAAAACAGTATTATGCCGAACAAGAGAATTTACGCAAGGTCTATGAGAAGATAACACCGCTTCACCGCATGGGAAAAGCGGAAGATATTGCAGACATTATCGAGTTTCTCTGCAGCGATAAGTCATCATTTATCACTGGTCAGGAGATCATCGTTGATGGGGGTTTGTCTTTGATTGGGCAATCCGCCCTGGCAAAGCAATGGGGGAATCCGGATATTATAAATAGTACCTGATGACCTTTTTATTTTCTTCCATATGAGGGTAAATTTCCTAAGGTTCGGCAGGTTTGATACAGTAATCAAAGTCTCCAGAGAAAACGGAATAGCATAACCTAAAAATGATAGAAACAACTTTGCATCCGATAGCAGTAACTACACAAGAAACGGTTTATCAGGATCATCTCCGCCGTATCTATCGAAAAGTTGCTGAGTTTGAGGGATTTACTAAACAATATCTTGTCTCGGATACGGGAAAGCGTGCTGCAGTACTGGTCATATACGGATCGCATGTCTTACTCGCAAGACAGTATCGGCTGTTAATAAATGATATTAGTCTGGAAATTCCCGGTGGGAAAGTGGATGAAGGAGAAACACCGGAAAAAACAGCAATTCGCGAATGCCAGGAAGAGACAGGCGTTGAATGCAGAAATCTCAAGTATTTACAAAATTATTACCCCGGTCTGGATGTAACGAATAACCCGACTTATATTTTTTATTCAAATGATGCTATTCCAACCACAATTATCAGAACGGAAAGAGCCCTCTGGCTGCCATTAAAGATCTGTTTGGAGATGGTCTTTAACGGTAAGATTCTGGATGCTATGACGATTATTGCACTTTTAACATATTCCATTCGGATTCGCGATGAATGGAAAATGAAAGACGGATATATAAGTGAAACAAACCCGGTTTGTGCACTTGCAAGAAGGCATGTGGAACACGAGAGCATATGAAAAGATTATAGAATTTTGTATTTAATGGCATTTCAATTTGGTTTCCACAGATTGATGAGAACTTGGTAAATAAATAGGTTTGACTGAATGACGAATCCCAATTCTATTAATTCAGGTGTATTCAATTGACGCGTGAAAAAATTAACCCGTATTGTAATAATTATCATAATTTGAAAAAAAATATTATTATCATTCGAAGTCAAATTCAAAAAAGAAATAGTAAAGGGTTATTTAAAATAAATACATTCTTGCCATATATCGTATGGTTTATACCCGCACTTTTTTATGTAGGTCTTCTTCGTCTTCTCAGACCTTGGATCATTATTCGTATCAGACAAATTTATAGTAAAAGGATCGGACACTTTGCTGCAAATACTGAAGTGTATCTTTGTGAAAAAGATATGGGAATTAACATTCCTAATCAACGGTTTTTAGATATCTGGTACTACGATGGTCCTGTATGTAACCTGCAGCTGCAAAAAATGTGGAACCGTGTTTTAAAAATATGGCCATTCCATCTTTCATCTCTGATAGTAAAGATTAATTACTTGTTGCCTGATGGAGAATTATACACAATTCCCTGGCGAAATAGTGACCGTGATTTTTACAATGTTTTAGAGCTGTTCCCGCCTCATCTTTCTTTCACACAGGACGAAGAAGAATATGGAAGAATTATGTTAGAGTCTATGGGGGTATCATCACATTCTTTATTTATTTGTTTTGCGGCAAGGGATCCTGCATACATAGAATTGATATATCCCGATGAAAATGACAATTGGCACGATTATCGTTATCGAAACACTGATGTTAAAAATTATCTTCTTGCGACTGAAGAAATGGTGAATCGTGGGTATTATGCAATCAGAATGGGTGCAGTGGTAAAAGAAGCTTTGGTAAGTAATAATCCCAAAATAATAGATTATGCTACGAATGGAAAGCGAAGCGATTTCATGGATATTTATTTAGGTGCAAAATGCCATTTCTTTATCAGTTCCGGAACAGGAATCGATACTATTCCGGATATATTCCGGAGACCTATTTTATATGTTAATCTTGTTCCGTTAGAATATGCGCATACATGGAATAAAAATCATATTTTTATCCCAAAACTATATTGGCTTGAGAAAGAGCAAAAATTTATGTCATTTCGAGATATTATAAAATCCGGAGCGGGACTATTCCAATTCGCTCACCAATTTGTGGACAAGGGGATCACACTCATCGAAAACACTCCGGATGAAATTCGTGAAGTAACAATTGAGATGGAAGAAAGGCTTAAAGGTATATGGGTGACGACAGAAGAGGATGAAGATCTTCAGAGAAGGTTCTGGAGTCTCTTTGAGTCAAGTAAAGTACATGGGAAAATTTATTCACGAATTGGTGCTGCATTCCTCAGGAAATATCAAACTTTGCTTGAATGAGATGAAATAGGTTATAGAAATGAATAAAGCCGTATTTTTGGACCGTCTCTGCGTTGTGGAGCATATTGGTCTCTTTCGATATAGTGATCCTCTCGATTCCAACGGGACTGGAAAAACGATTGAGGAACTCAAGGCAAGTATTGCGCCGAAAGGGATCTCTAGGTATTGCTTCCGATCGATGATCAAAATCGTTCCTGTTTCAGTTCTCACTGGACATCACCTGAAGGGTACATAATGTTGAATTTATTCGATCCTCTTATTGTTGGAGAGAACAATTACATTTTTTATAAAATGTGTGCCAAGAAACGTGATACTGGTTTCGATGTCGAGTGCTATCATATAAGACAAGTCAGAAGGTAAATGCAATGGGAATTGTGCGTATGGGACCCCCAGAAGAAATAGTATTGCTTATGAAAGAAACCCTTAATTTAACAACCTTCATAGAAACAGGAACATTTGAAGGTTGCACTGCGATCTGGGCTTCGAAGCATTTCAAAAACGTCTTAACCATTGAGAATTCCAAAACGTTGTACGATAAGGTTGTGGACACGAACAAAAATGTTGAAAATATTGATTTTCTGTTCGGCAATTCGAGTGAAAAATTAAAGCAAATTGTGCCTAAATTGGATAAACCGGCAATTTTCTGGCTTGACGCCCATTGGTGTAGTGGAGATTCGTACGGTGAAAATAACCAATGTCCCATTATTCAGGAAATCGAGACAATTATTAAATCTGGAATACCTCATTGTATTCTTATCGATGATGCGCGTCTTTTTTTATCTCCGCCACCACTTCCCAATCAAATTGATCAATGGCCCACAATAGACCATATTCTCAAAACACTCCAGTATGGAAGTGAACGATATTATATTGTTATCATTGAAGATGTTATTATTGCCGTGCCAATTGTTGTAAGGGCGACACTTGCCAAGTATATGCAATCGTTCAATACCAAATTGTGGCAAGAGCAAGGCGAGTTGCCGTATGAGAAAGGGTTAAGACTTATGAAGCAGGGTTTTCGCTTATTATTGCAGGATATTGGCAGTCAATTTCTTCGAGCTGTTAGCATCTGGAAAAAATAAGCTTTTGATCAAATTTCACCCCCTTCCAGAAGCTGAATTCCCGTCCACACGACAATCAACAATGATAATCGGCTGGAATATTCTTAAGGGATTTGACGGTAAGTCAGTATTATTTGCTCCCATATTTTTGTCAACGCGTCATCTAAAACCGCTAAGAGATGTGTTAATCGTAATCCTCTAAAAATTAAAGATAATCACTCCCAATGTAATAAGAAAAATTGCCAGAACTTTATTTTTTGTAATTTTTTCATGAAGTAAGAAGTAAGAAAAAAATAAAACGATGCAATATGTTAATGAAGTAACCGCAAAAAAAACTTTTAATTCAATTTGTTTTATTGCATCGATTGAGAGATATGCTACAATTGCAAATGTAAAATACCCCATCAATGAAGCAGGATGAGTAAAAATTTTTATTAGAGAATTGTTTGCAGAGGAGGATCCAATTTTTAATAACACCTGTCCAATACTCGTCAGGATAATTATTGTCAGAATTAATAGAATGAGCATTAGTATCATGTTTCATCATCTCGAACGAGAATATATATGCCAAATGAAATTACTGCCAATCCAACAATATTTAATATTGTTATTGATTCATTAAAAAAAATAAAGGCCGATATTAGAATAGTGAAATTTATTAGGCTCCTAAATGGATAAGCAAAAGAAAGTGGATAGAAAATTAATGCCTTTTGCCATACAATTGCCTGTAATCCCATAGTTCCAAGCATAAATGTGGCTAAAACTAGATTCCCCGGAATTGATAAAAAATAGTAATCGTTTAAATTACTTACGGCATATTTTGTACCAATCGCTCCAACCGTTTGAATTATAATTGAAAATACTAAAAAGCCAAAGTATGGTGTAATTAATAAACTTGAGAATTTTTTAAAGTGGTCTTTCATAAAATCGTCTCTCATTCATTAGCCTTGTAATAAACTTCAATATGTCGATTGATTGAATCCGGAGTTTCACCGTTATTGAAATAGAGTATCCCAAAATTTGGTACTATAAAGATCATAGACTTAAACTGATTAGATGCAAAGGTATAATTGATTAATTATATAGATAAATGCATATAATATTGGGGAGTGAATACACTAGTCATCTTAATTGACCAAAATGGGCTTTAGCGCTAAACATCTGAAGATTTTAACGTTAATAAAAATTGGAATTAAAATTCATGAGATATTGGGAACAATTCAACGAAGTGATCATTAAAGAGTACGAACACAAAACGACGTTCGATGTTAGGAGTGTGAGAAACAATAGTAAACGTCTTTATATTCTGGCAAACTTTGGTGTGTATCAGATTCTGCGAGTAGGACGCCTGTAAAAAATATTTTACCAGTTCAACAACTTGATATTATTACTGTTTGAGTCACATTGTACCTTACAAGCTAACATCTTCTAAGCGGATGATTTTGTTTTGACTGATGTTTTTCCCCGACTCATGAAGACGAGATGCGCGATTTTGTATTATGAAATGTGCATTTTGCATGTGCCGTGTATTTTTTTGTGATTCTGTTCAAGATGATCCTGTCAGATTGGACGGGCTTAAGATTGGGTTGGCGAAAAACATAATTATTGAAATAAAAAGAGAGATAATATTTTGGTATGGTATTTATTCCATTTGCAAAGCCTTGTTTTTTTGGGAATGAAACAAAATATGTAAATGATGCACTTGAATCAACATGGATATCCGATGGTAAATATATCGACTTATTTGAAAAAGAGTTTTCGCAAATTCTTGGGGCATCCTATGGCATTTCTTCCTCAAATGGAACAACCGCTTTACATCTAGCATTACTTTCTCATAATATAGGTCCTGGTGATGAGGTAATTGTTCCGGATTTTAGCTTTATTACCGCAACAAATGTAACATTGTATACCGGTGCAACACCTGTTTTTGCAGATGTTGATAAAGATACTTGGTGTATTGACCCGCAGAGCATAGCGAATCTGGTTTCCGACAAAACTAAAGCGATTATTCCGGTTCATACGTACGGCAACGTGTGTGAAATGGAGAAAATTTGTCGGATAGCCCAAAAAAATGATCTTATTGTTGTTGAAGATGCAGCTGAAGCACTTCTCTCCCGGTATAAAAAAAGATACGCGGGTTCAATGGGGGATAGTGGATGCTTCAGTTTTCAATCCGCAAAAACCATTACCATGGGTGAAGGGGGGATCATCCTGACAAATGATATCAGGTTAGACCAAAAGATGCGAATATTGCGAAGCCATGGTATGAGACCGGGAAAAAAGTATTGGCACGATGCTATCGGTTATAACTTTCGATTAACAAACATACAGGCAGCTTTGGGATACTCACAACTTGAACATATTGAAGATATCATTGCCCAGAGAAAGCGGATTTACGAAACTTATAGAAAACAACTCATAAATATCAAATATGTAACAATGCAAAAATTTTCAAAAAATGTTATGCCAGTTGTGTGGGCAATGGCTATAAAGATCGATCAACTAGGTACCTCAAAGACGCGGGACGATATAATGGATGAATTATCTGAAAAGGGAATTGAAACCCGTCCAGGGTTTTACCCGGCAAGTAAAATGCCGCCCTATAAAAATTATAGAAAAGATTCGGTTTGCCATTCAGAGAGTATTAGTAGTCAAATTGTTTTGCTTCCGACATTTCTATCTCTAGATGATGATACTATTAAGTATATTTGTGATAACCTTGAACAGGTTTTAGAAAATTAAAATGAAATTTAACGACGATTATCTCTTAAATTATTTATCATCGGCACCATTACCATTAGCCATCGAACGAGGTATGGAGTGTGAAATTTTCTCACACCAGAATATTTCCTATCCGATATTGGACTTAGGATGTGGTGATGGATTATTTACGTTAAATCTTTTTGTTGATAAAGTGAAAACAGGTATAGATCCCAATTCCAACGAACTACAGAGAGCGAAAATATCAGGATTATATAATGAATTAATAAATTGTTATGGTGATTTCATACCTAAGGAACGAAATTGTTATAATACGATAATAAGTAATAGTGTTCTCGAGCATATCCCAGACCTCCAACCCGTCTTAAAAGAGGTTTACCGTTTGTTAACGGATGATGGTCATTTTTTTGTCACACTTCCTACTGACAAATTTGATCAATATTCTATTTTTAATCAAGTATTGTTGAAACTCAGATTAAACGAGACTGCACAAAAGTACCGATTTATTTTCAATAAATTTTGGAGACATTATCACTATTATTCTCCTGATGAGTGGAAAAAAATTTTTAATCAGGCAGGTTTTGAAGTGGTAGATGAAATAGAATACGGTACTAAACAAATTTGTCTGCTCGATGATTTTCTGGTTCTTTTTTCGGGATTTTCATTTTTAACTAAAAAGATACTTAATCGCTGGATTTTATTTCCAAATTTCAGACGAAGATATATGCGGTGTATATCATTCTTTTTAAAAAAAATTATCCGTCAATCAATTTATATAAAAAATGGTGGATTGATATTTTTAAATCTCAAAAAAACAAAAGAAAATAGGGTTTTGAGTTGAAGGTTTCAATAATTTTACCTACGTATAATGAAAAAAACAATATCCTCAATTTGATAGAATCAATTTTTTCGAATTTAGCTCAAATAAACGTAGAAAAAGAAATTATTATCGTTGATGATAACAGTCCTGATCAAACCGGAAAGACAGTCCAAAAAAATTACCAAGACAACAAAAATGTAATGTTATTAATTAGATTAAATGAGCGGGGTTTGGCATCAGCAATACGCTTTGGTATTGAAAAGTCTTCCGGGGATGTAATTATTGTCATGGATACAGATTTCAATCATAATCCTGCCATGATTCCTCAGATGATAGACTTTCTAAAATATTACGACTGCATTATCGGATCCCGATTTTCTCGTGATGGAGGTATGAAAGATCTTTCACGGTATTTGGGTAGTTATATCTTTAATTTATTTGTGAGGATAGTGCTAAGAACACAGATACAGGATAATACCAGCGGTTTTTTTTCGATCCGAAGAGAAAAATTGTATGAGGTAAATTTTGATAATATTTTTTATGGGTATGGAGATTATTATTTTAGGTTCTTATTTTTTGCGCGGAAACAAAGATTAACACTCCTGGAGGTCCCGGTTTTTTATGAGTTACGGAAATTCGGGGAGAGCAAATCTAATTTATTCAAACTGTTGTTTAAATATTCTTATGAAATTTTAAAATTAAAAGTATGCTGCCAACATGTTTAAATTATATAATTAATCTCTTTCGGGACTGCACACTTCGCCTATCTGTCTTCTCATTTTAAATCTTTAATCTTAATGATGCCAAATTCGGCGTACTATGTTTCAATATGTGCGACGCAGAGGCATCCTTTTATAATTAAAAATCTGATGACAATAATACACCGGTGCAAAGATGTGGGAAATTTGTTTTTTCTTTATTGTTTATATAATTTGGATTATCTCATTTCTGGGTTTTGGTAGTATATTAATTTCATTTTTATATAATCAATACCCTCAAAAAATTGAATTAATTCCTGGCAAGATGCATATTCTGCTGTACGGTTTCTCTGGAATGTTGTTTGTTTCCACCGCAGCGATAATTATTAATTTTTTCTTTCCGGTTACGATGGCTGTTGCACTTATTCTGTGCGGAGTGGGCATTCTTTTTTTTGTTACAAATAGAAAGAGAATTTTTTGTCAATATAGCAGGAATGAATTAATTGCTATCTCACTTTTTGGTTTAATGATTTTTCTTGTCATCCCCTCTTTCTGGACCCGCTATTATGACGTAGGACTCTATCATTTGCAGGCAATGAAATGGGTGGCTGAAAGTTCACAGCCATTTGGGTTAGGCAATCTTTATCCAGGATACCGATTTAATTATTCCTGGTATGTTCTTGAAGGATGTGTGGATCAACTTGTATTGATTTTAGACAGGCCCTACTTCCTTCTTAATGGCATTTGCTTCTTTTTTTACGGGTCTTCAATTTTTTTAATAATATCTGATACTATCTATAAAATAAATATGAATTTTAAAAACAGTGTAAAAAAAATTAATGATGGGGAAACGAATTTATTAGGCATTCGATGTTCAGAACTATTCTTTTTTCTCACATTCATCCCTGTAATTACGGTTTTTGGAGTGTTTTTAACATCATCATCGCCAGATTTTATCGTTATTCTTTTGACATTCATAATTATTTGGCTGATAATTATGGATTTCGAAGAGGCAAGACATATCAATATAATATCAATTTTAGCAGTCATTTTTTCTGCATATTCACTGACCATTAAATTATCCGCAGCACTTCTTTTTGTTATGTCTATTTTATTACTATTCTTTAGACCACTTATTGAAAACTTTAGAAAGGAACAGAAAAATAACAGCAATTATTTTAACCGATTATTTTTGTATCGGACACTTTTCAGTCAAAAATCAATAATTTTTGTGATAATTTTAATGGCTATTATAATCCCTTGGGTAGTGCGAGGATTATTCTCTTCAGGATATATTGTGTACCCTCTCGTGTTGACGAGAATACCTTGGTTGGAATGGGCTGTTCCGACAACATATGCCATTAGTGACGCAAATGTGATTAAAGCATGGATGAGGATGCCAGGACCCGATGCCTTATCGGCACTAACAGGTTGGGACTGGATTGTTCCCTGGTTTATCAGAAATGAACCGGTTTTCTTGGAATTGATTTTAATCTGCATTGTTGGAATTGCATGCGGGTTACTAACGTTGAGTTCTGCGTTAAATAATAATAATAATAATAATAATCGAAATCGTTGTATTTCTCGTCAAATACACATAATAATTCCTTTAATTGTGGCATCCATAGGAGTAGTTTTCTGGTTCATTAATGCACCGGATCCTCGAGTTGGACTGGGATTTTTATTTTCCTTTGCACTATTGATCCTTTCATGGGGGATTATTGCATTCTCTCATTTGGAGTTATCAAAGAAATCACTTGTATACTATTTTTTGTTACTAATATTGCTCTTTGCAATTTTTCAAGGAGTTTATTTCAATTATGGTATCATAAAGAAGGCCGAATCCTTCTCATTCGATATTCCTGTCGTTCCCATGATAGAACAAAAAACATCCGATGGTTATACAATCTTCACACCGAGTGCCGGAGAAGATCAAGCGTGGAATGCTCCTCTTCCGAATGCACCTGAGTTTAACAAGGATCTCCGGTTTGAGTACACAAAAGGTAATAGATTACCCACTATGTTTTGGATTTCACAAAAAGCTAGTTAATTAAGATAAAATTATTCAGGAAAAATTTCGATTAACTGTAATAATGAAGAGATAACTTGAAGATTCTATGACGGAAATATCAATTTCAAATCCTAATTAACAAAGGGGTTTTCAAAATGCTCTCAGAAATAAAAATAATGGGTAAATAACCCAAAGAAGGATTTACTGAGTTAATAACGGCAAAAATTGCATGTTCAAAATGCAATAAAAAAATTAAACAAAAGAGAGATGGGACGTTATACGCAATGTCAGTACTAGTTCATTCGCCACAAATTACTATTGACATTTTCACGGGATAAATGGAAGGAGATCCTTCTTTTTCCTCGTGGAGTAAAGTTCGAATTCAATAGCAGAACAAATAGGATTCAACAAACAAAAGGTCATGAGAGCATTTACCATAATTTGACGTGTGATGACAAAAGATGTTCCGGAGATATTCTCCGGTACCGTTGAAGTTGATGAAACATATCTCCAAGATCAATGGAAAAATAAGCGAAAAAGTCCGTGAACAGGGAATTAAACGAGAGAGAGGGACTAGGAAACAACCAATATTCGAAATCCTCTGTCACAATGGTACCGTCTGGGCCGATGTTGTTGATAACGGTGGAGATGATATACTTCTACCTCTTATTTCACAAAAGTTACAACTGGTTCTATCATCTGTTCTGATATCTGGAAAGTATGTACGGCATCACGGCACGACGATACGTTTATCGTCTCGTCAATCATGGTGAACGACAATACTCATATAGAAAAGAAAATCATATCAATGGTCTTTAAGGATTTTGGGATATCCTGAAAAAAACCATCCGGAAAAGGAGGAATTGGTCGAGAGAATCTACCCCTCTATTTAGGCGAATGCGTTTGGAGAAATAATCCACCGAACCGATCAGGAAAGGATAAACGATTCATTCAATTGTTGAATAAAAGTTAGGGGATAAGTTGATACTTTACCCTCGAAGAAAGTACTTAAAAATCTCATCAAGAGAAATTACGCAGGGGTGATAACCGGAATGTTCTTGTCCTTGAGATGCGAGAGTTATTTAAAGGAATTAAGAATCCTAAAATGGGAGAAAAGCCAAGATAATAAAAGTGAAAAACCGATAATGAACGCATTAACCTAATATATTTAAAGGAAATATTTTGAAAACAGGTGGAGTAATTATAATATTATGATAAAATTTGCGAAAACACAACATATTTCTCAATGTATTGAAATTCAAAAAAACTCATTATCTAAAGATATTCTTTCAGAACTTAACAATTATTTTTTATTCTATTTATTTTTCGAATCATGCATCAATAATATAAATTGTTTTTTTTTGGTTAACGAAGAAAAAGGCACAGTTACATCATTTATAATTATTTTAAAAAATCCTTCAAAATTTTTTTTTGATTTGTTAAAAGCTTCCATTCGAAATTATTCCTATACACTTCACGCATTCTTGTTAATGATAAAAAATGTTCATAATTTTACTAAATGCGTTCTGTTTTTAAAACCACCAATAAATGAATTTTTTGTTGAACTTCCAGGACAAATGCCAGAAATTAAAGTAATCGCCACACGAAATGAGTATCAAAATAAAGGATATGGAACTCAATTGTTAAACTATGCATTAAAATTAATAGACAATAAATGCATCGTAAAAACTCATTCCGAAAAAGCAGCACAATTTTATATAAAAAATGGTGGTGCTATTGCAGGATATGAACGGACTGGGTTATGGAAATTAACAATTTTTTATTTTTTCCCTATCAAATAAGAGTGACCCCAAAATTTTGGGTATGTCAGAAGATCGGCTTAGATCTCACTGGGTGTGACATAATTTTCTTATTCATTACATCATTCAGGAACTATATGAAGAGCTGTTTCATTCTCTTATCAATGTCGGTAGGATAATTTAGTACGATGTCTCTTAGATTCATTGCCCTTTAGGCTCCCTTTGTTTCCAATTCATTGTCGGGGACAGGAATTCTTACTTTTTATGGCATGTCGTGTACGCTACCAACGAGAACGAATTGACAATGCGAAATTGATCAAAGAGAGATTGAATCTGGTTTATCACAGGAATTTTGAAAAAACGGGTAAAATCGGGTTATAATTATGATGGAGCGTTTTTTGCAACCAGATTTATGAGCCCGTTATCATAATAAGATGAGATTGTGTTTAATTGTTGTAATTGTCCATTATCGAATCTAAAAAAGGAATGTTGTCCAAATATCCTGCTGTATTTTACGATACCTGTTTTTTCTATCGTTCGATTGAAAACCAGGTAGGAATTGCCCTGAATGCTATCAATGTCAATGCTCCCTTTATCATTGATTGGCAAAGATAAAACATTCTGTTTCTCATTATGAATGAAGGAACTGCGCCACTCCCCGAATGACGCGTCCTGACTGGTTGTATAAAGTTGGTGATACGCGATATTCTCATCTACAAGTGGACTGGTCTCAAATCCGTTGATGATACTAGCGAGAGAGAAAAAGGACATTACAGCTACAAGGATGCAGATACAGGCAATAATAATAAATCCATTTCTGGTTGGAAATGAATTGCGCAGCCAGACAATGCCAAATGCTCCCAAAAATACCAGACCAAAAATCTGGAGAAACGGGTACATGCGATCAGGGAGAAACACAGGGTATTGTATGGGGATGAGCATTCCAAATCCCAGCAAGAAAGAGAGGAGGATTGCGTTAATGATGGAATAATCCCCAAACCATAACCGTTTCTTGATGAGGGAACAAAAACCCAGTATTGATATGAACACAAGGAGTGAAGACCCAAGGGTATTAATAAATAATATGGTAAGCGGGAGTCTATCAAATACGGTTGAAGGGGAAACAGAAGGAGAGACTAATTGCTCATGAGAAATTGAAGTAACCGGAATTGATATTACCGGGGCAGGTGAAGGGAAAAAATTTGCCGTTAATGAATTTATTCTCATGAAATACGGTCCGAAGTAATTGAATGCATACTGAACCAAATTACCCTCTGAAACGATATAGAGGGCGGCGAATAACAGTATTGCAAAGGTTGCAGCGATATACTTACTTGGAAACAAGCGATCCCTTGTCTGGACAGTGTGAAAAATATCGATGAGAACCAGAGAACAAATTGTAACAAATATAATCAATGCAGAAAAATGGTGAGTAAGTACCATTGCTATTGCACTTAACCCGAACAGCAGGTAAAATGCAGCTTTCTGGGTTTTGTATGTGTAGAGAACAATCGTAAAACATACCAGAGCAAATCCAAAAGAATATGCCACGTGTTCTGGATGCTCCCCCCACATCAGGTAAAAATCGAGACACGTGAACACAACCGCTGCAACGAGTCCGAACTGGAAATTTACGAACCGTTTTCCTATAATAAAGACAAACAGAACCCCAATTGCGATTATAAAACTGCCAAACAAAAGGTATATCGGTTGTGGATTATATCCGGTCAATAATGCGATCTCTGATGCAAAAACATGATGGGCCGCGAAAATATTATAAAGACCAACTGTGTTTGGGGAGATGTGTCCTGAGGTAAGAATATCCCAAATTAAAGAAAAATGGATATTAAAATCCTGCTGTGATATCCCGTGAATGTAAATCAGATGATTGGCAAGAACAATATTGAGTGAGAGTAATAATGCCTGAAAAAGGATACCATAACGGGAGATCACTGATTTGATCGAGAAAATTTCAAAAATAAGTATTGCAGTACATATTGAAATACATAAGTAATAGGGGATACTTTTTGTATAATTCTCCCCCAAGAGCGATAGAAGGCTTAATGAAAAGAATATAAAAAAGAAAATTATTGAAATGACAGGAATCGTTCTATTGATTTTTATGCTATTGTTTTTTTCCCTTTTGACAGGATCAGTTTCGCATTCACGATGAAGTATGCCTCTCTCTTTAAAAAATAAAAATATGACTATTCCGATGTTTGCAAAGATTATGGGAAATAAAACACTAAAATATCGCAATTTGAGGGTAGCAACCAGAAGTAAAAGCAGTAATAGCCATACGAGATAGATTACTACATCGAGGTTTACATTTTTTATATAAATCCGTTCTAGGGGGCTGACTCTCATTTGTAACCATTAATTCTGCATTTCTTATGACATTACCATTGTGAAATCGGATTTCAATATTCCATCAGAAAACGGATGGATCTTAATTCACAGTGAACCACATTTTTATTTTTAATACGTGATTCAACTACACGATAGAGCGTTAAGGGCAAGTACGGTATTTAATAATAGCAATCCTATAACAAGGAAACCACCATCGATTGAAGTAATCGATATATGTTATTTTCTGTATAATAAGTTACACCCCCTAATCATATACTTGGCGTTCACACTTTAATGATAACTTCGTTGAATTGCTCCAAATATAATAAACATCAGGTCTAAAATAATCAATATCAATATCTCCAGATGGCACTAATCCGGCAGTATATTTGGACGCAGTGGGATTGTGGGACCGTATATACGCATCGCCCCCGAACATTCCCTCTCTGGATTTGCAGTATTGTTGGAATGTTGTTCAGTTCAACATTTATTCCAAAGGCGAACTGAAGTTTCCCCTGCTGGTTATCCTGGGAATATCCCCTTCTCCTTAAAGGTCAGTGTATCCCTCGAAACAACTTAAACTGAAGTATACGAACTAGGTGGAATTAACAAGGTTCGGTCAGTGAATCCATTGTTTAAATCTCTTAATGACAATGGGTTGATTCTTTCCAAGTCGTTCCAGCACTATAAACGAACTCCGGTCAGAGATCCTACCGTCCAACAAGAATATCACCAAGAGTTTGTCATAAGTAAACTCTAGTTACTTGTTGACCGATGCTGATCGAATGAATTATTAGCAGTGTTACAGCAGGTATAAATGACCTGCTTTGGCTTCTGATATTCCAAGGACAGATTTAAAATAATCCATCTCCGATCGATTTTATCAATGTAATATTTCCGAACAACAAGGTTATGTTTCGGGCATATTTCCCTTCTTGGGATGCGTAACCTTCGTCACTTTATTATGGGAAGTCAGGTACTAATCTTTAAAATAGTGTAGAGAGAAACATTGATAATGAAATCTTTCATAAAATATAATATTCTTACGTAAGTTTGAAATTTTAATGAGTTCCAGCCAACGTGATGTAATCCATGAAATTGCTCATATGTACACCCGAATATTATCCTCATGGATCTGGTATTGCCAATGTTATATATAATGTTGGAGTACAGCTGAAAAAGCAGGGTGTTACATGTACAATTTGCTCACCGACCGGCCCGGATATTATTTTGGGAAGTACAAAGTTAATTGAAAAATTTGGATTTATCGGATTGGTGTATTATTGGTATCAGGTATCCCGTTTTTTTAAAGATAATGATTACGATATCGTCTGGTTACAGAATCCCTTTATTGTCAGTCACAACCCGTTTCCCCGTTGTTTGGTTACCATGCACTCAACATATTATGGAATGTCTCTCCGCCATGTCGGAAATACCCGGTTTTTTCGGACCTATTATAAAATAATATCAAAAATTGAGGAATACTGCCTGTTACATATGGGTAAAAAAATTTTGTTCGTCGGAGTTGGTCGATCCGTATGTAATGAACTGGAGTGTTTGGGCATCGAAAAAGAACAGATTACATTCATCCCCCTTGGCGTGGATTCCCAACTATTTAGGCCAACACCTGATAAAAATGCGTTGCGAAAAAAATTTGGGTTTTTAGATAACGATATCATATTATTAAGTGTTGGTCGTTTGACCCACGCTAAACAACCACAAACTATAATTAAGGTCTTTTCACACCTCGAGAAGAGAATTGCTGATCTTACTCTTTGTATCGCAGGTAGAGGTGAACTTCTGGATTCAGTAAAACATATGGTAGATGTTGCAGGTCTCCAGAAGGTTATGTTTCTGGGACATGTTGATCATTCCAATGATCTCCCGGATATCTATGCTATTTCCGATTACTTTATCATAACATCAATTTATGAAGGAGGTAGGCCCCCGCTTAGTCTTTCAGAAGCGATGGCATCGGGTTTACCCTGTATTGGTTCAGATATCTCTAATTTCAGGATTATAAATGATGCAAATTGCGGGATTATCGTTAATTTTGAGGATACGGAACATGCAGCTAACGAAATATTGGAATATATATCTGGGCAGCATTCCGATCATGCAAAGAATGCTCGTGATTATGCTGTCAAATTTCTTGAATGGGAAATCATTAGTAAACAATATATGAAATTTCTATTCCCAACCCTCCCGATAAATGGTCATAACTCCTGCACTGGTAGTTCTAATCCCGAGTAAATCATCGTAAATGTTGAGTTAAACTATATAAAAATTCATATCTATCTACCAGAAATCAATATTCTAAATGCAGAAAGACTCCACCAAAGCATCCTGTAACAAAAAAGAAACCAAGAGCCCGGACATCATCCCGGAAAATGAATGGCACCATTACTCAAATTGTCCTACTGTTCGAGCAGTCTCCACTTAATAACTCCCATGGTACTTATCATAATCGCGACAGGCTGAACCGCCTCAATTTCATCGAGATTTTTACCAGTATATATGGTGAGATCCGACCCCATGGAAATCCAGTCCCAGCATATTACCCAGTTACTGATACTCGCGGCACATTCATCCCAGCAAATAAAAAACAGCATTGAGCGGAGAGGCTTTGAATCGGTAATTATTGAACTTTTATGACGGGGGGTCGGAAATGGGAAGTCGAAAGAGATTTTATAGATAGATATCAACCAAGTAATATGAAAAAAACAAAGGTTTTAGTTACAGGATCTGGGGGATTTATTGGCAGTCATCTAGTTTCCTATCTTAAAGATAACGGGTATTGGGTGAGAGGGGTTGATTTAAAATATCCCGAATATACTCCCACACGTGCAGATGAATTCGAAATTATGGATTTGAGACGATGGGATAATGCCCTGTTAGCAATGAGAGATATCGATGAGGTTTACGCACTTGCAGCAGATATGGGAGGGATGGGTTTTATTTCCTGTCACCATTCTGAAATCCTTCATAACAATGCATTAATCAATCTGCATACGCTTGAAGCTGCGCGGTTACAGAATGTCAAACGGTATCTCTATACCTCGTCAGCTTGTGTATATCCTGAATATAAGCAATTGGAAACAAATATTGCTCCACTGAAAGAAGATGATGCATATCCGGCAATGCCCCAAGACGCATATGGGTGGGAGAAGTTAATTGCCGAACAACTTTGCATGCATTACCATAGGGATTATGGGATGAATACCCACATTGTTCGTTTCCATAATATTTTCGGGCCACTCGGCACATGGGTTGGCGGCAGGGAAAAATCCCCCGCAGCACTATGTCGGAAGATTGCCGTTGCCAAACTTACCAATAACCCAAGAATTGATATTTGGGGAGACGGTGAACAGACCCGGTCATTCTGTTATATCGATGATTGTGTAGAAGGGCTCTATAAACTGATGCAGTCTGATTTCCACGAACCCCTCAATCTCGGGCAGGATCGTATGGTTTCAATCAACCAGCTTGCTGATATGATTGCAGATATCGCTGGATATCCTATTGAGAAAAATCATATCTCTGGACCTGAAGGAGTACGTGGAAGAAATTCTGATAACACACTCCTGCGGAAAGTTCTACGGTGGGAACCGAAGATCTCTCTTGAGAATGGTTTACAACGAACATATTCTTGGATCGAAGGGTTGGTCAGTGAAAGACTAGTAAAAAACTCAGATCAAGAAAAAACAATCGATGAATTAAAAACGAGTCATATTTATGCCGTTTCATGTAAATGAGGCGATTATAATCAGAGTTTTTATGTTGTGTTGGAAAATGCTTAACCATAAAGAGATTGCAGGTGCTTAAGCAAAATAAAACAGGTTGTTGGAGAAATAAGATGATTATTTTTTTAGCTGATGGAAGACTTGGAAATCAAATTTTTCAATATTCATTCTTAAAAACAATATCGAAAAAAAATGAAACTATAGTTTGTTTTAATATGAAGATGTTTTTTGAGAGCTTCGACTTTGATAATCATAGAATTTGGCATTGCTCAAATAAATATATTGTATTTCTTTTTAGAACGATAGTTATATCCTTAATACTCAAACCTATGTGTAAAACGAGATTCATAAACTATATAGAGCAAAAAAAAGATGCTGCCAATATGATATCATTGCCAGACTGGAGCGAGAAAAAGGGTTTGTTGACATTTATCAGGTATGTAAATAATGATTTCTTCCAATCAGAAATATTTTTCAATCAGAAGTCTATATCTGATTTACGAATAAAAGAAAAATATATTATAGAAGCTAGGAAATTTTTCTCTGAAATACCTGAAAACTTTAATAAGGTTTTTGTTCATGTCCGGAGAGGAGATATAATAAACGAATTTTTTAATGGTGTAAAAGGAAAAGATCTTCCAAAATCCTATTTTGAAAAGGCAATAAATATTATCAAGAAAAATGTGGAAACTCCATTTTTTATATTTTTGTCAGATGATCCTTCCTTTGTAAAATGTTGTTTTAAAGAAATTGAGCCAAAAATTATTTCAACAAATCTTATGGAAGTTGACTTTGCAATAATGACCCTGTGTGAAGGAGGAATAATTTCCAATAGTTCATTTTCTTGGTGGGGGGCATATCTGATGATTACAAAGAAAAAAGTAATAGCCCCAAAATATTGGGTTGGGTGGAAGACGAAAGTGGAATCTCATATTGGAATCCAACCAACATTTTCAGAAGTCATTGACTTTACAGAGTCAGACCAATTATGAATCAAATCATAGTGTATTCCATTATTACTGGTTATCCTTCAACTATCAAAGATAAGTCGGAGAAATAAGATGAAATTCCTCATCATCAACACCGATTACTCGGAATTCCTATCAGAATTATATACACAACATCCTGGATTATGTAACGCATCGTATGATGAACAAATGAATAAGCGTAATGAAAGTCTCTTTGGTACTGCAGATTTTTATTCTGCAAATTTGATCAAATTAGGTAATGAAGCATGGGATGTTCATGCGAACAACGAATTTTTACAAAAAAAATGGGTGAAAGAATATTATCCTGATAATATTGTCTTAGCCGAGTACAAATCGAATCAAAATTCAGAGATTTCGCATTTGAAAAAAATATCTCAAACATTTCCTTTTAAATATCTTACACGATTTTCACCTCTGGTTACAAAATATTTTGATCTTAATCCTTCATGGTATTACTCTATTTTAGAATTACAAATACAACATTATCAACCAGATATTATCTGGAACCATGATTTTTCTTTAGCTGATTCATTTTTAAAAAAAATTAAAACAGAAAATAATTTTCTGATCGGACAAATTGCGGCACCGATCCCCCAAGGAATCAATTTTAAACGATATGATTTGATGATCTCTTCACTCCCAAATTTTGTTGATTATTTCCGGTTACTTGGAGTACCAAGTGAATTCCAAAAATTATCCTTTGAGCCTAAAATATTATCCGCGTTCTCGAATAACACAGAAAAAACAATCCCGATCTCATTTGTAGGTAGTATTTCAAAAGCTCACAAAACAAGAACAAAATGGCTTGAATATATCTGCACTGAACTTGAAGATGGAATAATCGGTGTATGGGGATCCGGTATCCAGACAATGTCTGGAAATTCACCGATCAGGAAAGTATTCCGTGGCGCAGCATGGGGGAAGGATATGTATTCTATCCTCAAGCGATCAAAAATTACTTTAAATCACCATATAAATATCTCCAGAGATTATGCAAATAATATGCGCCTTTATGAAGCAACCGGTATGGGAACCTTCCTTATTACAGACTGGAAGAAAAATCTTTCAGATATATTTGAGCCAGACAAAGAAGTCATAACCTATAAAACACAGGAAGAGTGCGTTGAAAAGATACGATATTATCTTGAAAATGATAAAGAACGGGAGGCAATTGCTCGTGCTGGACAGGAACGGACATTAAAAGAACACACATATTATAACAGAATGCAGGAATTGGTTGAAGTTATTAATAATTATAAAAAAGTTATTTAAATCAATCATAATATGTTTTAACAAGAATCTCAAAGATTTATGCTAGACTTTAACACACTTTAATAATCACTTCGCCGAATTGCTTCTAATATCTCAAACTTCAATTTTCGATCCCTAACTTCACCACTTTTGGTCTAGCTGGGGCTGATACAGCACGATTCGAAAAAATCCGTTCCGAATCGATTTTATCGATCAATGCTATATTCACTAAAGAGAAGGTTACGTTTTTTTGGGGGGCTTGGTTTTTCAGATATGCGATTATTGATTTTTCCTCTCTTAAAAAAAAGAGGGTAAAAATCTAGTCTCTAGTGGGCGGGGACAGTTTAAATTGTTAAATGAAATATCCTTGACAATGCCCATAAATTTAGATGTCCCAGTCCACTAGTTATATTTTTTTAGTTAAAGGGGCACACCTAATATTTAATACGAAATTCCTCGTAATCGAAGCCTAATTTTATCTAATGATATAATAATTTTTGTAGATATATTCTCTATTGGGTAAGAAATTTTTTTTGAAACCTTAAAAATATTTAAATATTTAATTAAAAACTTATTCACGATACACAAAATTTGAAATGCTCTCTCAAATAGTAGCAATCTGTATCCTAATGCCTTTACTCTTTCATTCTGATATATCTTGTTAATTTTATCAAACATCTCCTTCACCTCTAAATCACTCATTCTCGACATATTTACAATTAAATTCCAGTCACCAATACGGGAATTACCAAAATATTTTTGATAATACTCCATTTCATCCTTCAAATATTTGTGATTGAATATCTCCTGATATAATCGAGATCCAGGAAACGGCGTACATATTGTAAAAGCAAAATTAATATTTGGATTTTCCCTGACGGCTATCTGCATCAGTTGAATAGATTTTTCAACATCTTCTTTAGTTTCTGAATATTGGCCTACCATTATTGATACGGTTGGAATTATTCCAACCTCTTTTAGCCTGCGTAATTGCTCAATAATTACTTGAGAAGTACAATTTTTTCCGATTATTTTCAGAATACGATCAGACCCGGATTCTATTCCAAGGCCAATTATTCTACATCCACTATTCTTTATTTTTAATAATAATTCATTATCAATACGGGATAATATATCAAAACGAGTTGAAAGCGAATAAGAACAATGAATTTCTTGTCTTTCTAACTCTTTGACTAACTCTGCGGCCCGTTTTGGATTGCCCAATACCAAATCATCCCCGAAATATAGGACATTTCCATGATATGAAATAAGAGCTCGTTTTGCTTCTGATAACATTTCGGGAATATTTCGATATCTGGGTTTGCTATGGTGATAACAAAAATTACATTGGAATGGGCATCCGCGTCCACCATGAACGGGGATCACTCTATCAGAATAATACCAATGAGCCTGAGGGAAATGACAGCAATACCATTGTCCTATAGGTACCCATTCCTCTTCAGGAAATAATTCAAAAGGTATAGCTGGTAATTGCGAAAGATTTTCAATGATCTCTCCGGGACCGGTAGAAATCAAATCGTCCGTATCTAAACGAATTATTAAGCCACCAATTTGTGTAAGATCTTCATTGTTTCGAAGTGAAGAAACAAGTTGATATAAAATAATTTCACCCTCACCAATTACACCGAAATTCGCACCAGTCACCTTCATTGCCAGTTCTGGTGTTGGGGACACCATTTGGCCTCCAATAACTAGGGGAATGTCTCTCCCGTATAAATTAAAAAGTGTGATCCATTTTCGCATCTCTTCTAATTCTGGGAAAAGTCCCCCCATTGCAACAAGAATTGGCTTTTTTTGAATTACCTTTTTTATGGTCTCACAAATCTCATTATCATTGCGAGGTTTAAATAAAATTTCAACAGTTTCTCCCTTTTCTTTAAGATATCCGGCAAGATAGGCAAAACTAAATGGAAATGTATATGCTATTTCTCTACTGATAAAAATTACAGGACCATTTCGCCTTTCTTCAGTTACCTTATAAATATACGGATCCATAATAAAACCAAATTAAACTCGTAACTGTTTGCAGGTATTAAATATTAAATTGGTGTTCGCATACTTTAATAATCACTTCAATGGATTATGGAATTGGTAGATAAACCTCAATTCTAATATTCATCAACGTCAAAATCTCCAGATGTAGTGCTTAAGCCCGGTATTATAATGTGACAAATCTGGGATACTATATTTCAATATATGCGACAGCCAAGTTATGTTGACAAAATTGCAGAATTTGGTAGCATGGTGACCCAATGAATAAAATTACTACGCTCATCAAAATGATCATACCTCCAATTATTGTGAGTACCTATAGAGCATGTAATAATAACCGATGGTTCACCGGTAATTATCCCTCCTGGGATGCAGCACTTCAGGATTGCACAGGATATGAAACGGACAGTATTCTCAATAAAGTAAAAGAATCTCTGCTGAAAATCAAGGACGGTAGAGCAATTTATGAACGAGATTCGATTCTGTTCAATAAAATCCAATTTTCATTTCCATTATTGTGCGGATTACTTCGTGTTGCAGTTGAAAACAACGGAAATTTAAACGTCCTGGATTTTGGCGGATCATTGGGTAGCTCGTATTACCAAAATAAGGAATTTTTATCGGGAGTGAAAAATCTTCGATGGAGTATTGTAGAACAGGAAAAATTTGTTAAGGTTGGAAAAGAATTTTTTGAAGATGATATTTTACATTTCTACTTTACAATTGAAGAATGTCTCGCAAATGAAAAAACCGACGTAATCATTCTCTCAAGCGTCATTCAGTACATTGAGAGACCTCATGAATTATTATCGGAAATTGTCTCAAAAAAAGTGAAATACATTATCATTGATCGAACACCATTTTTTGAAAACCACCCAGATCAATTAACCGTTCAGAAAGTGCCGGCGGAGATATACAATGCCAGTTATCCTGCATGGTTCTTTAATGAGCAAATATTTTTAAAATCATTTGAAGATTGTTATTCTCTGATTGTTAATGTGGATTCATTCGAATCATGGTCTATCGATAAAATTAAAGTACAAAATAAATGTCTGATTTTCAAATTACAGGAGAAATTAAAATGAACCAGCTCAATCAGTTTAAAGAAGCAAATATCCTTATCACCGGGGGGCTCGGTTTCATCGGCTCCAATTTAGCGCGACGATTAGTCAATGAAGGAGCCCATGTCACCCTGGTCGACAGCCTGATACCCGAATATGGCGGAAACCTTTTCAATATTCAGGGATTTGAAGATAAAGTGACAGTAAATATATCAGATGTACGGGATCCGCATAGCATGCGATATCTCATCCAAGATCAACACTATCTCTTCAACCTTGCCGGTCAAACGAGCCATATGGACTCTATGCAGGATCCATTTACGGATATGGAGATCAATTGTCACGCACAATTGTCAATCCTTGAAGCATGCCGAAAATATAATCCTGAAATAAAAATAGTCTTTGCTAGCACACGGCAGATTTACGGAAAACCTGATTATCTTCCGGTGGATGAAAAACATCCTGTACGACCTGTGGACGTAAACAGCATCAATAAACTGGCTGGGGAATGGTATCATATTCTCTATCATAACATCTATGGTATCAAGACTTCCGTCCTCCGTCTCACTAATACGTATGGTCCGGGCATGCGGGTAAAAGATGCACGTCAGATATTCCTGGGAATATGGATTCGCCTTCTCCTTGAAAATAAACCATTTGAAGTCTGGGAGGGACAGCAGCTTCGTGATTTCACCTATGTTGATGATACCGTGAAAGCATTTCTCATGGCGGCAATGAATGAGGCTGTAAATGGGAAGGTCTTCAACCTTGGGGGGGAGCTTCCCATCAAACTTAAAGATTTGGCAGAACTCCTGATAGATGTTAATGGAGTGGGGCAATACGTTCTGAAAACCTATCCGGCAGACCGGAAGAAAATTGATATTGGCGATTATTATGCTGATTATGAATATATCAAAAGGTCACTTGGCTGGGAACCAACGATCCCTCTCAAAGAAGGACTTGCAAGAACAGTAGATTATTATCGGAAAAACCTGATCAAATATCTTTGATCGTGTATTTTGTGGAATATGTCAACGAATGAGAGAAAATATAATTTTTGATACAAAACGTAATAAATAAAAAAGTCAACGGATGAGATAGAATATAACTTTTGGATATAAAATATAACTAATCCAAAAAAATCGGAGTGGATCAATTGAAAGGTGTCATTCTTGGTGGGGGCTTGGGAACCCGGCTCCGTCCTCTCACTCATACGGGAGCTAAACAATTAATTCCGGTTGCCAACAAACCAGTTCTCGAATATTGCATTGAAGACCTCAAGGAAACCGGAATATCTGAAATTGCAATCATTGTCGGATATACTCCTGAACGTATTCAGTCGGTGAAAGACACAATTGGCGATGGCTCCCGATGGGGTGTGAAGATCACGTATATTGAGCAAGATGGACCAAAAGGGATAGCCCATGCGGTCTACTGCGCAAAGGACTTTGTCGGAAACGATGATTTTGTGGTTTATCTTGGAGATAATATTCTCAAAGATTCTATCACTTCTGTCATTCAGAAATTCCGTGACCAGCATATTGATGTCGGCGTGCTTCTTGCTGAAGTAGAAGATCCCAGACCTTACGGTGTAGCAGTCCTTAACGAACATGGCACTCTGGTCGACATTGTAGAGAAACCAAAAAATCCTCCATCAAATCTCGTGGTCATTGGAGTCTATTATTTCTCACATCAGGTTTTTGCAGTTATTGAAAAATTAAACCCCTCAAACCGCGGAGAATATGAGATAAGTGACACCCTTCATGCAATGATCACATCTGATCACTATCGAATTTCTGCTGCCCGGATTCTGGGCTGGTGGGACGATACTGGCACGAGTGATGCGATCCTGCGTGCAAATCAGCTCATGCTCACCGATATGACTGGCAAAATACAGGGCATAGTGGATCCCGCGGCAAAACTTATGGGAGTCGTGGTGATTGGAGAGGGAACTGAAATCCGTTCCGGAAGTATTATTCGGGGACCGGTAATCATTGGCAGAAACTGTGTCATTGGACCAACATATATTGGTCCCTACACATCCATCGGCGATAATTGTACCATTTATGGAGGCGAGATAGAATCTTCGATCCTTATTGGGGATACAATTATCGACATTGAACCAGAAAAACGAATCATCGACAGCCTGATTGGAAAACATTCGCATATTTATTCTGCCACAAAACAACTCCCCCACGCATACAAACTGACGCTTGGCGAAAACTCCGAGGTACACTTGTGAAAATCTTCGTAACCGGTGGCGCGGGATTCATCGGCACGAACTTCCTCAGGTATTGGCTTCATAAATATCCTGATAGTGAAATAATCGTCTTGGATAACCTGACATATGCCGGAAGGCGGGAAAACCTCAAGGATATAATTCATTCCATTACTTTCATCAAGGGGGATATTTGCGACAAATCAACTGTATCAAACGCGATGAAAGGATGTGACTGGGTTTTTCATTTTGCTGCGGAGTCTCACGTCGACCGATCCATTGCAGACGCCGGAATATTCGTAAAAACAAATATCACGGGTACCTATACTCTTTTAGAAACTGCAAAAGAACAGGGCGTTGATCGGTTCATCCATATATCCACCGATGAAGTCTATGGATCAACTTCCCAAGGCTCATTCTCAGAATCTGATCCTCTCGCCCCATCCTCACCGTACTCAGCAACAAAAGCCGGGTCTGACCTCCTTGCCCTTGCATATCATACAACACACGATCTCCCGGTTATTGTCACCCGAAGTGCAAATAATTACGGACCGTACCAGTTCCCGGAAAAATTGATTCCCCTGATGATCCTCAATGCTCAGGAAAATAAGCTGCTTCCCGTCTATGGGGATGGAAAAAATATCCGGGACTGGCTATATGTAGAAGATAATTGCGCAGCGATTGATACAGTTGTTCACAAAGGAACATGCGGGGAAATTTACAATATTGGCGCACACAATGAATTGGAAAACATCGAGATCGTTCGTTGTATTTTAAAAATTCTTGATAAACCAGAAGAATTGATTTCTTACATACATGATCGCCCAGGTCATGACCGGAGATATTCTCTGATTACAGATAAAATTGAAAATCTGGGATGGAAGCCTGCAGTATCATTTCAAAATGGCCTCCTAAAAACGATTCAATGGTATTGCAATCATGAAGCCTGGTGGAAACCCCTTCAAAAAAGGACTTAATCGGCAGATGGATGTGAAATTATTACACCTGTAGAAAAAAATCCACTTCTTCTATCCTATTTAGAACATAAAGAAGGGATTAACCTCGCAATTCATCGGGTTCTTGAAAGCGGGAGATACATCCTTGGTAAGGAAGTACGCTCTTTTGAAGAAGAATTCTCACAATATATTGGCGTCAGGCACGGAATTGGCGTAGGAAGCGGTACTGATGCCATCACCTTGGCGCTGAAAGCATGTGGCATCGGTCATGGAGACGAAGTAATTACCGTATCTTTTACCGCCGTTGCGACTGTCGCAGCAGTTGAACTGTGCGGGGCAACGCCGGTTCTTGTAGATATCAATAGCGATACATACACCCTCGATCCAGATCAGATCGCAAGCGTGATCAGTCCAAGGACAAAGGCCATCCTCCCGGTTCATCTCTATGGTCACCCTGCGGATATGGATCAGATTGTATCTCTTGCTGACGAGCACAATCTTTTTGTTGTCGAAGACTGTGCTCAGTCACATGGTGCACTTTACCAAGGTAAAAAAACAGGCTCTCTGGGGGATATTGCGGCATTTAGTTTCTATCCCACCAAGAATCTCGGAGCGATCGGTGATGGGGGGATGGTCGTAACTGATGATGCCGCTCTCGAAAAAAGGGTCCGGTTGCTTAGACAATACGGCTGGGAACATCGAAATGACAGTTGTATCCCGGGGATGAACTCGCGACTCGATGAACTTCAGGCAGCAATTCTCAGGGTAAAACTGAATCACCTAGATGCTGAAAATATCCGACGTCGGAATGCTGCACACGAATATCGAAAGAATCTTCAATCAACCGGCTTGACACTCCCGAATGAGGGAAAAAATACAATCGATGTTTATCATCAGTATGTAATCCGGACCTTAAAGAGAGATCTCTTGAAATTATATCTTGCTGAACATGGCGTGGACACACTTATTCATTATCCGGTTCCTGTTCATCTCCAGTTGGCATATCGTGACAGCGTTCAACTAGAGAACCGGCAGCTTCCAATGACGGAGTCTATCTGCAAGGAAATTCTGAGTCTTCCGATGCATCCCTATATCGAAAAACAGGATATCCGCTTAATTGCTGACCGGATCAAAGATTTTTTTGAGATGGTGTAATTAGATGTACTTTTTTTGTACTTATTTTGATCAGCACTATCTTGACAAAGGATTGGCGTTGTACAAATCTTTGGTCCGACATTGTACACCGTTTAAATTATGGATTTTGTGTATGGATGAAACCACCTATCAGACACTTTCCGGCATGCAACTGCCTCACGTGCAGATTATTTCTTTGGCAGACTTCGAAAACAATGACCCATTACTTCTTGCTGCAAAAAAAAATCGTTCCTTGATTGAGTATTATTTCACGTGCACGCCTTCTTTGCCTGATTATATTCTGAATCATGTTCCTGAAGTAGATATTATTACATATCTGGATGCAGATCTCTACTTTTTTTCATCTGTTGAACCCGTTTATCAAGAACTTGGAGCAGGATCGGTTCTTATTATTGAACATCGGTTTCCATCATTTCTCGACAATTTAATGATCTTTGGAATTTATAATGTGGGGTTGCTTTCGTTTAGACGGGATGCAATTGGGTTTGCATGCATTCAGTTGTGGCGGGATCGCTGTTTAGAGTGGTGTTACGACCGGTTCGAGAATGGAAAATTTGCAGATCAAAAATATCTTGACGAGTGGCCGGATCGATTTTCAGGAGTTATAGTATTGCAGCATAAAGGTGCTGGTCTGGCACCGTGGAATCTAGCGAATTATGTTTACTCATGCAGAAAGACCGGACTCTTTATTGATGAACAACCGATCATCGTTTATCATTTTCATGGGCTCAATCGGATAAATAGATGGATATATGATGCAAATGCCATTACCTACAAAACCCGGATACCCTATATTGTGAAACACGCGTTATATCTTCCTTATATAAATGAAATTACTGGCATCAATCGTATCCTTGATACTCGTAGTGATCTTAGTCCCGTCAATGTTCAGTCAATCAGAAATGCTGATGAGAAACGACAATCGTTACGAATATGTGCATACAGGATCTTGCAAAAAGTGAATCGTCCTTTACATTATTTAAAAAAATGGTTAAACGATGATTTGATCCTGTATTTACGGTGAGTAAAATCCGGTATGATCTCCAATAGAACTCCCGGCAAAGTTATGAAATAATTTCTCATTTCGGTACATTGCTGGACGTTAAAGTTCATACGATCTTGCCTGATAGCGCAATAAGGTACGAGTTTATAGTGTTCACACAATGCCAGATTAGATCACCCCCACCCGTAATTCCTTTTATATATCCGGGCGGGAGGCCACCTATATCTGATAACAATGGCACCGAGGAGAAATTACTCCCTGTAAAGGTACTTTCTGTATGTTGCGATGGATCACTTGTGCAGTATTTGGGTCAACTCGTGCATACCGTTTTTGAGGAAACCCCATATTTGTAATGGGCATGCAGTCACGCGCTCTCCCGTGGTTTATTCAGTCCTGTTACCGCAGCCCTGCTATCATGGTAGATCGTCTTCTGGTCCGGGCTCTTTGCCCAAAGAGAGAGAAAAACCCTGCCTATTGCAGGGTTTCACCCAATGCGTCAATCAGCCTCCGCCACAATATCCCCCCGGCTGCAGACAGAATAACAGCACTATTTTTTACGAATTCAGGAATCGTCAGGTGCCGGCAATATCCGGTTCACAACCATTCCTGAAGCGGGATGTGCGGATGATACCGTACGTCTCGGACCACTCTGCTCGGGAGGTTTTTCGCTCAATCCCTCTTATGATGGGCAGTCACGTGTGTCGTGCAGACTTTGACAAGTGCGGTCGTCTCGTGGTGTCGTGTTCTCTCATCCCGGGTATCAGACCAGAACTGGATCAATTCGCTGTGCACGACAAAATCCACTTCTTCCTTCCGCGTGTTCTTCCAGTAATGCAGGCTTTAGGCTCCCCGCAAGTTTATGCTATAGATATAAAACAGTTATAATGCCGATAAATAACCCTGATTAAACAATTTGGCAACAATTTTACGTTTTGCACAAAAACAATAATAATCTCCTAATTTTAATCTATTCGTTTTCTTTCCCAAGTCACATTTTTTCGAATAATTTTTGCTGGTATCCCTGCGGCAACACAATTTTCTGGAATGGATTTTGTTACAATTGAACCGGTTCCAATTATTGAATTCTCTCCAATAGATACACCCTTTAAAATTTTCACACCCGCCCCTATCCAAACATGATCACAAATTTTTACATTTTGGGCATAATTAATTCGATTATTTGTACCAAGATCAATTATTGAATGTGAGTCTCCGGTTCGTATCTCAATATCATAAGCCAGCATGCAATAATTACCAATTTCAATTGATTTTTCGTTTTCCGTTACAGCAAGATGCGCATTTTCAAACGTTGTATTCTCCCCGATTTTTATGATGCAATTGTTATCTTCAAACCAAAAAGATCCACCCTGTAACACACAACGCTTTCCAACAAATAAATTATGTTTTGAACCTCTAATATAAATCGTAAAGTTTTCGATGATTGATTCGCCAAAAAAATAAATGTGGTTATCGTCACCTATTATATCAAATTTTATGTTTTTTAAATAAACCCCATTATCGATTATTGTATTTCTTAATCCTTTTATTTTATATTTGTTAAAATTAAAAAAACAGAGAATTTTTAAACTTATTTTTGTTAGCAGTTTATTTTTTTTAATTGTGTTATAGATACAAATTTGTAATTTTGTTGGAGACATTTGTTTTTCCCTTATTGATAACTTGGCGGTCGCACACTTTAATGATTACTTCGCTGAATTGCCACCAATATCTCATAAACATCAATTCAATATTTATCAATCCCAAAATGTCCAGATATTTAGCGCTTTAGCCCATATGGTATAATAATTTGATCTGCTATCTCTATCTTTGTTACGCCGATCGATCTTCAATACCGGAGACTCAAAATTAATTTACCCGCTTGATCTGATATAGCGTTGTAAGAGATTATTTCCTGAGATTGGATAACCTCTATTTTGGTAAACAAATGGAAGGTAGTTACATAACCCGATTACCATCTCCCGTTATGACTTCATCTCGCCTGTTCTTCCGAAAGTGGTGATCCGAGCTCAATATGGTATATATTCTTCTCAATTCAATTTTGATCCACCTGAATTTGAGTCTCCCCTCTCCCTCCCAAAAATTAAATTTATTAAAAAGCCAATGATTAATTCCAATCGATGTTTTAACATGAAATTTATTTATTTTATTAGCCTGGCAATTGAACCCGAAAAAATTCAGGAGCGAATCCCCATTCACTCGCATGGCGCTTCGCCCCGGATGAAATATCTTTTGAAATTAATTCATAAATGTTCAAAGAAGAACGAATTAATCATCGTGTCACAAGGGTGCGGGCAAAGAGGTGGCAGCCAGACTAAAAAGGAATCAGTATATAGGGAAGAACCGGAAATAATGGAAGTATATTTTGGATATTTTGGTAATGGTCTCCTTCAACAGCTAAGTCTGATCATCTCTTCAATTATCTGGATAACGAAAAATATCCGTACAGACGATGTTATCATCACGTATAATTTTGAACCAAGAATTGCAGTTCCATTGATTATTACAAAGTTTTATCGGCAATATAAACTAATTATCGACTTTGAGGAACTCTATCATACAATAGGAGGAATTTATAGAATACCCTTCGCTCTTTGCGAAATATTTGGTATAAAAATATCGTATGGTTTTATCACGTGCTCAAGTGAGATAGTAAAAATAATCCGAAAGACCCGTAAGGATAATCCTCCCATTGTTATGAGTTATGGATCTCCGGGGGAGTGTTTTAAGCCCTCTGGGAGGGGGCTGGATAATGGGAGATTACATCTGGCATATTCAGGGAGTCTGGACATCAACCGGGGCATTCGAGATCTTATTCATGCAATGTCCCTGGTAGAAGATATTGCTGATCTCACTATAACCGGCAAGGGACCTTTAAGCGGGTATATTCAAAATATATCCAAACTTCATAAAAACATTACTTTTAAGGGATATCTTGACGATGAACAATTGAATAACCTCCTCAATGAATGTGATATTTGTATAAATCCTACTCCTGCTGATATTGCGTTTTCAAAATATTCCTTCCCCTCCAAAGTAATATTCTACTTATGCAAAGGCAAAATTGTGTTATCTACCAGACTTGATGTTTTACTGAATTCCCCCTATCAGGAAATAATACAATTTTATGATGGATCCGATCCGCAATCTTTTCGAAATGCGCTAGTATCTATTCAGAAAAATTTTCATTCATTATCTGAAAAGACGGTACAATTCTCTCAGGAAATACACAAGATCCAATCCAAAGAATATGAGGACATTTCTCTTCTCCTGATGAAAGTGTCAATGATTTAAGAGAATAGCTAATTGTAGAGTGCCGGAGTTGCCATAACAGCAACAATATTTTTGTCCGTTTTTCACAGCACCAAGTAGGTATATCAAGTATGATAGGGACAATGGACATCAGGAAGAGAGTTATTATTTTATAAAGAAGGCTTTGGTCTGCCAAAGTGATTAGCGAGATGTATTTAAGCCATTTCAAATGTTAATTCTGGAACAACGACCAGCAATACAACTATTGGTGCAAGCTGGATATCCTGGATTGGCTTATTGCGGCATCATTTTATCACAACGATATCAATTCCAATAAAAAACCGGAAATATTTCAAAAGCGGACAAAAACGCTGTCAACAAAACGGAAATTGATTGTGGTACTTGCTTATAATAAACGAACTCTTTATGCATGAATAACGAATCTATTATGATTACGGAAATTGGATATGAAGTCCGTAACAAATAAAAACAGACTCGTAGGGGATTGCTATCCTGCATATATTCTTGCTGAAGTGGGAATAAACCATAATGGTGATGTTTTCCTCGCAAAAAAGATGGTGGCCGCTGCATGGGAGAGCTGTGTGAATGCGCTTGTAATCTGCTAGAGGAAAATGATAATGCCAGAGAACATTACCCAGGAAATTTGTAATTCATATCTCAGGTGCCCCGTATGTCATACAGAAGGTGTATTACATATTGAGAATGAATCACAAAAAATCATTTGTAAAAACTGTTCCACTATATACCCTATCGCTCATGCGATACCTGCCCTAATGGCTCATGACGAGATCCATTCATTGAGCTATCAATTCCTTGGATTGGATAATATCAATCCTGTATCCAATCCTTACGTCCAGAAAAAAATTACAATATTTTTTATTTTAAGGGCTGCTATATATGCGATCGCCAGTGAATTCCTGTACCTCGTCATAGGAGTTTTTCTCTGGTTACGGATCCCCAAAAAAATTTTCCGAAAATTTTTCTTATGGACCCGGGGAACAAATTATAGTAATGAAGTAAAAAGGGCTCTGTATTATGGCTGGAATAATTATTTCAATCTGATATTAAAAGCAGGGGAAATCGGTGCATTTAACCGGATGAAAATCTATATAAATGAACCCTCTCTGGAAATTGGGTGCGGCTCTTGCCAGACAACAAATATGATTTTTCGGGATTCCCTATCAGTCACATTTGGTTGCGAATATTTTATGGATACCTACCTTTCATCGCCAGAGGATATGTATAAGGTGATCCGGCATTATGTAGGTGGTTCAATTAAGTCACTCCCTTTTTCTTCAAACGTCTTAGAATCGGTTTATTTGGTTCATATTGTTGATCATATAACGCTGCTGGACGATTGGTTCAAGGAGATCCATCGCGTTATTAAACCCAAGGGGTATCTTGTTATTGATACCTATTCGAAACATGTATTTGATCTATTACCGGGTGTCATTTGGAGGGCAAAAATATCAAAAAAATGGGCCGAAAATTATAAATCATCGAGAATTTCGAGGGAGAATCCGAATCGGGGGGTTATACCTTTAAAATCGGATAATAAATATTATGCAACTGGTCAGAATATGTTCTCTTTGGACGAGTGGTACGCTGTCGCTGAAAAATATGGATTCACATTGGTAGATCATTATTGTTTTACCAGTTCACTTTTTTCCTTCTTCATGGATATAGAGTACCGGGGTTACTATCCAACCCTAATGGGTAGTATTCCCATATACCTCGCAATTGATGAAGAAATTGCTCGGGAAAAAGCGGAGTTTCTGACGGAAAAAGAAGCAGGAAATATCATATTAGCTTTCCAGAAAAAGTGAAAACATGGAATAGTTCATTTTCCAAGACGATGAGGGAAACGTTTGGGAGATTTGCAATGAGCCACATGGATTGGGACATGCCTAGTATTATGCAGATATTGTTTAAATTTTGAATGCAAAATCTATTAACAAATTATTATGACCGATAAAATTGCCATCCGCGTCCGTAATCTCGGCAAGAAATACACCATCGGCGGACCGCAGGAACCCTATCACACGTTTCGCGATGCGATGCTCAAATCACTGAAAGCACCATTGAAGATGTTTCATCGTGCTCCTCCAGACAAAGGACTCTGGGCGCTCAGGGATGTATCCTTTGATGTCGAGCAAGGCGAGGTTGTCGGGATTATTGGGCGGAATGGGGCGGGGAAGAGTACGCTACTTAAAATTCTGTCACGGATTACCACACCAACGGAAGGTATTGTGGAGATTCACGGACGGGTTGGCTCTCTGCTGGAAGTCGGAACGGGATTCCATCCGGAAATGACCGGGCGCGAAAATATTTTTCTGAATGGTTCCATTCTTGGCATGAAGAAAACCGAGATTGAACAAAAGTTTGATGAGATTGTAAAATTTACAGAAATTGAAAAATTTATTGACACACCGGTTAAGCGGTATTCGAGTGGTATGTATGTGCGGCTTGCTTTTGCGGTAGCGGCACATCTTGATCCGGAGATCCTGGTGGTTGATGAAGTGCTTGCGGTGGGGGATGCCGGATTCCAGAAGAAGTGTATTGGCAAAATGAACGCCGTTGCAAAAGAAGGCAGAACAATACTATTTGTAAGTCATAATATGAGTGCGGTTAATAATTTAACGAAATCATGTATCGTTCTTCAAAATGGTTCTATCGTATATAATGGATCCACCAAGGATGCCATCGATTTTTATTTAAATTCAAATTTTCAACGTGATAATAAATCTAATTTTGGTAAAGTCACATTTGAACGAAATTCTAAAAAGAAAGCCCAATTCATTGAATTATCAGTTCATGATAGTAAAGGTGTTCAGACAGGGCAAATTTTTTACCATGATGATTATGAAATCCGAATGAGAATAAATATTCTTGTTCCGACCTTTGGTTTATATACTGGTTTTATTATAGAAAGTAGCCGGCATGGGGGGATCATGCAAGTTACTGACGACGATACAAAGGAGCCATTTTTATCGGGTTTGCCAAAGGGAACGTATGAATATAAATTTAAAATGCCAAGAAAATTATTACCCCCCGGAAAATACTGGATACACGTTTTTATTGGGGCGCATATTGATTTACATTTCGATGCATCAACATTTGAGATTATTGACATTGAATCGCGTAGAGCAATGGGGAATCCCCCGAACGATCGTGGTTATTACGATTACCCAGTCGCCCCGGAAATTACATGGGATGCGATTAAAATTTCAACGGAGGACAGCGTATGAAAATATTGGCAATTGGTGCACATGCAGACGATGTCGAACTGGGTTGCGGCGGAACCTTGCTTCGTCACCGCGATAGTGGCGATGAGATCTTTATTGTTGTGATAACTCATTCGGGATATTCAAGTACGAAAAAAAATCTTGTCCGCCAAAAAGAAGTAGCTATTCAGGAAGGGAGAAAAAGTGCAGAAATCCTGAAAGCAAAATTCATCTGCCTTGAAAAAGAGCCATTGACTTTGATCCCCAACGAAAAATTAGTCCAGGAACTGGATGACGTGATAGAAGAAATTCAACCAGAGCGGGTGTATGTTCATCGTGCATCAGACGCCCATAGCGATCATGCTGCAGTCGGTTATGTTTCCCTAAGGGCAGCCCGCAAATGTGATTCTGTCTTTTTATATCGGAGTAACTGGTACATCATGGACACCGATACCGAGGATAGATATTATGTAGATATTTCTGATTATGTCGAACAGAAAAAAGAATTGATCGCTGTTTTTGAATCAGAAATGAAAGCGGTTAATTATTCTTGGATCGATTTCGTTGTCAAACAGAATTTTGCCTCTGGCGCAAAAATAGGTGTGAATTCTGCAGAAACATTCCAGATGGCGAAAATGGTCTGGAGATAAATTGTAATGAAACTTGCAATCCATCAGCCTGAGTTCATCCCGTGGATGGGTTTCTTTTACAAAATGGCATCAGCTGATGCGTACGTGATATTTGATCATGTACAGTTTAAAAAGAGATATTTCGAAAACCGCAACCGGATCGTCTCGCCCCGTTGTAAAATTGATTATCTTACTGTACCCGTTTTGAATAAAGACCGATTCCCCCAGTCAATCAATCAGGTAGAGATAGATAACAGTAAAGAATGGAAAAGAAAATTGATAAAATCAATATTTCATTATTATAGCAAAGCTCCATTTTTCAGGAATTATTTTGATGAATTGGAAAAACTCATTATCGAAAACGAATATGCAAAATTACTCTCGTTAAATCTCGTAATCATCGATTTCTTCCGCCAAAATCTCTCTATAGAAACACCGATGATATGTTCTTCAGGTCTGAATGTCGGAGAGTTCAAAGCTTCAGATTTAATCCTGCAGATCTGTTTAAATATGAACGCCGATGAATATCTCTGTGGTCCTTCAGGACGTGATTACCTTAACCAGGATGAGTTTCGCAATCATAATATTCAGATAACCTGGCTTGATTATGAGTGCCCTCCCTATCAACAATTGTGCGACCATTTTATTCCCAATCTTTCAACACTGGATTTATTATTCAATGCGGGACCCTATAGTGCACAAATTATTATGAACCAGAAGAAAATCCGGGAACTTTAAGTGTGATGTGATATACGTGTATATATTGGGTATAAATGATTCAAATTCAGCAGCTGCAATCATGCAGGATGGAAACTTAATTGCTGCAGCCCGTGAAGAGAGATTTGATCGAATAAAGTTTTCCGATTCATATCCTCAACGAGCTGTAGAATATTGCCTTAATGCTGCAAAAATTAAACTAACCGATATCGATCATATTGCATTCGCCTGGAATCCCGGTCATGAAATTGAGCCCCAGGAATCAGCTGCAGCTATTCGCTATCATAAGGATTTTCTTCACTATATCCCTAATAATTTATTACGGCATATCGGGGGGGATAAAAATAATAAAAAAATAGAATATATCCAAGAAACTCTTGGATTGAAGAACAGTGAGATCAAAATTCATTTCATCCCTCACCATCATGCCCACGCCGCGGGAGCTTTTTTTGTATCACCATTCCAAAACTCTGCGATATTAACTATTGATGCGTATGGTGACGATATCACCCATCAATTTTTTATTGGGAATACTAATGAAATAAAATCAATAGGGAAAACACTTTTCCCGCATTCGATGGGCCAGGTATATGCAGCGATTACCCAATTCCTTGGATTCAGACCCAACAGTGACGAATGGAAAGTGATGGGACTGGCTGCTTATGGTAACCAGACATATTATGAACAATTTGCGGAAATAATTCATTTTGACAACCAACGAGGAGAGTTGCGGTTTGATCTTGATTTCTTTACCTTTTACTTCTGGAGTCCCCGGCGATATTCAGACCAGTTTGTTGAAGTCTTTGGTAATGAACGATATAATCACGAGACAATTGACCAGCGACACATGGACATTGCTGCCAGTTTCCAAAGACGCGTGGAAGATGTTCTTTTGGAAATGTGTAACTATTTGGCAGAAAAAACCAAAATGGATACGTTATGTCTTTCCGGTGGCGTGGCGATGAACAGTAAGATGAACGGACGAATTATACTTGAATCCCCGTTTTCCAAAGTATGGGTTCAGCCAAGCGCTGATGATGCCGGTACTTCAATAGGAGCATGTTTTTATTTCTGGCACCAGGTATTGGGAAACAAACGTCATTTTGTTATGGATCATGATTACTGGGGGCCCGGATATTCTGATGATGATATTAAACGAGTACTCGATGATACACTTCTGGATTATGAGGCATTAGAAAATCCTGAAAAAAAGGCTGCTCAGGCAATTGCCGAGGGAAAAGTAATTGGCTGGTTCCAGGGACGTATGGAATCTGGTCAGCGTGCCTTGGGAAACCGATCAATACTCGCGGATCCACGCGATCCAAAAATGAGAGAGAAAATAAATCTACTCATAAAACATCGGGAATGGTTCCGTCCATTTGCCCCATCCGTTCTTGCCGAATATCAAAATGAATTTTTTGAGTCTGGATACCCCAGTCCGTTTATGCAGATTGTTTTTCCTGTTCGTGAAGAAAAGAAAAATCTTATTCCGGCGGTGGTACATAACGATGGTACAGGCAGATTACAAACGGTTATAAAAAAGTCAAATCGACGTTATTGGAATTTAATTGAAGAATTCAGGAAAATCACCGGTATACCAATAGTTCTGAATACGTCCTTCAATGATAATGATGAACCAATTGTCTGTACCCCAAAAGAAGCAATTCGCACATTTTTTGGAACCGGACTTCATGAATTATATATTGGCAAATACCGTCTGAAGAAAAAATGATTGCATGCATAAAGGAGGGGTATAATGGGCCGAGGTCCGGATTCAAGTCATTTCCGTGTTCTTCATGAGGATTTTGTTCAGGGTACTTTAACATGTCTCAAACAATCAACCATTAAACAGGAAGTAAATACCGATTTTCCACTTATTCTTAATATTGAACCTACAAACCGATGCAATTTACGATGTGTTTATTGCCCTCGGACAAAGGCAAAAAAGGGAATCGGCGATATGCATTGGGAATTGTATACAAAAATTATCGACGAGGCTTCCCATTATAAACCCCTTATAATGTTAAATTTTCATAAAGATGGGGAGTCGTTTTTGCATCCGAGATTCCTTGATATGATAAAGTATGCCAGAGATAAAAAAGTTGCAAAAACAATCCACCTGAATACTAATGCCATTTGCTGGAGCGAGAACGTTATTGCGGGGATTTTAAAATCAGGTCTGGATGATATTACAGTCAGTCTTGATGCTGCGCGCCCTGAAACTTACAAAAGGCATAAAGGATTTAATTATTTAGAAAAAGTCGAAAAGAATGTAAAATTATTTTTTAAAATGCGGGAGCAACTGGGGACAGCCAAACCTTTTGTAAAGGTCAAGATGATGGATTTTGATGAGATCCCTCCCGGCGAAATCGATGAATTTTATAAAAAGTGGGAGAATATTGCCGATCTGGTTCAGATTACCGGAATTCACAACTGGAGCGGAGCAATCTCTGGCTTAAAAGTGACTGATGAGACTTCTCAGGTCCGTTACCCGTGCGTGATTATGTGGTATTCACTGGTTGTGAATTGGAATGGGGAGGTGACGGTATGCTCTGTTGACTGGGATACAGAGATAAATGTCGGGGATGCAAACCGGCAAACCCTTCATGAAATATGGAATGGATCGAAAATCAGGGACGCCCGCAGTTCACAGATAGAAGGGGAGTATGGTAAATATGCGGTGTGCAAGGATTGTGTTGTGTGGGTATCGATAGGTGATTTGACAGATTGGCTGAAAAAAGAGACACAGTTTTATAGGGAGACTTCAGATGATCGAACCAAACAAAAAATATAAGAAATCATATGCTCTTTGGAATAAAGCCTCAAAAGTGATTCTAAACGGAGTTCAGACACTTTCAAAATCACCAATTCATATTGCTTACGGGGCATGTCCGATTTATGTGGAGAGAGCAAAAGGAGCATATTTCTGGGATTGTGATGGGAATCGTTATATCGATTATCCGTTGGCCTTGGGTCCGATTGTTCTAGGTCATGCATATGACACAGTTGATCGTGCAGTCAAAAAGCAAATGAAAAATGGTTCATTATACAGTTTATCCAGTCAGAAGGAAATCGACCTCGCTGAGATTCTCTGTTCAATGATTCCTTCCGCAGAAAAAGTCAAGTTCCTCAAAAGTGGTTCGGAAGCAATGTCTGCAGCAGTTCGGGTTGCTCGTGCATATACACAAAAACAACATTTGGCAGTCTGTGGATATCACGGATGGCATGACTGGACAGTTTGCCGCACAACGCGAAATGCGGGTGTTGAAGGAACAGCACATAACTTAATACATGAATTTTCCTACAACGACATCAACTCATTATTAAAAATTTTTGAACAATTCCCGGATCAACTCGCTGCCGTAATTCTAGAACCGGTGGGGATGTATGCTCCTGAATATAATTTTCTTAAAAATGTCGCAAAGTTAACAAAAGAGCATGGTGCATTATTAATTTTCGATGAGATCATTACAGGATTTCGTTTAAGTCCAGGCGGGGCTCAGGAGTATTTCTCAGTTATCCCAGATCTTAGTGCATTTGGTAAAGCGATGGGAAATGGATATCCTATTTCAGCGCTTGTCGGTAAAAGGGAAATCCTCGATGAGGTAGAAGAAAAAGTATTTATCTCCTCAACATATGGCGGAGATTTACTGGCAATAACGGCAGCAATTGAGACGCTCACCATAATCACCAATGAAAATGTTGTCGGACACCTTCATGCACTTGGGAAAGATTTACAAAATGGTCTTGGGTCATTAATAAAAGAAAACAATGTTTCTGGAAGCTGTGAAGGTTTGCCCCATAAGACCTTTTTGGTTTTTAATGACGCCGATCAGGTATCGGGAAAAATAATTCAGACCTTATTTCGGCAGGAGTCTTTTGAACGAGGTGTATTTCTTGGATATGGGCATTTTATATCATATTCGCATACAAAAAAGGACATTCGGGATACACTCAATATTGCTTCAGATGTTTTCAACATAATTTCAGATTCGCTTAAAGACGATACTACAGCATCACTACTGAAAGGTCCTATAGCTGAAGAAGTATTCAAACGCTACTGAATTAAACATAGTATTGTTATATTGCCGGATATACGTGTGTGAAAATGGCAAAACCCTGTGTAGGTATTGTTGTACAGGCACGAATGGGATCAACGAGGTTGCCCCACAAAGTCCTTATGGATCTGACAGATGGGGAATGTATTCTGGGATATATCCTGCGGCGTCTTTCTGCATGTCATTCTGCCGATAAGGTAATTGTGGCAACAACTGATAATACCAAGGACGATGTTCTTGAAACATTTCTACAGAAAAACGATTATGAATATTTCCGTGGAAGTGAACCGGACTGCTTAGATCGATTCAATAAAACTGCAAAAAAATTTGGGCTGGATATTATTGTACGAATAACCGCAGACTGCCCTCTCATAATTCCAGAAGTTGTCGATGATATGATTGATTACTACCAAAAAAATAGAAATTATGTCGATTATTTGAGTAATCGGCAATATACCAATTTTCCGGAGGGTCTTGATACAGAGGTTTTCAACCGGAAAATGCTGGAAGATGCAACAATAAATGCCGATTTAGCTGATGAGCGGGAGCATATTAACTATTATTTTCTCAGGAGGGAAAACAAATACCGTATTCGGTATTTCAATCACAATTACAGACATGATTATTCCCGGTTCAAACTTTCAGTCGACACGATAGAAAATTACACGAGAATTGTTTCACTCTTCAACGAAAAAGGACTCCCGGTTAATTTTAAATTTATGGATCTAATTAAACTTCTGACCACTGAAGAGCAGCATCATGGATGAAAAAAATTTGGAACGAAATAGTACATGATTAAATCGGGTTGACAAGGTATGAGAAACGAACAACAGGAAATGAAGATTAATCATCACCAGTTTTCTCTCGATTCATATGAACGGGAACGATTATGGGAAGAAAACCGGCGACATTTCAAAGACTATTGTGTAAACCGCTACCAGTGGTTCAGCTACCCAAAATGGCATTATGTGGCACCGTTTCCTCTTCATGTCGATTTTGAAGCAAGCTTCCGATGCAATCTGAATTGTCCCATGTGTTTCCGACCCCATATCAATAAAAAAAATTACGGGGATATGAATTTTGATCTTTACAAAAAAGGCATTGACGAATGTGCAGAGAATGGGTTGTACTCAATCCGGTTAAGCTGGAGAGGCGAGTCAACTCTCAATCCTCATATTGTTGAAATGGTGGAATACGCAAAAAAGAAAGGAATAAAAGAGGTTTCCTTCATCTCAAACGGCCGGCTTCTTGAAGGTGATCTTGCAGAAGGACTAATAAATGCCGGTCTTGATTATATCACAATATCCGTTGATGGATTAGGGGAACATTACAACCGACTCAGGACACCATCAACGTTTAAGGATATTTCTGAAAAAATTAAGAATTTTTATCACCTTAAAAATCGGATTGGCAGTGGTTATCCCCATTTAAAGATTCAGGCGATCTGGACGTATATTGAAGAAGATCCCGCTGCATACTATCGCCACTTTAAAAATATCACGGATAAAATAAATTTTGATCCCGAAAACGATTATTCACTCAGGGAAGTACCGCAGGACAAGGATTTCATCTGCCAATACCCATGGCAACGAATAACCATCACGTGGAATGGTGAGATCCCGCTTTGCATATCAGACTGGAATCTCCATACAAAGATTGGTGATCTAAATAAACAGACTATTAGGGAAGTATGGATCGGCGAGGAGATGGAAAAGTATCGACATATACAGTTAAACCTTGAACGCTTGTCAATACCGTGCTGTAAAAAGTGTCACAGGCCCTCTACTGAACAACTTGGGAATAAACCGGAAGGGAAAAACATGAGTAATGCCCAAAAAGGAACGCAATGATTCTCGCAATTAATCCGCAGTGGAATGACGAATATCGTTTGTCTTTTCCACTCGGGATTGCAACAATAATATCTATTGTTTCCCGTGCGGGATATGATGTGAAAGTTATCGATTTTGATGCAAACAGAACAGAAACCCCCGGTGCAACGTTAAAAGAGGTTCCTGAACCGGAAATAATATTGCTCACCGGCATGATTACAACGTACAAGAGAATCCAGTATTATTGTGATATACTCAAAAAAAAATGGCCGGATGCAGATATTGTTGTGGGTGGGGGACTTGCAACTACTGCCCCTGATGAGATATTACAACGGATTAATGCGGACATTTTTCTTATTGGTGAGGGTGATGAAATTATTCTCCCACTCATAGATGCAATTCTAAAAAATGATAATCTTTCCGAAGTCAATGGGTTAAAATATAAAGAAAATGGCTTTATTATATCTACCCCCCCCTCAAATCCACCAGATATTACAAAAACTCCCTCTCCCGCATATGATCTCTTCCCGATGGACAAATATATCGAATATTATATCCATTCGGGACGTTCTTTTGAGATGTATTGTTCAAAGGGGTGTCCATACCACTGTAATTACTGTTACCACCTCTCCGGCCATAAAGTTAGGTACCGAAATGTGGATGATGTAATTGCAGATATCAAAATGATAAAAACAAAATATGGATTTGACAGAGTATCATTTGAAGATGATAATTTTACAACAAATACAAAATGGATAAAAGAGTTTTGTCAAAAAGTAAAACCACTCGGAATAAAATTCCGGTTTCAAGCATCAATCCAGCATTTAAATGAGGAATTGCTGGAAATGTTAAAGGGAGCCGGCCTTTCAGGAATTAGTATGGGTATCGAGTCCGGAAGCTCGCTTATCTTAAAAGAATTTAATAAATCCCTTCAATTAGATAAGGTGGAAAGGATACTAAAATGGCTGCAGGAACAAAAAATTCAATACAATGCAACATTTATCATCGGCAGTTTTGGTGAGAATTGGGAGTCTATCGAATTAACAAAACAATTTTTAATCCGGAATGGTTTCAAAGATAATTATCAGGTTTTTTTTCTGAACCTCTATCCCAAAACCGCATTCTATGAATATGCCGTTAAAAAGTCTATTATCAGAGACGAGATAGATTATATTGAAAACCTCAAATTACAGAATGAGATCAGTATCAATTTAACCCAATATTCAAATGAGGTTCTCAAAGGATGGTATAGTTACTTGAAAAATACCTAGAATACTTATTACGGTTAGGTGAATTTACCATTGCCGCATCTTTTATCAAAGGATTTTGATTGGATACATCATGATTTATCGGATTCGGTTGGCCCACTTGAATCGTTCGAGGCCCAGGAGGGCATCACATGTTTTCATCATATAATTGTGGCGATTGTGAAGGGATTGCTTCAGCGGGAAAAAGTGACCTATCCCTTTTTTTATCGAAAGATGCATATCTTTTAATTAAGAACCGAGGGCTATGACTCCAATTAATATAAGCGGCAGAATGGTGGGTGACGGACATCCGGCATACATTATTGCTGAAGTCGGAATCAATCATAATGGAGATGTGGAACTTGCAAAAGAGATGGTTGCTGCTGCATGGAAATGTGGGGCAGATGCAGTAAAAATACAGACATTTATAACCGGCGAATTTCTTCACCCATCCCATCCCGGATATAAATATGATATCGATGCAGAAATTTCCCATAAAAACGAACAAAAAATATGGGATTTTGCAACATCACGTAACATTAACCTTTTTTCGACACCGGAAGATTTTTCAAGTTTGCATTTTATTGAAGAACAAAACCCCGCGTTGATTAAAATTGCAGCGATGGATTTTAATTATCAGGACCTGATTAAGGGTGCCGCACGGTTACAGAAGCCGATTATCCTGTCTGCAGGAATGAGCACAATGGAAGAAGTATTGCAGGCGGTCAGGTGGGTGGAAGAAGCAGGAAATAACCAATACATTATTCTTCATTGTGTATCGTGTTATCCGAGCAAACCCCATTCCTGCAACTTACGGGCAATGCAAACCATGAAAACAATTCTGGATTCTCCTGTGGGATTTTCCGATCATACTGAGGGAATTCATATATCCTTAGCTGCAGTTGCTCTTGGTGCAAATGTTATTGAAAAACATTTCACGATCGATAAAAACCTGTCTGGCCCGGACCAGAAATGTTCTATGGATCCGGACGATTTGAGAACACTTATCCGTGATGTCCGTGAAATTGAATCCGCAATGGGGCATGGGAAAAAAATCCCTGCCCCGGAAGAGGAAGAACCACGTAATTTCAAACGGCGTGGAGTATATGCTGCAAGGGATCTGAATAAAGGAGACGTGCTAAATAAAAAAGATGTTCTATTTTTTGCACCATCTCATAAAGGTTCGTTAATATCCCTATGGCCATTGATGGAAAAACATACGGTAAACCATAAAATTAAAAAAATGAATCCAATTACAATGGAAGATCTGTCATAAGAGCATGAATCAAAGAAGACTATTATCCGGACCGATAAAGAGGATATTGCCGCATGAAAAAGAAATTACTCTTTCGGGTGGATGGGGGGAACGTCTGGGGAATTTCAATAGGCCACATTAAACGGGCACATTATCTTGCAACTCAGCTTAAAGGCATATACGATATCGTTTTTTTAATGCAAAACTATTCAGATGGGGTTACCTACGTAAAAAAACTGGGATGGGATGTGCATACCATTCCTGTGGGGGATAATTCAGAACAATCGATTATCAATTTTTGTAAGAAAACCAATCCGGGAATAATTATTTTTGACCTGGTAAAATTTGATTATCCGATTTTCACACACTATGCAAAAAGTCAAGAAATTTGTGTAATCGTTTTTGACATCAAGGGGAATATCCGGGGAGAACCCTCGATTATTATTAATGAATCATTTGTTCCCGATCTTATGCATTATGATGACGTGCCTGCTGAAACGAGGCTTTATATTGGTCCTGATTATTTCATCCTTCCACCTGAATATCTGGATATAACCAAACCTGTTCTCAATCATGATGTTAAAAATGTTGTAATAACAATGGGAGGATCAGATCCTGCTGGTTTGACAGTAAAAATTCTGGATGTACTACGTAATAATCCTTATAACTTGCATTATCATGTCATATTAGGACCAGCTTTTAAAGAGACTGAAGCGGTTACCATACTCACAAAACATTTGTCAAACGCCACGATATATAAAGATCCTCCGAACTTCATAGAAATCCTGACCTGGGCAGACATTGCCATGACTTCTGGAGGAAGAACTCTGATGGAATGTTCATACCTGGGCATTCCTCCAATAGTTGTCCCCTCTATTGAGCATGAAGAGTTAACCGCGATAGAGTATTCTCATCTCACGGGGGCAATCAATATCGGTATCTGGAAAAGTCCGGAGAGTCATATCAAACTAAAGAGTGCATTAACTCAATACATTAACAATTATTCACAGAGAGAGAACATATCCGATTCTGCTAAGAATATGATTGACGGCAAGGGCATATTTCGCATTCTTGATATAATCAACTTTTATCAAACCGGAGAAGAGATAAAAAATGCCAAACTGGACGTTTCCCGATAGAGAGATTGTTAACGTAATCAGGCGAATTGAGGAGACCTATGACGTGAATACCCTGCAAATATTCGGTATTAACTATTGGCCTGTACTGAGGCTTGAAATACGGGATCAATTCATAAATCAGAAACCATTTGCTTTTGATCATCATTGCGATTATAGCCCGGCGATAAGCAAAACAAATTTACCTATGAAATGGATAAACCGGTTCAGACGAATAAGGGAACTCTCTCTTAAAGGAATAAAGAATTTTAAGGGCTATTTCGGGTTTAACAATTTTCTGAATGAAATTAATCGAGATAATATTGATTGTTTGTTTATTAGCGTCGATGGAGATTACAGGGAACGTGTATTCGATAAAAAATATAGTGCCGAGTTTGATCCAATAATTGAAAAAATTCAGTCTTCAGCAAATGTCAAAAAAATTAAGTTTGGCTATGTAAATTCAATCGACACTTCATATCATATTCCTGTAGCGATAGTAAATTCACAATTTTATTCTTTTAAGTATTTTTTGATAAAATATCATTACAAAGCAAAAATTCTGAAAGATCTTGATTTGGACGATATAAGCAAAACGATATTTGAAAAAAGTGAAGGAATGGTGAAAATTGATAAAGATTTAATAGCGAACCATGTCAGCGAACTATTATTGTTCCGAGATTTGTTTTTCCAGATCTTCCAGAAAATTAAACCTAAGTTGGTCTTTATGGCAACCTATTATAACGTATGGTGGATGGGAGCGATTTTAGCTGCGAGAAAATTAGGCATAAAAACGATAGATATCCAACATGGCGGTCAAGGTAATATTCATTATATGTATTCCAATTGGTCGAAAACACCAATTACCGGTTACGAATTGTTACCGGATTATTTCTGGGTCTGGTCCAGTTATTTTGAAAAAATATACAATGAATGGATTCCCGAAGGATGCACAGCCCATAAGGCTGTTATCGGTGGTCACGTATGGTTACAGAAATGGCAAAATGATAACTCACCCGGTTTGAAAAAGGAAGAATACCAGCATTTTTTTAAAAGATATTCTTCTTATGAAAAAATCATTCTGGTAACTATTGAATACGCGGATCCGCCATTATTGCCCCATCTTGTTGAAGCAATCACATTAACCTCGGATAAATGGTTATGGCTTATACGGTTTCATCCACTACTAAGATGCCATTATGGGGATTTTTTAGCATTTTTTAAATCCCATGGTATCACTAATGTCGAGCTCGATAAAGCAAATGCATTTCCGATCTATGCACTTCTCGAAAATATCGATCATCATGTAAGTTACCAGTCCACCGTAATCTTTGAGGCAAGTGCTTTTTCAAAACCAACAACCATCATCCACCCGGTGGGTCAAATAAATTTTGCAGAATTTATAGAGGATGGGGTGTTCTCTTACGCCGCAACATCGACAGAATTGATTGATTCGATAAGAAATCCAATACAGGAATTTGATAAAGCCAAGCGAATACTCAATATTAATTCTAATCAATGTAACACTGCATTTCAAATAATTAAAAAAGACTCAGAAATGTGGTCGCCTGAACAGAACTGAATATCGGTAACAAACCTAGGGGAATGAATCTGTGAAAAGTGGCGGATTCACTGGAGGTGGATCAAAGTGCATGCGGTTATTAACCGGAAAACCTGGGAAATTCCTGCACCTGAGATAACTGTCGAAGGGATATTTTCTGCCATGAAGCGGATACTTGGTGAGACTGTTCGGGTAAAACCAGCATTCCATGAATGTTTTATGAGATACAATTGAAGTTCAGTGTCTAGACTATTCTGACCAATTGTTAAAGGTTTATCAATCATTCCAACAATTAAGTACAGTTATATATGAAGTGTACAGCAAAGAACCAAAATCGATAACATTAATCAATAAAATCAATTTTTGAGATTATGGTACTCATTGTCAATTACGGTATGGGAAATCTTGGGTCCCTGGTCAATATGCTGAAAAAAATAGGGGTTCCTGCTGAAATATCATCTGATATTAAAGACATCGAATCTGCTGAAAAGTTGATCCTTCCTGGAGTAGGATCATTTGATAATGGAATGAAAAAACTTCAGAATTTACAACTTATTGAAATTCTTAATAAAAAAAGAATAAGAGACAAAACCCCTATCCTTGGGATTTGTCTTGGAATGCAGCTGTTTACAAAAACAAGTGAAGAAGGAAACCTCGCCGGATTAGGATGGTTTGATGCAAAAACTGTAAAATTTCGGGTGAATAAGGACTCATCGTTTAAGATACCCCATATGGGATGGGATACGGTAAATATCAGAAAACCGCATTATCTGTTCCAGGATATGGATATAAATGCCATGTACTATTTTGTCCATTCGTTTCATGTCATATGCAACCATGAAGAAGATATTCTGACAACCTCGCACTATGGATACGATTTTGTATCTTCAATATCAAAAGATAATATCACCGGAGTACAATTTCATCCGGAAAAAAGCCATAAATTTGGCATGAAAGTACTGGAGAACTTCTGCAATAATTGAATATTAAAATAGAGGACTTCAATTTGATTCGCACACGGGTAATTCCCTGCCTGTTGTTGAGAGGGCAGGGCCTGGTGAAAACAACTAATTTTGAACATCCAAAATATATCGGAGATCCGATTAACTCTGTAAGAATCTTTAATGAGAAAGAAGTTCATGAACTGGTCTTTTTAGACATTACCGCTACAAATGAGAAACGATCTCCCCGCTTTGATCTGATATCCAACATTGCAAGTGAATGTTTTATGCCTCTGGGATATGGAGGAGGAATTAAAACCCTTGAAGATATGCACCAAATTTTCAGCCTGGGTGTAGAAAAAATAATAATTAATTCCGTTGCGGTTGAATCGCCATCCATAATTCAAGAGGCATCAGATCTTTTCGGGAGCCAGAGTATCGTGGTCTCTATTGATGCAAAAAAGAATTTTTTTGGAGACTATTGTATACTTACACACAGCGGGAAAATAAAAACGTTATGGGATCCTATAAAGTGGGCTCAGGAAGCAGAACAACATGGCGCTGGAGAAATATTACTCACCGCAATTGATCGGGACGGAACAATGAAAGGATATGACATCCCCCTCATTAGATCAGTATCTAAATCAATTTCAATTCCGGTAGTTGCCTGTGGAGGAGCAGGAAAGATCGATGATTTTAACAAAGCGATTCATGAGGGTGGAGCATCTGCAGTCGCAGCAGGAAGCATGTTTGTATATTATGGTAAACACAGGGCCGTATTAATTAATTTTCCTGGGGATGAGGAATTAACCTCGGGCGGATTAAATTAAATAAAAACCGGAAGTAAAAAATGATGGAAAAATACCAGATATGTAATCGTTGTGTCATGGATACATCCGACCCCGATATCCAATTCGATGAACAAGGGATCTGCGATCATTGCCGCCATTATGACGAAGCAGTCAAGAGATTTGTATTTGATGGCAAAGAAGGCCAAAAAAAATTAAAGTGCATCATTAATGAAATTAAAGGAGCAGGCAGGGGAAAAGAATATGATTGCATTATCGGTGTAAGTGGAGGGGTTGATAGTTCATTTGTTGCATATAAAGTAAAAGAACTGGGGTTACATCCTCTGGCGGTGCACCTAGATAATGGGTGGGATTCCGAACTTGCCGTAAAAAATATCGAATTGTTTTTAAAAAAACTGGATATTGATCTTTATACTCACGTAATTGACTGGGAAGAATTTAAGGATCTGCAACTGGCGTTTTTAAATGCTTCGACACCGGATTCTGAAATACCAAGCGATCATGCCATTAATGCGATTTTGTATCAGGTGGCAGAAAATAAAAAGATAAAACACATCATTACCGGATCTAATTTCAGAACCGAATCACATCTCCCTAAAACTTGGTCTCAGGGGCATTCGGATTGGAAGTATATTGAAAGTATACATAATAAATATGGACATTTGCCCCTTACCACTTTTCCCCACATGAATTTCTTCGCTTATTACAAATCTTTTATCACATATAAAACAAGTTATATCCTTAATTATCTTGATTATTCCAAAAAAGCGGCGATAAAAGTACTTGAAGATGAACTGGGCTGGAAATATTATGGCGGTAAACATTATGAATCAATTTATACGAGGTTTTACCAAGGGTATATCCTGCCAAGAAAATTTGGATACGATAAAAGACGAATGCATCTGTCAAGTTTGATCTGTTCGGGAGAAATCACCAGGTCTGAAGCGATGGACGAATTGAAAAATGAACCATATCCGCAAAATCTCCAAAAGCAGGATAAAGAATATGTTATTAAAAAATTAGGTCTCACAGAAGGTGAATTCGAGAGAATAATGAATCTGCCAAAAAAGAGTTTTAAGGATTTCCCGTCGTATGAAAATTCTAAAATTTACAATGGAATGGGCAAGATTTTCCGGATTTTGGGTAAATCATACAACATTATTATGAGAATAGGGAATAATTAATGAACTGGGTAATATCTGTGCGAGTGAAAAGCATGCAGACTTCGGAAGAGAATTGTAATCAGATGAAGAATTCATGATACTCCCTGTTTTTTGTCGTCTTCATTAGTTAGATCTTCTAAAAACTCTTTTGTTTTTTTCATTTTCACTGACCAGTCCAGATGTTTCAAAGCATAATGCCTCATTTTCTGTGGATGATCCGTATCTTGGCATACATGCGGTACAAATGCAATAATCTGTTCCATGTCGATCGGACTTTCATCTGCCGGCATTTCCAAAATATAAGGAAAATCCGCAGGAAAATCCGGATCGCCACATGCGATGATATATGGAATGCCCCGGGCACAATATTCACGGGCTTTAAGTTCTGATGTTTGGTGTAAACCCTTTCTATGGATACCGAGACTTCCAACGGCGATGTGACAATTATCAAAAAGTTCATCCAGTTTTTGCCCTGTAAGAAATCCATGAAAAATTACCTGATGACTAATACCTAATTCTTGAACGATATCGATCAAATTATGAATCTCCGGACCCTCTCCTGCGATATGTAATCTGATATTTATATTGCCATGATATGCTGAGACCCCTTTTATCAATCTGTCAATGCCATGCCATATACTGACATTTGCGACACAAAGGAGATGCAGTTCCGTGTTATTAAAAGATCTCGAGGTTCTCAGGGGTACAGATTCAACATTAAAACCATTGCCAATCGTTATATGTGGTTTCTTCGGATCACCAGATCGTTTGAACTCATAATGTGTGATTTCATACGTTACTCCGACAATTGCATCAGTTTTTCTTCTGATCAACATTCCAAAGAAAAAATCCATTAAAAAAAATCGAAATTTTTGCGAATTCAGCTTTGATTCATATGGCTCTATTGTTTGATATTCTATGATTATTTTAGCATGTCTGGGAAATTGAAATGCAATCCATGTAAAGGGATTTGGAGCAAGTGAACGTATATAGATAATATCGTTTTTTTGCTGAGGAGATATCACTGCACATAGAATCTTATAAATTATATAGTATTTCTTTATTTGGTTTAAAATATTGGTTTTAATGGGAATGCCTTCTGGATTTACTGATGCATCAGGCATCTGTCTACCATTACCTATTATGATATGATTTACATCCAAACCCATTTTTTTTAAATTTGCCACTTGGGCATTTATCTTAATATCAACCCCGGATTTTGGTACGGATTGTGCAATAAAGATTATTTTCAATAAAATCTCCTCCAATACCAGGTTTAATAATCATTTAAAATTTTGGTGATAATGCTCTGTTGTACAAATTCAATGATATGATTGATATGTAAAGATTAATTTTGGATCAATCATTTATCAAGGTCTTAAATTCAATTAAATATTTCTGTGCGATAAACGGGCACCAAATTATGTATGGGTTTACACTCAAGTTTCTCACTCTGGTTTCCACTCATCGCTTGGAATAACGCGCAGTATGTCGGGATCCCGACTGGAGAAATATCCGTGGATTGACATGCAGAGCGGACGGACATCAAACTTGAACAACGACTTGAGGTGAGCGTGTGTCCGTTCACGATCTATCCGTTTCCGATACACATCATCAAACTTCGGGTCACGTAGATTCTCATTTTTCCAGTACTTCCCGATCTGTTCATGAAGGTCATACTCATACAAAAACCGGAGTTTCTCTCTGATCGGGGCATGAATCTTCCCGCCAAGTTTCCAGAGTTTATTGAGCCTTCCGGTTTTGTAGCACGCGGATTCAATACATCGATAGAACGGTGAGAGATCCACCGGCAGGAAAAACTCACAAATCGATGATATCAGTCTGACGAATTCGTTCTGGTTGTTCTTTTCATTGCTGAATTTTTCCTTTGGATTGGTGATAGATGCCATGAGGGGCGTATGCAAAGTGTATAAAGGTACCGAAAAACGCTCAATGGTGCCCCGGTTTGTTAATCTGGTAATAAAACTTATGGCCTCTGAAAAATTGCGATATGTTCTTACGCAAAATTGTTTATTGGACAAGCTCAAAATAACTGATATGCTACGGGTTTCTTTATGAATGCGAACCCTATTCCCGCCTCCCAATATCGCCGGCAGCGAAGATACGGGCAATAGCATCAGGTTTCAGGTGGGTCGGATCATAGAAATCAGCTGAAGTGAGATTATATCGGGTAGAATCATAGGATCCGATGACCGTGATATTCTTCGCCTCGGAATATCGTCGAATATAGTCCTCTGATTCCAAAACCATTCGGTAACCCGGATCGGTCGTAAATTTTTGATATACGAGGGGATGCCAAGGGGGGAGAAAGATGATGACACGAACATGATGGTCAAGAAGATATCCCGTAAAGGTATCAAAGAGCTTTAACAGGTCTGGATTCATTTCCCACCAAGTACCATTTGCAGAGACAAATGCACGTGTTTCAGAATCAACTTTTTCTGCAGTTTTTTCCCGGGATGATTTAGGAAAAGTCGTCGTTCCATCCCATGATTTTATACAATATTCCCCATATATCTCATCTGTGGGTGTGAGATTTATGTCAACTCGCCCGGATCGTATTTTGTCTATTGCAGCGATCACATTCGGATAAGCAATTATTTCATAATATTTCTTATCCAAAAGGGAGAGTTCATCCTGAAAAGTTGGAGAATATCCGATTCGGTTCAACCCACGGATATATTGCGTATTTAGTGATGGGAAGGATACCCCTTCCTCATAAAAAGACGGAGCATCAAGGCCAAAAATTATAGTCCCCGGAATTTCACCTTTCTCTGCATAGCACATGACAACCGCGATTTCATCACCTAATTTTGCACTAGAAATCCAATTATTAAAAAATTTCCGATCCTTTGGAAGAGGGAGAGTGTCCAGCATTGCATTAGATATTACCATCACTCTGCTCGAACCCAACACAATGGTATCGCGGCTGATCAAATCACGGGCAATAAATGTTGATTGAAATCTCCCCCAATCAGCATTTTCTTTGAAAGTCACGTTGTGCCCTGACAGCAAGATATCCACCATCTCATTCTCTTTTGTCCCAGAGTGGAATACCCCGCCCGGATCTCCAATATAAGATATCGTTGCAGCTACACTTAACACGAGCAATATCACCCCAACAAACACTCCGAAATATCGCTGCTCATACATGGTGCACACCTAAAACTGGAAATACAGAAACTCTGATGTCTTTTGCAGGCAGATGATTGCCACCGCTGCAACAAAACCAGTAATCAGACTCCATCTGATCGACTGTCGATAGGTGAGCGATAGATGTAATGGATCAATTCGCCTTACCCTGTATTGTTTCTCGTTCACAAGTGCAGACTGATACTCGTGAGTCATGTCAAAGAGGTTTGGCAGCAATAAAGCAATTCCAAGCGCAACCACAATACTACCACATGCCAGGTAGGGGTCTACATATGACATGGGTGTTAATCCGGAATGAATAAAAAATCCGAAACCCGGCAATGAATACGGCACACTCACGCCATACCCACATATCATCCCTTTCAAAATTTTTATCGCACTGTCTACTGAATTCGCGCGGAAAAAAACCCATGCTACAACCACTACTAAAAAAGTCACAATCCAACAAATATATGTATGGAGCAATATTCCCGTCTTTCTCCACAGATGGTTGATCACAAGGTAAATCCCATGCAACCCGCCCCAGATCACAAACGTCCACCCTGCCCCGTGCCACAAGCCACCTAGCAACATTGTTATTAAGATATTTCGGATCTGATCCGGCAGACCGTATCGGTTTCCACCGAGCGGGATGTACAGGTAATCACGCAGAAAGTTTGAGAGGGTGATATTCCAACATCGCCAGAAATCAATTATTGATGTCACTTTGTACGGTGAGAAAAAGTTGAGCGGGAATCGGATATTAAAAAGGAGGGCGATTCCGATCGCCATGTCACAGTACCCTGAAAAGTCAAAGTAGATTTGGAGTGTATACGCAAGCGCCCCGAGCCAAGCCTCGATTAGCATCGGTGTCCCACCGTTTGCTACCGCAGTAAAGATTGGGGTTGCAATGGTTGCAAGCGTGTCTGCAATAATTACTTTCTTCGCTAGCCCGAAGAAGAAGAAAAACACACCAAGATTGATATTTGTCCAATCCGGTCGGCACTTTGTCACATCCTCCATCTGGGGGATAATATCGGCATGATGGTAGATTGGTCCCGCGATAAGATGAGGAAAGAATGTAACGAACTGGACATACGAAAATGGATTGACGCGCTTAGCATTCCCACGGTACATATCTACAATGAATGCAATCTGGGTGAACGTGAAAAAAGAAATCCCGAGCGGGAGAGTGATTTGCGGTGCAGGGATCGAAAGTCCAAAGAGCTGGTCAAGGTTAACTATCACGAAGTTGAAGTACTTGTAATAACCGAGAAGTCCAAGATCCCCAAGGATCCCCACCCAAAGGATATACGGCAGCATCCATATCTGATCGGAGTGCTGTTTCGATCTAATTAATAACGAGCCGATAATGTAGTTGAACGTTATTGAAACGAGAAGAAGAGGGAGATATTCAGGGATTAGAAGGAAGTAGAAAAGCAGGGATGCAGCAACAAGCCAAATCCGGCCAAATTTACCCCCCCACGGTACTATGAAAAAATATCCGATGACTACTATCGGAAGGAATCCGAATATGAATGAGAGGGAGTTAAAAAACAATGTCAATCACCACGGATTCGGAAGTATGCGTCATTCGTTTTTATGGCTCTATTCATCAATTCAACCGGGAAATCTGCGATAGTACATTATTCATGATTTAGTAAGTGCTATTAATTTAATTTCGGCAGCGTAACAAATGGTGTTGAAACTTCCAAAAGACTATACGCCCCCGTCTATAAATAAATCTCCAATTGTTCACCGAAATACACCTGAAGTTAGTCAGGATCATACCCCGATTCTGGAGAGGCCAATCCATTTCTCTGATTCATCCATAACGATCAGATAGAGGATTTTGAACAAGGAATCGTCAGAACTGCGTCCGTTTTTGGGCGATTTTTTTATCAAAAAGTTTGGCTCTTTGGAACCTGCAAACAGCTGATAATCGCTAACTGGCGATGCCAAAATTCAGCGTCAGATTTGCCAAGGTGGCAAAGTTAGGTTAAAAACCAGGATGGGGGGGGTAAAAATGCGAATGTTAAAGAGAACAGCTATAAACCCAAGCTTACATTTTTATCTCAGAAAGAAAAATAAAAATATATGGACGATTTTGGAGATTATTTCCTGAAAGAGGAATATTCAAAGATCGCTGAGTTGGGGAATAAATTAGGAGAGATTCGGGATATAATTGATTGGCAGCAATTTCGACCTATAATCAGCGATATGTATCATGATAACAAAGAGTCGGCAGGCCGACCGCACACCGATGAAATTCTGATGATAAAAATGCACATCCTTGCCGGATGGCATGGATTGTCGGATTATGAATTAGAACTGCTCGCTACGGACCGGGTATCATTTCGGCATTTCCTTGGGTATCCTGAGAAAATACCGGATCGATCGACAATCTGGAAATTCCGGGAAGACCTGGCGAAGAACGGAAAGATACATCTCATCTGGGAAGAACTCCAGCGTCAGTTGGGAGAGAAGGGGTATACGATAAAGCGCGGTACCATTCAGGATGCGTCATTCATCACCTCAGATCCGGGACATGCCCCTTCCGAAAAGCCCCGCGGGGATGCTGCAAAGACTCGACGAAGTCGGGATGGAACTTGGGCAAAGAAAGGATCAAAATCAGAATTTGGGTATAAAGTTCACACGATTATTGATAAAGAACATCAGTTTATCTGGAGATTTGACACAACAACTGCGTCAATGCATGATAGTCAGATCGATCTGTCGCAAAAAGGTGAAACGGTTTACCGGGACAAAGGATATTTTGGTACAACAGCGTTTGCGTCTATGGATAAAACCATGCGAAGAGCAGTCCGGGGTAAACCACTCTCCGAGAAGAACAAAAGGAGAAATCGGGCTATCAGCAAAGTTCGAAGTCTTGTTGAACGACCGTTCGCGGTGATCAAACGCGTATTTCGTTCAGGGCATGTCATGGTTACCACTCACTTGCGGGTTCATACAAAGAATCTCTTTGCCTGTTTTTCATACAATCTCTTCAACCTTGTTACCCTCACCAAAGCAAATCATGTTTAGCGGTATCGGTAGTGTCTCTATAGTGCTGTAAATTCAGCCACAGTATCCAAAGAGATCATCTCACTCTTCACAGATAAATACCGGTTACCCGTAATCCATTCCTCGTTAATATCGATAAGGATTGATACAGCCA
>Ga0315282_10000506_pt1 | contig 76727 bp, 75 predicted proteins | sample YL17G07_20_MG_FD_203693 | JGI IMG/M metagenome (GOLD analysis project Ga0315282, IMG submission 203693) | Sediment microbial communities from Yellowstone Lake, YNP, Wyoming, USA - YL17G07_20 | ecosystem: Environmental > Aquatic > Freshwater > Lake > Sediment | place: USA: Wyoming | collected... | reverse complement strand
TCCAGCAGATTTATCAAGAGAAAGGATTGACCATCCTGCTCGTCGAACAGAATGCGAAGTGGGCCCTCAGCATTTCCTCCCGCGGCTATGTGATAGAAAACGGAGAGGTGACGCTCAAGGGGACAGGAAAGGAATTGGCCGAAAATGAATATGTCAAGAAGGCCTACTTGGGATATTAGAAAACCGACCTTCCCACCCTTTTGAGTCAACAACAGATACAAGAAGACGGCCATGCCTAACAAAAAATCTCAGGTTAAGAACGAGATCATAAAGAGAATAGATCACTCAAGGGACGAAGTTTTTCAAGCGATTCAAAAACTCGTCCGGATTCCCAGTGTCGTGGGTCAGGAAGGAGAGGCCCAGAAGTGGATGGCGAACCTCTACAGCTCCCTGGGGCTCGACGTGGTCACAATGGTGCCGGAAAAAGAGTCTTTGAAGAAGCATCCGACCTATGTGGAAACCGGGCTCCCTTACGATCAATCCCGTCCCAATATCATTGGTATTTTTTCTCCCCTCGATGCGGGATCTGGAAGATCGCTCATCCTGAATGGTCATATCGATGTCGTCTCTCCAGAACCGGTTGAAACATGGGATTTCGATGGCCCCTGGGGCGGCCATATCGATGGAAACCGAATGTATGGCCGTGGTTCGGCGGACATGAAAAGCGGTCTCCTCTCCAATTTCTTTGCCTTGAAGAACGTGTTTGACCTGGGGGTTCGGCCTAGGGGAAGGATCATCCTTGAAAGCGTGATCGAAGAAGAGGCAGGTGGTTCCGGAGGAACACTTGCTACGCTGGTGGCAGGATACCAGGCGGACGTCATGATCATCCCGGAGCCTTTAAACCTCCGGGTGGTCACCGCCCATCCGGGGATTAATTACTTTCGAGTCAAGGTTTACGGGAAGACAGCCCATGCAGGATGGTCTCACTATGGCGTGAATGCCATTGGAAAGATGATGAAGATTTATGACCGTCTGATCCAGTTGGACCAGCAACGGGCCGAAAGAAATCGAAACGATTTCTTTGAAAAAGAAACCGGGCGCTCCTGCAACCTCAATATTGGCACATTGAAAGCAGGTGATTGGCCGTCTACCGTTGCGGGATGGGCCCAGCTTGAGGCTCGCGTCTCTTACCTGCCCTTGGAAAAGGAAGAGGATATAAAGAAGGAAGTTGAAGCGGCCGTGGAGGAAGTTGCTCATGATGATGAGTGGTTGAAAGAACGCCCACCCCATGTCGAGTGGTTTGGGTGGCGAGCCCAGCCTTGGGTACAGGATCCAGAAACACCTGTGATTCGCCAATTTCGCAAGACCGCCTCGGAGATCCTTTCAGACGCTCCGGAAATAACTGCAAGCACCGCAGGCTTGGATACGCGGTTTGCCTCTTTCTTCGGCGTCCCGTCGTTCGTTTTTGGTCCCATTGGCGGACTCCTCCATTCGTCAAACGAGTACGTTGAGCTGGATTCCGTGATTAAAACGATCAAGGTTCTGGCCACTTTTATCGTTGACTGGTGCGATGTCGAATAACCTTATTGAGAGCTTTGGAAAAATCCCGAGAATGAACGGAGAGGTGTGATGAGAAAACTTTCGAGCGGACACCTTTTAACGTGCTCCTGTAAACTTGGAAACCAATGAAATAAGACCATTTTTACTATGAGCGATTGTTGCCCTTAGATTAAACGGCCGCCTTCGAAAGTTTTAGAATGACACCTCTCCGTTTTCAAAGGGTCAATGTACTTCTTCAGAGATCGCTATCAAAGGTTGCATATCTTCACTTCTTCGTTTTATGATGAGTTTAATTAACCGCAAAAGGAGAAGAGACGATGAAAGGCTTCTTCAATAAAATTCTTCGGATCAATCTCAAAAAAAGGACCTTTAAGGAAGAACCCGTTCCCGATTCGGTTTACGAAACCCGTCTGGGTGGAAAGGGGCTCGGGACTTATCTCCTCATGAAGGAAAATCCTCCAGGGGTTGACCCTCTTTCTCCGGAAAACAGACTTATTTTCTGTACCGGCCCGGTCACCGATACGCGGATTTATGGTTCCTGCCGCCACGGCGTCTTTACCAAATCTCCGCTGACAGGAATCTTCTCTGAATCCTATTCCGGAGGGAAAGTGGCGGAGCCCATGAGCCGAACGGGTTATGATGCCTTCATTTTTGAAGAAGCGTCGAGCGAACCGGTCTGGGTCGAGATCTCCGATCAGAAGGTTGCCTTTCATGAGGCAAAAGACCTCTGGGGAAAGGATACTTACTTCACAGAGGACGAGGTATTAAAAAGGGCCAACAAGAAAGGCGCCGGGGCCCTGGTCATCGGTCCTGCTGGAGAAAATCTTGTCCGATATGCTGTAATTGAGAATGATTACTGGCGATCCCTCGGAAGGACGGGAGTCGGTGCAGTCATGGGCTCCAAAAAGATGAAGGCCATCGTCTTTCAAGGGGAGAAGAAAAAGGAGATCGCTCATCCTGATCGACTCGAACAGTTTGCGAAGGAAACGTTGGAGCGTGCAAAGGATACCCCCGGCGTTCAAAATTACAGGAGACTGGGAACTCCCCAATTAGTCGCGGTGACGAATTCCATAGGTGCTTTTCCGTCGAAATACTGGCATCTCGGAACGTTCGAAGGATGGGAGAAGATCAGCGGAGAGGCCCTGCTCGAAAGGTTACAGGTCAGACCCACTGCCTGCCTCCGTTGCTTTATAGCCTGTGGAGATTTCAGCGAGGTAAAAGAAGGAAGGCATAAAGGCCTAAAGATCGAAGGGCCTGAATATGAAACCATCTATGCCTTCGGCGGGCTTTGCCTGATTCCTGAGATCGAAGAGATCGCCTATCTGAATGATATCTGTGACCGCCTTGGTATGGATACGATCTCTGCCGGAAGTCTCTGCGCTTTTGCCATTGAAGCCTCAGAGATGGGCCGGATTAAAGAAAAAATTTCCTGGGGAGACGTTGATAAGATTGCTCAACTCCTGTATGATATCTCGTCCAAAAAAGGGATTGGGGCCATCCTCGCAGAAGGAGTCCGGCATGCTGCGAAAACCTGGGACATGGAAGACATTGCCATCCATGTGAAAGGCCTCGACCCGGCAGGATACGACCCAAGAGTTCTTAAGGGGATGGGCCTCGCCAATGCTACTTCGGATCGGGGAGCCTGCCATCTAAGAGCCACTTTCTATAAGGCTGAACTCGCTGGGATGATCCCGATGGACCAGATGGAGGGAAAGGCAAAGCTTTTCCTTGAATTCGAAGACCGGTTTAACATCCACGACTCGCTGGTCTTATGTCGATTCTATCGAGATATTTACTGGGAGTGGAATTACCTATCCACCATCGTCGAAGTCACCACAGGCCTGAAATTGGATGAGAAAGCCCTGAGAAAAATTTCATCCACCATTCAGGATGAGACTCGGAGGTTCAATCTTCGCGAAGGGCTCAACCCAAAAGAGGATACCCTTCCAAAGAGATTCTTTGACGAACCTCTGGGTAAGGACAAAAAGACGATCCGTAGGGAAGATCTTCAAAGAATGCTCCAGGATTACTATGGCCTCAGGGGCTGGAACCATGAAGGGGTTCCGTTGTAAATTTCGGATTGCAGGTTGTCGCCGCCGGTGCCACCGCCCCCAGTTTTTTCCTTTGCCCATGGCCGGGTAGATCCCCTCCAAGGCTTCATAAGGCCCACATTGAGGGCAAACAGGGTTGAAACCCCGCAAGATCTTGAAGCCTCGTTCTATCCTTGAAACCTATGCAGTCAAACCCTAAAAGGTTGGGCCAATGAAGCCTCTTCAGGGACCCACCCGGTCGGGCAATAACGAAACCCTCCTTCCTCCGGGGGTGGGCAAGCGCCGGTCCTTCCTTGACATCTTCCCTCCCTCCTCGTACACTGGGGCCATGATGGAGATTGTGGCTCCGGGAGAATGGTTCGGGGTCTTAGATATCCTCGAAAAGGAGAAAGGCGTTGCGATCATTCTCGGGGCAACGGATACAGGAAAGAGCACCCTTGCGAAATTTTTGATCTTTAACCTTTGCCAGCGCGGATTGACGATTGCCCTGGTTGATGCGGACATTGGACAATCCTTTCTTGGCCCCCCAGCCACCATCGGCTTTTCTTTGTTCAAATCGGACCCGGATTGGGAACTTATCTTATCCCCTCCTGCAATCTTTTTCGTCGGCTCCACCACACCTGAAGGTCATTTTCCGATTCATCTGAAGGGAGTTAAGAGGATGGTAGATAAAGCGGCCTCAATGGCCGCTGATGTGATCTTAGTGGATACCACCGGCTTTGTTTTGGGTGACACGAGCAGAGAATTAAAGATAAGAAAAATCGATCTTATCTCACCCCGGTTTATCCTTGCCTTGCAAAAATCTGAGGAACTCGAGCCCATCCTGGGACACCATAAAGAGAGTCCTCTATTAAGAACTTTCCGGCTACCTCTATCTGAAAAGGTCAGGCCGAAATCTATGGAAGAACGAAAAATATATAGAACTGATAGGTTTCAAGAATACTTTAAGCATTCTGTGGTCCAGGAATTGGCCATCGAGGCAGTCCGGATAGAGGGAGAGGTTCATGACCCGAATGGTGACACGCTCCCGCTTGACTGGGCCCTGCGGATTAACGGTCTTCTTGTCGGACTGAAGGACAGGGACGACGAGACTCTCGCCTTGGGGGTCATAAGAAATTATATTGAGGAGAAAAAGGTAGTACGGGTCCTCACCCCTTTCGGAGAAACTGAAAAAGTTAAAACGATTCAGCTCAGTTCGCTCAAGGTGATCCCCCTCTATGAGGATTCAAGGGCTTGAATGAGCCCTCAAGTTGTCGATTGTGAAAATTTCACAAGGATAAATTTTTTCCTTTACAAAAGATGATTTTTCTTCTAACTTGTTAGTCAATGTCCAATCCAGGGGGCCCCATCCAATTTTGATTTGACCTAACAAATCCAAAATAAAAGGGAGTTCAATTATGGCTAAACTCATTACAGGAGGTTTGGGATTCATCGGTGTAAATCTTGCTCGAGCTCTGCTGAAGAAAGGAGAAGAGGTTGTCCTCTTCGATATTGTGGGCTCTTCTCCACTGATCAAAGACATTAAGGATAAGGTAAAGATCGTTCAGGGCAATCTCTCCTCGTGGGCAGAGGTTCTGGAGGTGGTCAAACAGCACAAAGTTGATGGCATCTATCACACGGGTGCTCTTCTCTCTGCTTCGGCCGAAGAAAAACCGATTACCGCATATGAGGTCAATTCGGGTGGAACATTTAACGTCCTCGAGGCAGCAAGGTTATTTCATGTGAAGCAGGTCGTTTACACGAGTACGATCGCCTCGTACGGTCTCGGTCTGCATACGGTGGACGAGGATACGATCCAGATGCCCATTTCCATGTATGGGGTGACAAAGGTCTTCTCAGAAAGGTTGGGAGAGTATTATCAGAGAAAATTCGGCGTTGACTTCAGGGCGGTTCGGTTGCCCTCTATCATCGGGCCGGGACGGGGTGCCGGAGGGGCATCGGCTTATAGCACGCTGATGATTTCAGAGCCTGCACTGAAGAGACCTTATTCGGTTTTTGTAGAAGAAGATGTGATCATGCCTCTGCTTTATATCAAGGATTGCGTCGATTGCTTGATCCGTTTATATGAAGCGGACAATGCCAAGCTAAAAAGGAGAGTTTACTGTATTGCAGGTTTTTCACCCACGGCCAAGGAGATTTACGATGAGGTAAAACGGATTCTCCCAAAAGCAGACATCAAATTCAAGCCTGATAAAGAGTTAACAGAAATCGTCCGGAGTTGGCCGAAATATCTCAAAGAGACCAAAGCCGGTGAGGACTGGGGCTGGAAGACGAAATTTCATCTGAAAGAAACTGTGGAGGATTTCGTCAAGGAGGTTCAAGCCCATCCCGAGATTTACGGTTAAGAGAGCTCTGAGAAACTACGATGCGCCCTCTTGATTTCACAGATGAGATTTTTGGATCTCTCAAAAATCTCTTAGAATTCACTTGACATCGTCTAATTTTCATTATATTTGATGCCCTGTTGAATGGGGGGGGGGTAAGGTTTTATTTGTTAAACAATTTCAAGAAAGGAGGATTAGGATGAGAAAGTTTGCGATGTTGATGGTTTTAGTTTTTATTCTCAGTATCATTTCAGTCCCGATGGTGATGGCCCAGGCCAAACCAGCAGCAAAGGAGCCGATCAAGTTTGGAGCCATCTATGACTTCGCCGGAGGCTGCCACATGTACTCCGAGTCAGCCATCACGGGCATCAAGCTTGCTGTTGAAGAAATCAACGCCAAGGGTGGTATTCTGGGTAGAAAGTTGGAGTATTTTGTTCGAGATACCGAAGGAAAAACAGACGTTGGCCAGAGAGAAACAAAGGATTTAATACTCAGAGAAAAAGTCAATTTCATCATGGGACCGTGTAGCAGTGGCGTGGGTCTGGCAATGCAGGTCATCCATTCTGAGTATAAGATCATCAGGATTGCGGGGTTAGCAAACACCGAAGCACAGACCGTGGATAAATTCACTCCTTATATCTTTCAAGTTGTCCCCAATACGTATATGGAGGCAACGGCTAACACACGTTATCTTAACAAGAAGTTCCCCAAGGCAAAGAAGTTCTGTACGATCGGCCCGGATTATGAATTCGGTCGCCGTGAAGAGGGTGCCTTTACAGATGAGATCAAGAAATTGGTGCCAGACGCTGAAATCCTGTATGAAGCCTGGCCAAAGCTTGGCGAAAAAGACTTTACCGCATTCATTACGGCTATAATGGCCAAAAAACCCGATGCCGTTCATGGTTCACTTTTTGGTGGAGACTTGGTCTCCTTCACGAAGCAGGCCTTGCCTTATGGGTTCTTTCAAAAGATCCCCTTCATTGCCCTCTATGACCTTCCTGTCCTTGTAGCCCTTGGGCCGGATGCGCCCGAAGGGACATTGGGTTTTGGAAGAGGATGCTTCTTTATGGACCCCAACCCTAAGATGATGGAATTCGTTGAAAGATATAAAAAGGCCAACGCCGGGGCGTACCCTGACTCATGGGCAGTTATGGCTTATGATACCCTCTACCTGTACAAGGGAGCAGCTGAAAAGGCAAAAACCGTTGAGACCGAAGCCATGATCAAAGCTCTGGAGGGATATACCCTCGATAGCTTAAGGGGCAAATTCACCATCCGGCCGTTAGACCACATGGGAACAGTCCCGTGCTATCAGGGAACGATTGCAAAGGACCCCAAATACCCGTTTAAGACTTGGAAAGACCTCTCTCGAATTCCTGGAGAACAGGTTATCCGGCCTGAAGCAAGTGTCCGTGAGGTTTGGAAGAAGACAGGAGTGGTCAGATAAGGCACAGATAGGAATAATGGAGTGCTGGAATGATGGAATAATGAAAAACCAAGAAAACCTATTTGTTTGAGAAACTCATTATTCCAATATTCCATTGTTCCACTGCTCCGTTTTATTTTTGGGTGTTCAGTATGTCTTTTGATGTTCTGTTCAATCAATTTATGAGTGGAATTGCCCGGGCGGCCCTTCTCTTCCTGGTCGCCTCGGGCCTTTCTCTCACCTTCGGCGTCCTGAGGGTACTCAACTTCGCTCATGGCTCCCTTTACATGTTGGGAGCCTTTATTTCTTATAGTGTCTGGAAATTCCTGCTCATGCCTGTTCTTGGCTTCTATATTGCGGCCATCGTTGCAGCTCTTATCATGGCAGGACTGGGACTTCTCATTGAATTTGTTCTCCTCAGACGCCTCTACTCCAGGGGTTGGCCCGAGCAGCTTTTAGCTACTTATGCAATCGTCTTGATGATTACTGACCTCGTGAAATGGGCTTGGGGCGGGAAATTTCTTTCCATCCAGAGACCAAAACCATTTACGGGCGCGGTTCTTCTCTTCGATTTTCCCTTTCCCTCTTATAACTTCTTCGTCATCGGCCTGGGATTGGCCCTCGTGATTTTTCTCTGGTGGCTCGTCTACAAAACGCGCCTCGGCGACATTATCAGGGCAGCGGCAAGCGATCGGGAGATGGTGGCGGCCTTGGGAATCCCCATCCCCTGGTTGTTCACTTGGATATTCGTCCTGGGTTCCATGATCGGAGGACTGAGTGGAGCGGTAACCGCTCCTTTCGGATCCGTTGCTTTGGGCATGGATATCGAGATTATCGTAGAATGTTTTGCCGTGGTCGTCATCGGGGGCATGGGAAGCCTTCCCGGAACACTTCTTGGCTCTTTCATCGTGGGAGAGGTCTATTCTTTCGGAATTATGTTTGAACCCCAGTTAGCCCTGGCTTTTATCTTTATGGTGATGGCAGTGGTTCTAATCATTCGGCCGTGGGGAATTTTCGGGAGACCGGAAAGGTAGACATGGCACAGAATCCGACAGAGAAAGAAGAATCCCTTCCCCAGAGAGTCTGGTGGTTAGCTCTCCTTATCCTTATCTCTTTAATCACTCCCTTTGCCATTTCAGAATTTTATCTCGCCATTCTCTGCGAAGCCTTGGTCATGAGTTTGCTGGCTCTCAGTTTCAACTTCCTCTTTGGATATATGGGCCAGCTTTCCTTCGGTCAGGCCGCATTTTATGGGCTGGGTGGTTATGCAGTCGCCATGCTTATGACGAAAGTCCATCTCAACTTCTGGCTCAGCCTGGTGGCCGGAATTTTATTGCCCGCTATCATCGGCCTTATCGTCGGATATTTTTGCGTTCGTTTGAGAGGAATCTATTTTGCGATTTTAACCCTCGCTTTTGGCCAGCTCATCTTCTTTATCGTATTCAAATGGCATAATTTTACAGGTGGGGATGATGGCATTCAGGGGATCTTCCCACCTGAGTTTCTTAAATCACCCATTGCTTATTATTACTTTATTCTGATCGTCTTCCTGCTTTCGGCTTACGTTTTGTGGAGAATCATCCATTCACCCTTCGGCCAAACTATTGTGTCGATGCGTGAGAATGCGGAAAGAACAGAGTTCCTGGGCATTAATATCGCACGATACCAGTTGATCGCCTTTGTCATCGCTGCGGCGTTTGCGGGCCTGGCCGGGGCCATCTGGGTCCCCTTCTATCGATCTGTAGCGCCCTCCTATCTCACCTGGCTAAAATCTGGTGAACCAGTCATGGCAGCAATCTTAGGGGGACCCTCGCTTTTCTACGGACCTATTTTGGGAATGTTCATCATGACCTTTTTCCATGCCTGGGTTCTTGGCTTCACCGTTTACTGGCCTGTCGTGATGGGGGCTCTCATCTTAGCTGTCATCTTTTTCCTCCCCGGCGGAATCCTTGGCTTTATACAAGAAAAGGTGAATCAAAGAAAAGAAATCAGAAACAGGGAATAATGGAATGATGGAAGAATGGAATGATGGAATGATGGAAGAATGGAATGATGGCATAGAGAAAGATTTTATTTTATTACGCAATATTCCAGTATTCCAATATTCCAATTAAGGAATAGGACTGATATGTTTCTTCAGACTCAAGGGATAACCAAAGAATTTGGAAAACTTAGGGCGGTTAATAATGTCACCCTTGAAATTAAGGAGGGAGATATCCACGCTATTATTGGTCCGAATGGTGCCGGAAAATCCACCTATTTTAATCTCGTCACAGGCTATCATCGAGCGACCTCTGGAAAGGTCTTGTTCAGAGATAAAGAGATCACAAATCTGCCCGCCTATAGTCGGTGCAATCTGGGCATCACCCGTTCTTTTCAGATTACCAGCATCTATCCGAAACTCACGGTCTATGAAAGTGTTCTCATGGGCTTATTATCCCATCGGAAAGTCACCCTTAATTTCTTTTCATCTGCCAAAAAGTTTTTTAAAGAAGACGTCTGGCGGACTTTGGAGGACGTGGGTCTGGCAGATCAGGCAAACAATTTAGGAGATTCTATCTCCCATGGGGATAAGAAGCGATTGGAACTGGCCATCACTCTCGGAACCGAACCTGAATTGCTGTGTCTTGACGAACCCACCTGCGGTATGTCTCCCGAAGAGACCGATATCGCGATGAGCCTCATCAAAAAATTTTCCGAAGAAAGGGGATTGACCATTCTCTTCACCGAACATGATATGGGTGTGGTTTTTGGAATTGCTAAAAGGATATCTGTGCTTCACCAAGGCACTCTGATTGCAGACGGAACTCCACAAGAAGTGAGGGCCAGCGAACAGGTTCAAAAAGTCTATTTAGGTGGGTCAGCATAATGCTTGAAGTCAACGGAATTCATACCTACTACGGGACCAGTCATATCCTCTTTGGAATCTCTTTTAATGTAAAAGAAGGGGAAGCAGTTTGCCTCCTTGGAAGGAATGGGGCTGGAAAGACTACGACCTTCAGGAGCATCATAGGCTTGACCCCTCCCAAGGCAGGGAGCATAAAATTCAAGGACCAAGAGATTGTAGGGAAACCTTCTTACCGGATTGCGAAGATGGGAATCGGTTTTGTGCCGGATACTCGAAGGATCTTCCCTGATTTAACCGTTCGTCAAAACATCATGGTCGCTCGTAGAGAAAAAGAAAATGCCATCTGGAATCTGGAAACGATTTATGCCCTCTTCCCAAAATTAAGAGAATTAGATACCCATATGGGAACCCAGCTCAGTGGCGGTGAACAACAGATGCTCACCGTCGCTCGAACCTTGATGACCAACCCCGAACTTCTGCTCTTGGATGAACCGGGTGAGGGATTGGCTCCTTTGGTCATTCAAGCTATGAAAGAACAACTGGGTGAGATAAAAAATTTGGGCACCACCATGCTCATCTGTGAGCACAATGTTGGTCTTGCCACTGCTTTAAGTGATCGCGGTTATGTGATTGATAAGGGAACCATCCGTTATCAAGGCACGATTGAGGAATTGCAGAAGAATGAAGAAGTGAGAAAGAAATACTTGATGGTCTAACTCCACCCTTGCACCATTCTCATTCATCCTCCGGCATTGGAACAAGACGTTGACATCTTCATATGCTCCCTAACCTGCAAGACGGATGGTGAGGTCTTTTATGAAAGAAATCGTTACTGGAAAAGAAGGTTCCCACCCCATGCTCTCCCGTACCCCTCCGACAAGGGTAAAAAAGGGGAAAATCGTATCCGCTGAGGAAGCGGTTCGAGTCATCAGAGACGGCGATACCATCGCCACTGGAGGTTTCGTTGGAACTGGATTTGCCGAGGAGATCGCTGTCAAGCTTGAGGAGCAATTCTTGAAGACCGGGAGCCCCATGGGTCTGACCTTGATCTACGCGGCGGGCCAGGGAGACGGGGACCAAAAGGGTTTGAATCATTTGGCCCATCAAGGGCTTTTAAAAAGGGTAATCGGGGGATACTGGGCACTCGCCCCAAAACTTCAGAAGTTAGCCATGGAAAACAAGATTCTTGCTTATAATCTTCCTCAGGGAGTCATTTCCCACATGTATCGGGACATCGCTGCTCACAAACCCAGGACCATCACGGCAGTTGGTCTTGGAACGTTCGTTGATCCGAGATTGACGGGTGGGAAGATGAACGGTAATACGCAAGAAGACATGGTCGAGCTGGTGATCTTTGATGGAAAGGAGTATCTCGCTTATAAAACCCTACCCATCAATGTGGCGATCATTCGCGGAACAACAGCAGATACGGATGGAAACATAACGATGGAGAAAGAGGCCCTCACTCTCGAATCCCTCTCCATAGCCATGGCAGCCAAAAATTCTGGCGGCTTCGTGATTGTACAGGTTGAAAGAATTGCAGAGCATGGTGCTTTAAATGCCAGGCAAGTGAGGATCCCTGGCATCCTCGTTGACTGCGTCGTCGTCGCTCGCCCGGAGCACCACTGGCAAACTTTTGCCGAGGCCTATAACCCTGCCTTCAGCTGCGAGATCAAAATTCCGACCCAATCCATTCCTCCGATGGAAATGAACGAGAGAAAAATTATCACGAGAAGAGCTGCTTTTGAGCTTAAGCCAAACAGTGTGGTCAATCTCGGCATTGGAATGCCGGAAGGAGTGGCCAGCGTCGCGAATGAAGAAACAATTATCGATTATATTACTTTGACGACCGAGCCAGGAGTGATTGGAGGGGTTCCGGCCGGTGGTCTGAACTTTGGAGCCGGGACGAACATGGACGCCCTGTTAGATCAACCCTATCAGTTCGATTTTTACGATGGAGGTGGATTGGATGCCGCGTTCTTAGGATTGGCCCAAGCTGATAAAGAAGGAAATCTGAATGTCAGTAAATTCGGCCCTAAACTGTCCGGCGCAGGTGGGTTTATCAACATCAGTCAAAACGCAAAAAAAATCGTTTTTGTGGGAACCTTCACGGCCGGCGGTCTGAAAGTTTCCGTAAAGGATGGGAAACTGAGGATTGTGCAGGAAGGGAAAGTAAGAAAATTTGTGAATCAGGTTGAGCATGTGACCTTCAGCGGGAAATACGCCGTCATGAAAAACCAGACCGTCCGATACGTCACGGAACGATGTGTCTTCTCCTTAACCAAAGAGGGCATGGAACTGGTTGAAATCGCGCCCGGGATTGATGTAGAAAGGGATATCTTGCCCTGGATGGACTTCATGCCGGTAATCAGAAAACCCATTTGTCTGATGGATGAGAGGATTTTTAGGCTCGAACCAATGGGGTTGAGAGAGAACCTGTTAGCTATTCCTCTGGAAGAACGTTTGATCTATGATCCAGTAGAAAATCTCTTTTTCGTCAACTTCGAAGGACATTCCATTAAAACAAGCCGGGATATCCAGGAGATCAAAGAAACGGTTGAAAACATTCTGGCCCCCTTGGATAAGAAAGTTCATACTATCGTCAACTACGACAATTTCAGTATTCTCCCAGACCTTGTTGAGGAATATACGGAAATGGTGAAATACCTCGTCAACAAATACTATACAGGAGTAACTCGATACACCACGAGTACTTTTCTCCGCATGAAACTTGGGGACGCCCTTCAAAAACGGGGAGTAAAACCTCATATTTACGAGAGCCATGAAGAAGCGCATAAGGCACTCAAGAAGGAATAGGCATCAAACTTCTCCAGCTGGCGGGTTCGAAAACCCCACCTATCTCGATAGACGGGACATTCCTGCCCCGCTATTCTAATAGAGGCATTGGTATGACGGCACTCGAAGGAAAGTCCATCCGCGAACTGAAGGTCGGAGATTCTGCTCAGATCACCAGGACCATTACCGAAGCGGTCGTCAACGATTTTGCCAAGGCGATCGGAGACTTTAATCCCATTCATACCGATCAAGCCTATGCGGAGAAGACGCCATTCAAGGGAAGGATCGCGCATGGTGCCTTCTCTCTCGGCCTATTTTCTAACATCTTCGGGAACATCCTTCCGGGACCCGGCAGCATCTACCTTTCCCATGAGATCAAGTTTGTCGCCCCGGTGAGAATTGGGGATACGGTTACGGCCAAGGTAGAGGTCATCGAGCTGATCCCGGAAAAAAATCGCGCGAGATTCAGAACAACCTGTGTGAACCAGGATGGAAAAATCGTGGTAGAAGGGACGGCATGGGTAATGCCTGTCAAAAAATAGGATGGAACAGTCGTTTTTTCCTATGGACACTTGTCATAAAAAATGATAGTTGATTCATATCATAGAGAAAGGAGGTCGTCATCATGCTGTTGAAAAGAGGATTGAAAGTGCTCATTCCGGTTGTCCTTACCATGGCCCTTACTGCTGGTTCGGTTTGGGGAGCAGAGCCACCCATAAAAATCGGTATTGTCCAGGGCTTTTCAGGGGCTTTGGAGGCGTATGCCAAACAGATGCTCACTGGATTTAAGATGGGGCTGGAGTATGGAACAAAGAGCAAGAACGAAATCATGGGGAGGAAGGTTGAACTGATCGTCGAAGATGACCAATTAAAACCCGATGTGGCGAAAAGATTGATTACAAAGCTGTACGCAGATGACAAGGTGGACCTCGTTGTCGGAACGACGAGTAGTGCTGCGGCTTTGGCCATGCTACCCGTGGCCCTGGAGTTCAAAAAGATTTTACTTGTCGAACCCGCAGTGGCCGATTCCATCACCGGCAGCGCCTGGAACCGGTATATCTTCAGAACGGGGAGAAATTCGGGCCAGGATGCAATCGCCAATGCGAAAGCCGTCGCTAAACCCGGTGTTTTTCTTGGAGCCATTGCTCAGGATTACGCTTTTGGAAGAGATGGGGTTGCCGCGTACAAAGACGCTGCCGAGAAATTGGGCGCCAAAATGATTCATGAAGAATATTGTCCCATGGCTCAAACGGACCATACTTCTTCGGTCCAGAGGATTATCGATGCGCTAAAGGATAAGAAAGGCGAAAAATATGTTTTTGTCGTGTGGGCGGGAAAGAACCCACCGATTGAGCAAATGGCTGCCATGAAGATGGAAAAATACGGGATTAAAATCACCACCGGAGGCAACATTCTTCCCGTATTAAAAGCAACCCTTCCGATTTTGAAAGCCTTTGAAAGCCTCAGGGGAATGATGGGAGGAGCCTACTACTATTATGAACTTCCCAAGAACCCGATTAATGATTGGTTCGTAAAAGAGCATCAGGCAAGGTTCAAAGAACCGCCTGACTTTTTTACCTGCGGAGGATTTGCTGCGGCCATGGCGACGATCGCCGGTATTGAAAAGGCAAAATCGACTGATACGGAAAAGCTGATCACTGCCATGGAAGGAATGTCATTCATGACTCCCAAGGGAAGAATGTTCTTCCGCAAAGAAGATCATCAGGCCATGCAGTCCATGTATATCTTTCGTTTAGAGGCAAGGCCGGATAGGGAATGGGCCGTCCCCGTTCTTGTCAGGGAAATTTCCCCGGAGGAAGGCGCACCACCTATTTTGGTGAAGAAATAACTATTCAGTAGAAATTTGCCATTGCAAACTTCACAATCAAAATTCTCCCCTCCCCCTTTGATGGGGGAGGGTGAGGGTGGGGGTGAGAAACCCTGTTAGATAACCTTCTCCATTTACCTCGCTAACCAGGAAACGGTCTATCTAACAGGGTCGTTTTAGGAAGATGACCCAATCCCCGATCATTGAAACCAAAGACCTTACCATTCGCTTCGGCGGTCACGTCGCCGTAGATCACGTCAACCTTCAAATTCTCCCTTCCACATTCAAGTCCATCATCGGTCCCAATGGAGCAGGAAAGACCACTTTCTTTAATATGGTCTCCGGGCAATATCGCCCCACGGAAGGCAAGGTCCTTTTTAAGGGAAACGATATCACCGCTCTTTCTCCTGCTTTTCGAACCAAGCTGGGTATTGGAAGGTCCTTCCAGCTGACGAATGTCTTTCTCTCTCTCACGGTGCTGGAAAATGTGAGGTTGGCCGTTCAATCTCAAAAGAATATTGGCTTCAACTTTTGGAAGAATTATCTTCGCTTTTCTGAATTGGAAGATCGGGCCTATGAAATCCTGAAAACGGTCTTGTTAGATACGAAATGGAATGTGCCTGCGAGCAGCCTCACCCATGGAGAACAGCGAAAGTTAGAAATTGCCATTTTACTTGCACTCGAGACAGAAGTACTCCTTCTGGATGAGCCCACTGCCGGCATGGCCTTGGAGGAGGTTCCTTCTATTCTGGAACTCCTGAGGCAGATTAGAATTCAAAGAGATAAAACAATCCTTCTTGTTGAACACAAAATGGATTTCTTGATGGCACTTTCTGATTCGATTACCGTTCTTCATGAGGGAAAATTGATTGCGGACGATACTCCTGAAGCCATCAGCAAAAACAAAGAGGTTCAAGAGGCCTATTTTGGCGGAGGCCGGTCCCGTGGCTGAACCGATCCTCAAAGCAGAAGGGATTCACGCCTTCATTGGAAAACACCACATCCTTCAGGGGGTCTCTTTTGAGGTCCATCCCGGGAAGGTGACCGTGTTTTTAGGGAGAAACGGAGCTGGAAAGAGTACCACCTTACGCACGATCATGGGATTGCTTCCTCCTTCTCAAGGAGCCGTTCTTTTTAAGAACCGTGCCATCCAGCATCTGAAACCCTACGAGATATCCCGTTTGGGCATTGGCTTCGTGCCCGAGGACCGAGGGATATTCAACCTCCTTACGGTAGAGGAAAACTTCCGCGTGGCTATGCTTCAGGAAGACGGGAAGAGCCGTGAGATGATGGAAACCATCTTCGAAATCTTCCCAGATCTCAAAAAATTTTGGAAAGCCAAGGCAGGCATTCTCAGCGGCGGACAAAAACAGATGTTAGCCATCGCCCGGCCGCTCGTAAACCGGAACGAGCTTCTATTGATCGATGAACCCTCGAAAGGGTTGGCACCGATCGTCATCGACCATTTGATCGACTCCATCAATAAACTGAAAGAATATAGCGTGATTATTCTGGTAGAACAGAATTTTTATATGGCCAGTAATCTGGGGGACGATTTTTACCTCTTCGACGATGGGAAGACGGTTCACAAAGGTGAAATGAAAGAATTGGTTCAAAATGAAGAGTTGAAGAAGAGGTACTTGGGGATTTCGAGTACGAGCTAAGGGGAGAATCATTGTGAATGGACCTTGGAGAAGATGGCTTCCCGTGTGGATTGTCGTGGCCATCTTCCTTTCACCCCTTCTACTGATCAATCCTAAGACCTATATCACCCTGACCGTCTCCGGTCTGGCTATGGGGATGCTCCTCTTTTTGGTCTCCTCCGGGTTTTCTCTCATCTTTGGATTTCTCAGTGTTCTCAATTTAGCCCATGGGGCCCTTTTTGCCTGGGGGGCTTACATCGGGTTCTCAGCCTTCTCCTTTATTAACAAATGGACCGGATGGGGAGGATCAAATTCAATCGTTTCAAATATGCTTATCTTTCTCTTGGCGCTTGTTGCGGCGGGGATCGGTGTTGCGATCTTGGGAATCATCACCGAAAGGGTGGTGATCCGCCCTGTTTACGGAAGTCATCTTTTTCAGATCTTCATCACCGTCGGCGCGATGATTGTCATGGAAGAGTTGATTCGAATTGTATGGGGACCGAATGATGAGGTGATGCCGGTTCCTATCAGCTTTATAGGCTCCTGGGATATCTTTGACGTCGTGGTATCAAAGTATCCTCTCATTGCCATTGCAATAGGCTTAATCCTCTATTTCATCATTTTCACCATCCTGAGGAAAACGAAATTAGGGACCATTGTGCGGGCGGGCGTGGAAAACCCTGAGATGGTTCAGGTGATGGGCCACAATATCTATCGATATTTCACGGGGGTTTTTGCGGCAGGCTCTGCCCTTGCCGCTATCGGAGGTGGCATGTGGGCCACCTTTGTCAAATCGATTCACCCGGCCATGGGGGGAGAAGTCATTGTGTTCGCTTTAATCGTAGCGATCATTGGCGGCCTTGGAAGTATGACCGGTTCCGTGGTGGGGGCGCTGCTGGTAGGGCTTTCCTATAATTACGTCGCCTATCTCGTCCCCAAGGGAGCACTTGGAATTACGATGCTGCTTCTTGTAATTGTTCTCTCCTTCCGTCCGACAGGACTATTTTCGGAGGGAACCTGATGAATGATGCTTGACTGCCGATTGCAAATTGAAGATTGCGGATTGCAAATTGAAAATTGCATAAGTAACAGCCATGGTCTCGTAAGAAGTCTAATTTGTCACCCTGAACTCGTTTCAGGGTCTTATAATTATTTGATATTGTTAGATGCTGAATTAAGCCTGCCCTGAAGAGATTCTGAAACAGAGTTCAGAATGACATTTTCAGGGTCGGCATGGCGTTCTCTGTTTCTACGATGGTTTTTTTGAATTCTTCATTTGAACGAAGTTCACTATGAATCCTGTTCAGACATTTCGGATGAGAGAAAAAGAGGATCGTTTTAAGAATCCTTACTTCTTCTTAAGGATTCTCTTACTCGCCTTTTTCCTTTGCACCCCCTTTCTTTTTCGCTCATTTGAAATTCTCGACGTTGTATTAAAAATCATCATCTTTTCGGCCTTGGTAGCAAGCTACGATATCATCCTCGGTTACACGGGGATCGTCTCCCTGGGACACGTTCTGTATTTCGGAATCGGCTCTTACTTCGTCGGCATCTTCATGGGAAAACTTGGATGGACCTCCTATAGCCATCTGGCTCTCGCCTTCTTGATTTCCATTGTGATTTCTGGGATTCTCTCCGTGTTGATCGGCTTGTTCTCCCTCCGCATCCGGGCCATCTTCTTTGCCATGGTCACTCTCGCTTTTATGGAGTTCACCTTCATCCTTTCAAGCCAGTTGCGATCCATTACTGGAGGCGAGGACGGCATCAGTTTCAAGCTCCCTGGTATCCTGGCAATTGACTTTAGCTACGGAAAATTTTTGGGCGTTGAACTTACGGGAAGGCTCATTAGCTATTATTTGATCCTTATCGTTTCCCTTATTCTATTCCTCTTAATGCTCCGATTCGTCCACTCCCCGGTGGGTCGCGTTCTCCAATCGATTCGGGACAATGAGCAACGATCCATCGCTTTGGGTTACAGGACCTATCTCTTCCAGGTCATCGCCTCGTCCTTTGCCAGTTGCGTGGCTGCGGTGACGGGCGGATGTTTTGCCATGTGGGTCTGTTATGTGAGTCCGGATTCAAGTTTGAGCGTACCCATCATGCTCGATGTTCTCTTGATGGTCATCGTGGGAGGCATGGGAACGATTTACGGAGGAATTTTTGGGGCGGCCTTTTTAATGATCACCCGGGCTTTCCTCCCGAAGTTGCAGGTTCTCATCGCATCGCTTCTGCCGGGCGTTCCGTTTGCAATCCGGTTATCTGAGCGCTGGCTATTCTATTTCGGGCTCCTTTTCATCTTGATCGTCTACTTCTTCCCGAAAGGGGTAGTAGGGACCGCCCAGGAAATCATCTCCAGGAGAAAAGCTGAATAACATCGAACCGAAGGGGGAACTGCGTCATGTCAGAACCAAGAATGGTAAATGCTAAGGGAGATGGCATTAAGATTCAGCTCGCAATCTGGGAAGGAAAGGGAAAACAGATACTCTGCGTTCATGGCATTACAGCCAACAGTCGATTCTGGGACTGCCTGGCTTCCGCTCTCTCTCCTCATCACAGGGTGATAGCAATGGATCTCCGGGGCAGAGGACTCTCGGACAAACCTCCCACGGGCTATTCTATTGAGAAGCACTGCAAGGATATCTTGGCCCTAATGGACGACCAAGGCTTAAAGCGACCCGTGCTGATGGGCCATTCTCTGGGAGCATTTATTTCACTCGTCTTTGCGGCGCAGTATCCTGAACAAATTGATCGTCTCATCTTGGTAGACGGTGGCGGAAAACTTTCCGAAGATCAGATGGCCAAGGTCTTTGCTGGGATCAAGCCCTCTCTGGACCGCCTGGGACAGGTCTTTCCTTCCTTGGAAGCCTATCTCACCCAGATGAAGCAGGCCCCTTATTTGCAACCCTGGAATTCATACATGGAGACTTATTTTCGATATGAGGTTGAAAACGTCGAGGGAGGTGTTCGCTCTCGCGTTCATCCAAAACATATTGAAGAAGAGGCCAAGAACTTAGGAAAAGTAGATTCAAGGGAATTCTATAAGCGGGTGAAGGCTCCAACTCTCATTTTGCGGGCCACGAAGGGCATGCTTGCCGAGGATGATCTCTTGCTTCCCGAGAATGTGGTAGAACGGATGGTTCGTGAGATACCAAATGCTAAGAGAGTAGATGTGGAAGGTGCCAACCATTACTCAATCTTGTTTCAACCCAACCCGAAGCGTGACCAATTCATCCTTGAATTTCTGAAGGAATAAATTCTATATGATGTGACCGAGGTTGTTATAATTGAGATAATTTACGTATTGAAAACGTCCCCAATTTAAGAACCTACCGAAGGTTGTTTTCCCTTACCGATCCACTGTTAAATGATGTAAATACATTGGAATTCACAACAAGCTCGGTGTTTCAAAGAACGAACTATGAGTCTTCAACCTGATGTAAGCTTTGAGGACAAAGATTGCCGTCAGAAATGATCCAATGCTTCGTATGTTTAAGCTTTCTTGCATTGCTATTTCCCAACAGTCCCCTTCCATGAATAATCTCAAATAGCTTCTTCATGACAAATTGACATTTAAAATCTCAAAAATGTCATTTCAGAGAATCTTCATCTCCTACTCAAAAAAGCCCGTTGAGGAAAAAGTCCTTAGTTATAAACAGTTGCAGGAGCAGAGGCGAGGAAATGGTTTGGTATCAAAATTGCAATTTCAACATTGCAACTCTAACCATAGAAAGGAGAAGACCATGAAACACAGACGCAGCCTTATGCTCTTGCTCATTCTCTTCAGTACTTTCGCTATTTCTCTTCCAGTCTACGCTGATGACAACACGATATATGGATGTTACAAGAAGAACGGAGGTCAATTAAGAATAGTGGATCAGGGAAGTAAGTGCTTGCCCTCCGAATCATCGATTTCTTGGAATCAAGCCGGCTCACCAGGCCCGGTGGGACCCGCTGGCGACGGTGCATCTGTCGTTGTCCGCCAGGTGGAAGCAGACCTTTGCACCGGCGGGTATGGCTGGTGTCCGGATGGCTTCAAATGGACTTTTCACATATTGGACTCCGCAGTCAACGGAAGTTCTGTTATTGCAATCAACGTAGTCAACCCGCTTCTGTACGACTACGGATGCGAGGTTGCCACGAAAGGTGCCGGAGAGTTTTTAATTTTCTGTATCGGCTACGACTATGTAATGCCTGGAGCTGTCTTGCAGTATGCTGTCTTCAATCCATAAACATTTGAGAAACACGGGCCCGTCCAAAAACAAAAGGCAGGGGCTATTTCTGCCCCTGCCTTTTGTCCATTGATAAATCCCCTTGTTGGATTTTCCGGTAGTCTCTTCACTCCTTACTGAACCCGGGGAACGCCCGGTACAGGATAGGAGACAAAGGCACGTGAGATGAAGCCGATCACCATAAATATGATAATGGCTGCAATGATTACCGCAACCGTATATCCCAGGGATTTCTCCCGAGGAGATTTCATTAGAGCCGGAAGCCCTAAGTAGAGCAGATATAACCCGTACAATCCGAGGATCATCAATGGGCTCAACGAAGGAATAATTCCGACGACTCCGACGACCCAGCCAGGCGTGTGAGAATAGGCGGCTACCTTAAAGGCCTGATCGATCCTCTTCTCTCCCGAAAACGTGGGAGCCAGAGCATCGATGACCAGAGCCAGGATGTAGACCCCGACCAGTGTCAGGATGTACTGCACAATCGCAGATGAAATCGATGAGAAGATGGATACCCGGAATGAACCTCCAAACGGCACCCGGATGCCCACGATGGACATCCCGATAATGGAAGCCACAGGCCCGATGGCTGCCAGGATCACAACGTAGGTTTTGTATAACTCCGGGATGGTTGTGGCCTCCCCAGAAATGGTTTGCCACTCTTGCTTCGGCTTGAGCAAAATTCCTTTTACACGTTCGACTATATCCATTGTTTGTCCCTCCTCGCGTCCCTTCTTCTCCCCTTCCTTGGAGAGAGGTTGGGTAGTTCACTTCGGGCAATATCCATATCAATTAATCTTCGATTTGTCAATCAAATAGCTTGACCAAATAGTTTGATTAGGTTGAGGCACACAAGCCGGGACCCTATTTTTTCGTCGACGGAAAGACAGCGAAATACAGTAGCCTCTCTGACAATATACGAAATTTACCGTATTTACTTCTCAGGTGGGTTTTAGTACCATCAATCTTTGAGATATCTTCATTTTACGATGAGCAACGCCGGGCAACGGTTTACGGAGTCATGGTGTTCGGCAAACAAAATTGCCGATACGAACATAACGGCAGACAAACCGCTCTCTTAATGGAAGGATTATTCTTCTGCCGATGTAGCGGAAGAAAATGCAAAAAATGAGAAGATCTAAATTCATTTTGTTCATATCGTTCCTCCTCTCGGTCGCAGGCTGTACCTCGTTTATGGCTCAACGGGTTCCCCTGTCTCTGGAGAGGCCGGAAGAGTGCCAGGCATTCCTGCGTACCTTGGATCAGGGAGTCGACAGGGCAGGCGTAAGGGACGCGGCAAGCTATCCGGTCCCAGGGTTTCCCTACCTTCGCGCCAATCGCTTTCTCTCCCGCCTGAAAGACGATATCCATTCTGAACAAGGAAGAGAGCAATGGAGCCTCTGGATGCGGATGCTGGATCTTGAGGCGAGGAAAAAAGAGGTCAGCAATCTTCCGGACGCTATTGTCTCTTCGCTTTCATTGAAACAGGGGCCGCCGTCAAGCCGGGCGCAATTTTACGAGCAGGCTAACTCCTGTTCTGAAACGCTCTTCCAGCATGACAAGACCCGGCCGGATTTCTATGAGACCCTTATCCCCCTTGTTGACGTGCCGGATGAATATTCGTTCGCGATGAGGGTCTTCGGGCTCTATCCTCTCGTCGCTATCCCCGTGGCCATAGCCACGGATCTTTCACGAAAAAAAATCCGGTCGTGGTTTGATACGAGCCTGGAAAATCTGCCTGTTGATGGCCGACTCAGGGCATTCACCCCGGCTGAAAGTTCTTCCCTCGGTGACAGCGAGGTTCAGGGCATCATGGATGCTTCAAGTGAAAACTCCCAGGGCGTTCCCCTGCCGGATCAAAACCCGGGGAAGAGGCTCGTCCAGCACTTTGCGCCCGTTTTCATTCAGGACGTTGCCGCGTCCTATGACCAGATAGGCCGGATCGTATGGCGTGGAGATTGTCCGGATGTCGATCAGACAAGGCCGACCGTTTATTACTATTTTTCCAATGCCTTCCTAAAAGGCAAACCCATTCTGCAAATTAATTACGTCATCTGGTATTCGGAAAGGGCCGGGAAAAGGGCGCCGGGGATCGAGCGGGGTCATCTGGATGGGTTGACCCTGAGAGTCTCGCTGGATGAGATGGGAAAGCCCTTCATGCTGGACACCGTGAGCGATTGCGGATGCTACCATCTTTTTGCTCCCGAGAAAGAAAGGGTGGCGCAAATTGTTTCAAAGCCGTTGAAGTTTGACCCCTTCATACCTCAGTGGCTTCCCGATGTCTCCCCAGATCAACGCCTCGGGGTACGACTGAATTCAGGATGGCACCAGGTACAGCATGTGATTGCCACAAAGGACTTTCCGGAGCCGATTCCCTATGAATTGGTGCCCTATGATATCCTGGAGGCACTTCCCCGTGAAGGTGGTCAAACGGAAAGCATCTTCAACTCGAAAGGGATTGCCAAATGCTCCAAAAGGATCGAACGCTTCATCCTCTTCTCCATGGGCATTCCAAAGATCGGGAGCATGCGGCAAAGGGGACATCACGCCATTGAGCTCATCGGCCGGGGTCAATTTGACGACCCGGATCTCTTTGACGAAAGCTTTATTTTTAAATGACGCAGAAAGCCATTTTAATCCTATTCTCTGCACTTGTGTGCCAGCTCTTCCACCTTGGGAACTTCGAAGCAGCTGCCGGGGACGAAGATCGAATCCTCGCCGTTGCTCAACACATGGAAGCAGCATTCAATGGGGTGGAAGATTATTCCTGCGAGGTCGAGCAGATATTTTATCAGAATGGAGTGGAGAATCAGCGATACCGTTTTAAGTTTTACTTCAAGAAAGGAAAAAAGATCCGTGTTGATTTCTCGCATCCTCATACCGGGCTAACCGTCCTTTACAATGATGATGAGGCCGATGCAACGGTCATCCCCTTTCGCTCTTTGCCAGCCTTCAAACTCCGGCTTTCCGTAGATAACCCTCTGATGAAGACACTGACCGGCCAACGGATTAACCAGACCGATATGGGGTATTTTATTGATTTCCTTTCCAAGAACCTCAAGAAAGTGGGCCAAAAAGAGAATACCTTTTACGAAGATGAGCAACGGGTTGAATTCATATTCCGGGCTATGGATTATATCGAAGGAAGGTCTCCTGAAAAATATCGGATCTCCATTTCCAAGAAATACTGGCTTCCGATCCGGATCGAGAGATACAGTTCCGAAGGGAAACTCCTTGAGGTCAGCGACATTAAAAATTACGTACTGAATGCTCACCTGGAAGATATTTGTTTTCTGCCTTAAGTCAGCGTAGGGAACGCATCTATGCGTTCCCTACAAGAAGCCTTGGCCATTATGCGGCTGCCAGACATGAATATCTGGCCAATCGGATTTTTGAACCTCACCGGGCGCGAATTCCTCAAATTACCGAAGGACTGTCTTGTTTTTGAGCCCATTTTAAGATACTTTTATCATGTCTTGGCCGTCGAGGGCCGGATGTTGATGACTCGGGCTTCGACGCGAGCAAGGCTTGTTCGGTGTGAGAAGTACTTAACATGAGCGGGAATGAATATGCCCTCCAGACGGATTAAGGTACCCTTTCCAAAAGGGGTTCATTATTTATCGGGGAATGAGGCTTCGGCAGAAGGAGCCATTGCTGCCGGATGCCGGTTCTATGCGGGTTATCCCATCACCCCTTCAAGCGAGCTGATGGAGCGTATGGCATTTCGCCTAGGGGAAGTTGGCGGTGTGTTTATCCAGATGGAAGATGAGATCGCTTCCATCTCGGCTGTGATTGGAGCTTCGTGGGCAGGGGCCAAAGCCATGACTGCCACCTCGGGTCCCGGGTTCAGTTTGATGCAGGAGTCGATTGGCTATGCGGCATTTACTGAGACTCCCTGTGTGATTGTTGATGTTCAGAGGGCGGGCCCTTGCACGGGGCAGGCGACCAGGGTTGGAAGCGGCGATGTCATGCAGGCCAAGTGGGGCTCTCATGGTGATTATCAGGTGATTGCCCTCGCTCCTTGGTCCGTCCAGGAGATGTACGAACTCACCGTTCAAGCCTTTAACCTGAGCGAACGCTATCGGGTTCCTACGATGGTCCTGGCAGACGAGGCGGTTGGACATCTCAGGGAAAATGTATCTGTCGGGGCGAGCGTGAGCGTTTGCAATAGGAAGAAGCGAAAGGGAGGATCTCCTTTCGGGACAGAGGAAAAGGACGGCGTTCCTCCGATGCCTGCTTTTGGAGAGGGAGAACGGCTTCTGGTCACCGGTTCGACTCATGACAGCTTGGGATTTCGAAAGACCGACGACCCGGAAATCCATGCCAGACTCGTTGCTCGCATCAATGAAAAGATTCTGAAGAATGAAAGCATGATTTGGGAAACCGAGGATTATTTTTTGGAGGACTCTGAGGTCGCAATCATCGCTTATGGATTCACGGCGCGGACAAGCCTTTATGTGGTCAAAAGCCTGAGGAAAGAGGGGAAAAAGGTGGGAATGCTAAGGCTAAAGACCCTTTGGCCATTTCCAGAAGAGGCGGTCACGAACTTGGGGAAAATGGTTAGAAAAGTACTCATTCCGGAAATGAACCTGGGGCAGATCGCTGGAGAGGTCAAGAAATATTGTCCCCGCGAAGTTGTTTCCCTCGGACAGACCAACGGAGAAGTGATTCGCCCGGAAAAGATTCTGGACTGCTTAAGGAGGATTCAATAATGGTCAGGGCCATGGAGAAATATATTCGACCGGGCGTCAAGGTGACTCCCTTCTGTCCGGGTTGTGGTCATGGCATACTGATGAATGCCATCTTGAGGGCGATGGATGAGTTGAAACTCGACATGAAGAAGATGCTCTTTGTCTCGGGCATCGGATGCGCAGCATGGATCCCCAGTCCGCACTTCAATGGAGACACCCTTCATACCCTTCACGGAAGGGCGCTGGCTTTTGCCACAGGAGCTAAGCTTTTCAATCCAGACCTCTGTGTGATGGTGATCAGTGGAGATGGGGATCTTTCATCGATCGGCGGGAACCATCTCATTCATGCGGCGAGGCGGAATATTGACCTCAAGGTGATCTGTGCCAACAATATGATTTATGGCATGACTGGGGGTCAAGTCGCATCCACCACACCAAAAGGATCAAAAACATCCACGACGGGAAAAGGGAATCCCTATCGTCCTTTTGATCTCTGTAAATTGGTGGGGGCAGCAGGAGCGACCTATGTGGCCCGGTATTCTGTGACTCAGCCTCTTGCGCTTATCCATGCGGTCAAGAAATCACTCCTTCATGTGGGATTTTCTTTTATCGATGTTCTCTCTCCCTGCCCGACCCAATTCGGTAGGAGGAATCGTCTTGACCGGCCGGAAGACCTGATTCAAGACCTTGTCCGGCGGTGCATTTTAGAAGAAGAGGCAAAAGGACTGACCGAGGAGGAACTGGCAGAGAGAATCATCACCGGAGAATTTTCATCATGACGAAAATGATGCAGGTTCGTCTGAGCGGTTTCGGGGGTCAAGGGATCATCCTGGGAGGCCTTCTTCTGGGCCAGGCAGGAGTGATCGAAGGAAAATGTATCGCCGGGTCCGATTCATATGGTGCTCAGGCCAGGGGTTCGGGCTGCAAGTCAGAGATTGTCTTTTCCAATGGCCCGATCGACTTCCCCCATCTTATTAGCGCGGACGTCCTGGTTGCCATGTCTCAGGGGGCGTACCATGCCTATTGTAAAGATGTGAAGGAACAAGGGCTCATTTTTTATGACCAAGGGCTCGTGACCCCCGAAGAGGGATTGGGAGTTAAACAAAGGGGCGTTGCTGCAACAGAAATTTCTATAAAGAAATTCAAAAACAAACAGGTGGCCAATATCGTTCTCCTGGGTGTCGTCGTTGAGACAACCAGGATTGTTTCTCCCAAAGCCATCCAGAAAGCGATTGCGCTCCATATCAGCGAAAGGTTCCGAACGCTCAACCTGAAAGCCCTGCGAACAGGAATGGAATTGGGGAAGAAGATCGATGTTTGAGGGAAGAACACAGAAGCCCGTCATCCAACCGGATCGGTGTCACTCCTGCGATGTTTGTATCAGGGGATGTCCTGCCGAGTTTATTCCGGAATATCGGCGTGAAGAGAAAAGCCTCCGCGGGACCCTCTACCGAGGAAACCTTCTTGAAAAACCGTTAAGAGGTAGAGTCTCTCTTCCTCCCTGTCAGGAGGCCTGCCCCATTCATCAGGATATCCCGGGCTACGTGGCACTCATCACGGAGGGAAAATTTAAAGAGGCATTGGAGCTGATCCGGAAAGTGAATCCCCTGCCCGCGGTCTGTGGGTTTATCTGTCACCATCCCTGCGAAGAGGCATGTTTGAGAGAAGGAGTGGATCATCCGATCCCCATTCGGCTCCTAAAAAGGTTCGTTGCAGAATACGAGCGAAACGGAGGAAGGCTTGGAAAAAAGGTACTGAAGAAGAGGCGTGAGAAGGTTTTGGTGATTGGATCCGGACCGGCAGGCCTGACAGCTGCCAATGATTTAGGCCTCCTTGGTTTTGAAGTGACGGTTTTCGAAGCCTTACCCGTGCTGGGGGGGATGTTGTCAGTTGGAATACCCGAATTTCGATTACCCAGAGACATTCTTAAAAGCGAGATCGACGGGATCAGAGAGTTGGGCGTTACGATGAAGACCCATCATCCCTTCTATTTCGATGGAGGACGTAACACATTTCGGAAGCTTGGGTTCCGGGCAGTCTTTCTTTCCATAGGCGTCCAAGGCACTCAGAGGTTGAATATAGAGGGAAAACAGTTGAAGGGCATCCATTCAGGTCTCGAATTCCTGAGGGACATGCATACCGGGAGGAAAGTTTCTATCGGGGAAAGGGTAATCGTCGTTGGAGGAGGAAATGTGGCTGTGGATGTATCGCGCTCCGCAAGGCGATTGGGGGCAAAAGAGGTTCGAATGCTCTGCATAGAGTCTCGAAAGGACATCCCAGCGATCCACGAGGAGGTGGAGGAGGCGAACCGTGAAGGCATAGAAATCTATTTTCAAGTGTCGCCGCTGAGAATTATCGGAAAGGGCGGAAAGGCGACCGGGATGGAGTTTATGAGAGTGGGATCTAAGAAGGGTTCTACTTTCGACGTTTATGCCGATACCATTATAGCCGCTATCGGACAAAGAGTGGATCGGAGGGCTTTAAGGGGATTGGATCTTAATCGAGACGGGACTGTTCGAGTTGATCCTGAGACCGGTGAAACAAGCATGAAAGGTGTGTTTGCCGGTGGAGATGTGGTGACAGGACCGGGATGGGTGATCGACGCCATCGCCGCTGGAAAGAAGGGAGCGGATTCGATTTACCGATATCTCACCTAAGAGGCATTTCAGAATTCCAGATGCACTCGGAGCCTCACCGGTCGAGAAACGCTATGGGAAAAGAGTGTAAAAAAGAAGCTGTCTTAAAACAAAGAAGAAAGGCACCTTCCCTTCGAAAACGGAGAAAGGGAGCCACGGGTTTTGAGCCGGGTCTTCTGAAGGGAAAGGCACTCGAGGAAGCCCGACGTTGCCTGAGTTTAAGAGAGTGCGAGTCGTGCGAGGTCTGTGGACTCCTCTGCCCGGACCTCTGTATCACTCGGGACGAAAAGACAGGGGAGGTTCTCATCGACCTGGATTACTGCAAGGGATGCGGCATCTGTGCATCGGTCTGCCCCAAGGGAGCCATTCAAATGGTTCTTGAGGACGTAACTTGAGGAAAGGTGAGCAGAGACTGTATCTTCGGAAAAACCTTTCGGCTGTTTGAACCCTTCCTACCCCTTTCCAATTTCAGGCCACCTACCACTGGACAAAAATCACGGATACCCATGTCAAGGAAGTGTCCCATATTCTTCCAACCCTCACGCCGGGTTCTAAGATTTCTCAGGAGAACGGTTACCGAATATCGTTGAAATTTCAGCATTCGATTATTATACATATTTTATGAAAGGAGTGATGAAAATGAGAAAATTAATGGTCGTCGCAATCGCGTCCTTGCTATTCTTAGGTTTTTCTGGTCAGAGCATGGCCGGAATACACATAGGAGTGAACATTCCCTTGCCGCCAATTTTTACATTCTCAGCGCCTCCTGAGTTGGTAGTGATACCGGGAACCTATGTTTACTACGACCCTGACGTAGATTTCAACCTCTTCTTCTACGCAGGCTATTGGTATCGTCCCTATGAAGGGTACTGGTATCGTTCGGTAGGCTATGAAGGGCCCTGGGTTTACATCGAGGGCGCGCCATCTGTTCTATTGAGTCTGCCTCCTAATTTCCGGATCATCACAAGAGGGTATCGACGTATCCCTTACTGGGAACTTCACAGGAATTGGCGAGCCTGGGAGAGAGGTAGATATTGGGCACACCACAATTGGGGAAGAATGGAACATGAAAGACAGCACGGATTAGTCCCTGGGTTTAGAGAAAGAGAGCATGGTGGATTTGGTGGCGGAATCCATGGAAGAATGGAGCATCAAAGAGAGCACGGCTTGGCTCCTTCTTATAGAGGAGGAGAGCACGGCGGATTTGGCGGTGGAGGCCATGAAAGAGGTGGATTCCGCGGTGGAAGTGGACACGGGGGGCGTGAAAGACGTTAGAGTCTGATTCTACCAAACGCCTGAACGGCCCGAGAAACAATTCGAGCGGGAGGACCTTTGCGGGATCATGGGCCTCCCGATTTTTTTGTAGAACTATTGAGACAATCCGGTCTTTCTAATATAATTTGTTTTAAACTGAAGTTTCTGACAGGAGGTTGGTGATGTATTATCAGCTGACGGAAGAGCAGAAGAGGTTCAAGGAAAGTGTGAGACGGCTTGCCGATGAGCGAGTGGAGCCGAGGGCTAAAGAGATAGACCAGAAGGGCGAGTTCGCGTGGGATATTTTCGAACTCTTTAAAAAGCAGGGTTACTTCGGCCTGTGTATTCCGGAGGCCTATGGCGGCCAAACCTCAGAACATATTTATGTGTGTATCGCGATTGAAGAGGTGGCACGGGTTTGCGTCAGCTCGTCGCTTATTATTCAAGTTCAAGCCTTAGGAACGTTTCCAATCATGATCGGAGGCTCTGAAGACCAAAAGAGAAAGTACGGCCCGCTTCTGGCGAAAGGAGAAAGGATCATTAATTTCGGATTGACCGAACCGGAGGCGGGGTCCGATGCGAGTATGATGAGGACAAAGGCTGAATTGAGGAATGGCAGATATATTCTGAATGGAATGAAACATTTCATGTCGAATGGCCCTATTGTGACAGCAATGGTGGTCTTTGCGATGATGGACCCTTCTCAAGGAGCACGGGGGATCAGCGCTTTCGTTGTTGAGAAAGAAGTGTCGAAGTTTACGGTTGGAAAGGTGGAATCGAAGATGGGAATCCGGGGGGCACCTACCTCAGAAATTCTTTTTCACGACTGCCCGGTTCCCAGGGAGAACTTATTGGGAGAGGAAGGAAAAGGGTTTCGGATCGCCATGGCCGCCCTGGATGCCGGACGGCCCACGATTGCTAGCCAGGCCGTTGGGTTGGCCCAAGGGGCGATGGAGAAAGCCATCCGTTATTCAAAGGAGAGAATCCAATTCGGCAAGCCGATTTCTGAATTTCAGGGGATCCAGTGGATGTTTGCCGACATGGCATGCCAGATTGAAGCGGCGCGAGCACTCACCTATCAAACCTGCAATTTGATCGATCAGAACGATCCGCACAAAACGTATCTGTCCGCTTGTTGTAAGCTCTTTGCCTCAGACGTCGCGATGAAGGTGACCACCGATTCCCTCCAGATCGCAGGGGGATATGGCTACATGACGGACTTCCCTTTTGAGAGAATGATGAGAGATGCCAAGATTACCCAGATCTATGAGGGGACAAACCAGATACAGAAAATCGTGATCGCAAGAGAGTTGCTCCGATAAAATCAGGATAGGTTTGAATGTAATCCTACTTCCCCACACGGAACAAGACCATAGGCCGTTTCCAGTCGAAGCAGACTCCCTTATCGCCGGAAACCACTAATTTCAAATCCTCACGGGTAAGTTTCTCGACAATGACGCTGCCGCCCTTCTCCACTTTTCCACGAAGGGTACCCGCTTCTACCAGCTTCGCAAACTGAGAAGGGTCAGGATACCACACAATGATCTGGCCCTCGTCTTTTCTCATGAGAGCCCAATAATAGCGCGACGAGCCCTCTTCTTCCTTTACATTCCCCAGCATCCAATCATCGGATTCTCTTATCTCAACTTGAAAGGACTCCAGCTCGAGACGACCCTCTTTCTCCTCTACCCATGCAACCTGTAGGGTTCCCCTCTGTGGTTCCAGGACTTTGACAGTGATCGACTGATTCTTGAGAATCCACGTCCCATCCCATTCATCCCGCGTTAGTTCTTTGGATCGTTCTCCCACTGGCCCAACCGAGGATACTGCCGAACACCCGAAAATCAGTGTAACTGCCAGTAGCCCGAAAAAACTCCCCAGTCTTACCATTTCCATCTACCCCCTTATGAAAAACTTTATCGAATCAACGAAAATTCATCACAAGGCTGTTAAACTAACCGCGTAAACGGAAATAAGCACCGTAATATAGCGGGGAGAGCGGAATGCGCCTCCATCGTTCTGAATAGATAGGTATATAATTACCGGGCATCATTACGTCTCCTTCGCAGCTTCGATTGATGTTTTCGAATGAACCTTCTGGAAGAGCGGGCTCTGCCCTAAAAAATCTCGAGCTCTGTCCTGCACTTCGGGCAAAGATCGATGAAGCGTTCTCCATCCGCTTCTTTGAGGTAATCATCCGCCTTCTCGTCAAAGCGACACCGCACTTCGATCACTCGGATGATCTCACTCAAGCCTTCTTTACATTTCGGACATTCCAATCTCGGCATACATCCTCCTCTTCATCGTTGCAATCTTTCCAAGTCTACCATTTTACTTCATTGCAATGTTTTTCTCAACCGTCTCTTCTTGCTTGAACGGAAGGAAGCTGGCAATGAAGTGAATTAGGTATTTCATGGTGAAAAAGAAAATGGGATGGGGGTACCGTGCTTCAGGATGATGCGGAAAAACATGACGGAGTCGAATGCAAGAAAAATAAAAAAGCCCTTGTAGCATGTTCCTCCCGAGTATTGCAGGAAGAATAAAGCTACAAGGGCCTATCTCTCGGCGGGCCGTGACTCCCGCCTAAACCCCACCCAAATAATCGGAAGTCCCTTAACGCATATTTGTATTTATGATCCAATCTTTTCCTAATGTCAAATGAATTTTGACTTTGTTAACATTTTCTCTAATTCTTCCTCCATTTCTGCAAATTTGACCCCTTCGGCGACGCCCAAGCCCCGGCCCCTAAGGCGGGGTAAATAAGTGCCGCTCGGGTTCAACCCTGAGCCTTCGACCCGAGCCCTTCGATTGAACTCAGGGCCTTGAGCCTGTCGAAAGGCTCAGGCCGGAGGGGTTAATCCCCGAGGAGTCGAAGGGTTGGCTTCTCACCCGCTGTGGAGCCCTGCACCGCATGCCTGCTTGCCGCAGGCAGGGTGTATAGGGCGGAGCAGCGAGGCATTATCGCTAACGGGGAAAACTGAAAATTGGAGAGGGAGGCTAAAAATACCGTAAGATTTTCAACCAAATACAGTGTACTCCCCATTTACGCGTCGCGCTCCTTCAAATAAAGTGGTTTAAGTAAACCCCGTGGTTTAGCGTCCATTATTTCCGAGGTTTAAAAACTTTTGACCTTTGCCTTTGGGCATTTTCTATTAGAATGAAAGTTCAATTCACCCTAAAAGTTCTGATTCTCCTAATCGGAGCCATTTTTCTCCAAACCGCTGCATATGCTCATGTTGAGCAACCCAAAGATCTCTCCGGTATAGGAATTGACGAGAAATTAGGCCAATTGATACCTCTTGATTCGACCTTCTATGATGAGAACGGAAAGCCAGTCACCCTGAGACAATTGATTCAAATACCTACGATTCTCGCTCCAGTCTATTTGCACTGCCCAAATGTTTGCAGCCTCTTGCTTCAAAACCTGGCGGATGTCTTAAACCAGCTGCCGGCAGAACCCGGCAAAGAGTACACTGTCATTTCAATCAGTTTCGATGATAGGGAGAAACCCAGTCTTGCCCTCGAAAAGAAAAAGACCTATCTGAAAATGATTCGAAAGCCCTTTCCGCCAGAGGCATGGCGGTTCTTAACAGGAGATCAGGCAAACATCCATCAATTGACCGATGCTGTCGGATTTCATTTCAAGAGAGTGGGAGATGATTTCGAACATCCCGTGGCATTAATCATCCTTGCCCCTGACGGAAAGATTGCTCGCTACATGTACGGGGCAGATCCCTTACCCTTCGATCTTAGATTAGCGCTGGTCGAAGCTTCTCAGGGAAGGATTGGGCCCACCATTGCTAAAGTCGTTCGTTTCTGCTTCAGTTACGATCCAAAGGCCAATAAACTCGTCTTTAACATGCTGAAAGTGACCGGGACGGTGACTCTGCTTTTTGCCTTATCATTCGTTCTGTTTCTAATTTTCAGAGGAAAGAAACCGAAAGAGGAGCAAGGAGAATGACATCGAACATGGCCACGGAGAACGTTCGTCCGCGAATCAGTTTCTACGAAGACCGTCGGGGAATCCTTTCATGGATTTTTACATCAGACCATAAAAGAATTGCTCTCCTTTACCTCATCTTCGTCATTGCCTTCTTCTTTAGTGGGGTCGTTCTTGGATTTTTCATGCGCTTGCAGATGCTCGCGCCGGGCACTATCATGGGGCCGCAGACGTACAACGCCCTGTTTACATTGCACGGGATCGTTATGATCTTTCTTGTTGTCATCCCGGCGATTGTAACAGTCTTCGGCAATTTCTTCCTTCCCATTCAAATCGGCGCAAGAGATGTTGCGTTTCCGAGAATAAACCTTCTCTCCTGGTGGCTTTTTGTAACCGGGGCAATCATCGTCGCTCTCTCCGTCTTCACCGGCGAGGGACCTCCAGATACGGGCTGGACATTCTATGCACCATACAGCCTGCGGACGACGGTTAATGTTCCCATGGCTGTCTTCGGCGTTTTCATCCTGGGCATGTCTTCCATTTTGACCGGGATCAACCTTGTGACAACGACTCATAGGCTTCGAGCTCCTGGAATGAGTTGGAAACGTCTGCCCCTGTTTGTGTGGGCAATCTATGCCACGTCATGGGTTCAGATACTGGCCACTCCAGTGATCGGGATTACCATGGTCCTCATCTTTCTCGAAAGATTTTTCGGGGTTGGCGTGTTTGACCCGACCAAGGGAGGCGATCCCATCCTGTATCAACACATGTTCTGGATCTACTCCCATCCAGCCACCTACATCATGATCCTTCCTGCCATGGGGATTGTCTCTGATGTTGTGCCAGTGTTCGCAAGGAAGAAGATCTTCGGATATATGGCGATTGCCCTTTCCGGCATGGCTATCGCAGCAGTGGGTTCTCTCGTCTGGGGCCATCACATGTTTGTCAGCGGCCAGAGCGATTTCGCTGACCTCCTCTTCTCCCTTCTCACCTTTTTGGTGGCCGTTCCCAGTGCCATCAAAGTCTTCAACTGGGTTGCAACGTTGCACAAAGGTTCTGTGGTGATCGAACCCCCTCTCCTCTTCTGCCTCGCCTTTATTTTTCTCTTTTCGATCGGTGGACTTACAGGCTTGATCCAAGGTGCTCTGGCACCCAATATGCACCTTCACGACACCTACTGGATACCGGGCCATTTTCACTACATCATCTTTGGAGGAATGGGCTTTGGCCTTTTCGCCGCCTTCCATTACTGGTTTCCGAAGATGTTTGGCCGGATGTATAACCGAAAAGTGGCAACATGGGCCTGGGTGATCATGTTCATCGGATTCAACGTCTTCTACTTCTCCATGTTGCTACTGGGCTGGGAAGGAATGCCCAGAAGATACTATGATTACCTTCCCCAGTTCCGTACGCTTCATCTGACAGCCACTTTCGGTTCCTGGATTCTTATCGCTGGATTGATTCTGATGTTTGGCAACCTATTCCGCGGCCTCTTCAGGGGTGAAAAGGCTGAAGACAATCCCTGGGACGGGGCGACTCTCGAATGGCAGATCCCTTCGCCACCACCCACGGAGAATTTTGAGAAGATCCCGGTAGTGAATCGAGGCCCCTACGATTTCAAGGAGTTCGTAAAAAATGAATGAAGTCAAAACATCCGTTTTCGAAGAGGCCGGGGATTATACCGGGGCAAAACTGGGCATGTGGCTATTTATTCTCTCCGAGCTTCTCCTTTTCGGAGGGATGTTCATTCTCTATTCCGCTTATCGGTATAAAAATCCTGTCGATTTTCACCATGCCTCAAGAGAACTCGAAGTCCTTCTCGGGACCTTGAACACCATCATCCTTCTGACGAGTAGCTTAAGTATGGCTGCCTCCATTGCTGCCATGCAAAAGGGACAGCGCAAGTTATCGACGTACTTGCTTATTGCTACGATGGCACTCGGTCTCCTATTTCTCGTGAATAAAGGGTTTGAATGGGGTACCAAAATTGAACTTGGCATTTATCCAAATTCCCCGACCCTCTTGACACGTTCGAAGGGAGAAGTCCTCTTCTACGGCCTTTACTATGTCATGACAGGACTTCACGGGCTCCACGTGCTGGCGGGAATCTCCGTCCTCTTTGTCATGTTGATTCTTATACTAAAAGAGAAAATTGGGAAGACCCACTTTACTCCCTTAGAAAACTCCGGGTTATATTGGCACCTGGTGGATATCATATGGATCTTTCTCTATCCCCTCTTCTACTTGATTACGTGATTCGGTTGACCTCGGAGGAGTTTGAATGAAACCTGAAGAAGAGATTGGGAAATCAAGATATAAGACGTATCTACTTGTCTGGGTGACATTGGTCATCCTCACAGGAATGACGTTTAGTGCTGCAGGTATGGAATTCGGCCGCTGGGCTGTTCTCATCGCTCTGGCAATCGCAGGAACGAAGTCGGGACTGGTCCTTAATTATTTCATGCACCTCAAGTCCGAGAGGCTACTCATCTTTAAAGTCATCATCCCCCTTGTCATGGCCGTTTTCCTCGTTTTCATCCTTCTGACCTTTTCTGACCTTGCTTTTCGAGGCGGTGTGAAATGATCTTTTCAGGGGCCACGGGTTTATCCGGCAAAGTCGTAGATAATGTCTTTCTCTACATCCTGATCATCTGCGTCATCCTCCTGGGCCTTATTACCTTTCTCATGGTTTACTTCGTCATCCACTACCGCCGACAAAAGCATCCCCAGCCTGCTGATATTGAAGGGAGCACCTGGCTGGAGATTACCTGGACGGTTCTTCCTACCCTTATCGTACTGACCATGTTTTATTATGGATTGACTGGCTTCGAATTCTTGAAGAAAGTGCCTCCAGGTGCGATGACGGTGAAGGTAATTGCCAGGCAGTGGTCCTGGCTTTTTCAGTATGAGAACGGAGCCCAAGACACAGAATTGAGAGTCCCTATTGGAAAACCTGTTAAACTTCTCCTGACATCACAAGACGTGATCCACGGCTTTTATGCACCCGCTTTTCGGATCAAGCAGGATGCGGTCCCCGGAATGACCAATTATTTATGGTTTCAGCCCACTCAAACCGGAACATTTGACGTCATGTGTTCACAGTACTGCGGACTTGAGCATTCCCACATGCTTACAAAGATTGTCGTCCTCCAAGAAGAGGAGTTTACAAAATGGTACCAGGGTAAGAAGCAGGAAGTGGCGGTGAAAGGGCCATCCCTGGGGCCTAAGCTTTATCAGGAGAAGGGATGCTTCGCCTGTCACAGTACCGATGGAAGTCCACGAGTGGGCCCGACTTTCAAGGGCCTTTTCGGTAAGAGCGAAGAAGTCATCGAGGCCGGAAAAGAGCGGAAGGTTGTGGTCGATGAAGCCTTCATCCGGGATTACATCGAAAATCCCAATGTAGTTCGCATTGAAGGCTACCCGCCCATTATGCCCAAAATAACCATGACCAACGAGGAACTGGCTGCACTGGTCGATTATATAAAGAGTCTGAAATAAGGAACGGAACAACATGCCAATTGCAATGAATGTCCGTAGCGTCACCTTCAACCGAGCCTCCTCATGGAGAGAATGGTCCATCGTCCTCCTTCACTTGGGGAAGTTGAAAATTTCACTCCTTGCCACGCTTTCCGTCGCCACCGGCCATCTTCTCGCGACGGGAAAGATCACGATCCCCATGCTTTTGCCGACAGCAGCCGTTTTTCTGCTCGCATCTGGGTCCTGCGCGCTCAATCAGTATCAGGAAAGAGAAATTGACCGATTGATGGAGAGAACAAAATCGAGGCCCATACCCTCAGGAAGGCTGAATCCGGAGGCCGCTCTCCGGATTTCTATGGGCTTGATCTTCTCAGGCTGTCTCATCCTCTTTTATGGGACGACTTTTCTTGGACTGATTTTAGGCCTTCTGGCCACTCTCTGGTATAATTTGATTTACACGCCCCTCAAGCAAAAAACAGCCTTTGCTGCGGTGCCGGGAGCGCTGGTCGGTGCCATACCGCCTGTCCTGGGATGGGTGACGGGAGGAGGGAGCATGCTTGACCCCAGGATATGGGGAGTCTCCCTCTTCTTCTTCATCTGGCAGATCCCTCACTTCTGGCTTCTCCTACTGGATTTTTCAAAAGACTATGAGAAAGCCGGGCTTCCTTCCATCACAAAGATCTTTTCCACCGACCAGATCAAACGAATCGTGTTCATTTGGCTTCTATCGACGGGGGTCGCCGGTCTCTCTCTCCCGTCATTCGGCCTGACCCATTTCAATGTCGTTTCCCTTTGCCTACTCGCTGTAACCCTCTGGCTCGGCTGGAACGCAATCTGTTTTTTTAGATTCTCTTCTCAGGGGACCACCTTTCGGATCGCTTTCATGAACCTCAACGTCTACGCACTCATTGTTCTCTTTTTGCTGTCCATGGATCGATTATTAAGTCTGTAATCCGGTAGGGAACGCCTGCCTGCCCGCAGGCAGGGTTTGAAACCGCACCCTACGGCCTTTTCCAAAACCCTGATTTCGACTTGACAGGATTGAAGCCCTATGAGTAGAGTGAAAATATGAAGAAGAAAGTTGGCTTTCTCGTGGCAGTCGTCCTGGTTCTTCTTCTCGCCACGATTGCGTGGCATCGCTTTCGAGTTCCGACGAAATCTCTTATTTTTTCCGTATTTCCAATTTTGAGAAGTCAGTCTGTGGATCAACCGATCCGTTTCAATCACATTCACCACAAGGAAGTGGCCAAGTTGAACTGTCTTTTTTGTCACCGGTTTGCAAGTGAGTACCGTGTTGCAGGGATCCCAAATATCGAAATCTGTCGAGCCTGTCATTCGACCGATGCGATCAGCAAGAGGCCTGAGGCATTAAAGGTTGTCGGGTACGTGAAAAATGAAAAACAAATCCCGTGGCAGCGGATGTATGAGCTTCCAGCCTTTGTTGTCTTCCCCCACTGGATTCATATCCAACGCAATATCGATTGCTCCACTTGTCACGGGCTTACCGGCGTAACCGATACACCTGTAAAAATGGTTGATCGAATTTATATGGAATGGTGCGTGGACTGTCACAAGAAAAGAGGCGCGGCTACCGATTGCTATACGTGCCACTCCAGTTAGAGCAAAGAATTGACAGGGGATAGGGGGATAGCGGGATAGCGAGATGGGTTTAGGGTGTATCATTAATAGTTTGACCGAATTCGTTTAAACTCTAAATCCTAACTAATACAAACGTATTAATTTATGTTACCCCCCACCCTCCCCTCCCCCTCAAGGGGGGAGGGTTAGGGAGGGGGTGATGTAACTTTATTTATGTCTTTTGTATTAAATCCTAAATAAACTCAAAACGCTAAATAAAAAACTCAAAATAGTTGTTTTGGATTTTGAGTTTTGGTTTTTTGGGTTTATTTAGAGTTTAGGGCTTCGGGTTTAGGGTTTATCATTGAGGGATTGAACAGGTAAGGTGATGAAGATTAATAGAAGAGAGTTATTAAAGCTGATGGGCGCAGCAACTTTCGGAATGGCTTTGCCTGCCGAAATTCTCCACGCCCTGCCCAAAGAAGGAGAATGGATTCCTTATGAGGAATACTGGTCCACGGGGATCTGCCTCCAATGCCCCAGCGGTTGCGGCCTCCGAATTCGATCGGTCAACCACTGGCCGGTTAAACTGGAAGGAATAAAGGATTATCCGATCAACCAGGGCCGGCTCTGTCCAAAAGGTCAGTCAGGACTTCAAGTTCTTTATGATCCCGACCGGATCCGCCATCCTTTAAAAAGGAAGGGAAAGCGTGGAGAAGGAAGTTGGGAGAAGATTTCCTGGGACGATGCGATCGGTCTCGTCACCCGGAGGTTGAAGACGCTTCGGCTGGAGGGAAGACCTCATCATTTGGTATGGGTGGGAGGAAGATATCGCGGTCACATGGCTGATCTTATGATGAGGTTCCTCGAAGCCTTTGGTTCTCCCAATCACCTTGGCAATCCTGCCAGGGGTTCCGAGGGGATTCTAAAAGGTCATCTCTTCACCATGGGTGTGAGAGACTTTCTTGCGATCCACTGGGAACAGGTGAATTATGTCCTTTCCTTTGGAGCAAGCCTTCTGGAAGCATCCAGACCTTCGCTCAGAAATCTCTGGGGTTACGGATTTTTGAGAAGAGGAAGGCCCGGGATCAGGGGAAAGATTGTTCAGGTTGAACCGAGATTCTCCGTGACGGCATCGAAGGCCGACCAGTGGATTCCGATTCAACCGGCAACAGATGGAGCTTTGGCCCTGGGAATTGGCCACTGGATCATTAAGGAGAAAGAATTTGATCGCTCATTTATCGATCACTATGCCTTTGGATTCGAAGACTGGAGAGACAGTGACGGAAAAACCCACATGGGTTTTAAGACATTGGTGCTCAAGGAATATTCACCCAAGCAGGTATCATTGTTAACAGGGGTTCCTGAGGAAACCATCGTTCAGATTGCAAAAGAATTTTCTTCCCACCTTCCCTCTATCGCTATCACAGGAAGAGGGGTCGGGATGCAGACCAATGGAACGTACGCGCAGATGGCGGTGGACAGCCTCAATGCCCTCGTTGGATCAATCGACAGCCAGGGTGGCCTCCTCCTCCAAAGAAAACCCCCCTTCCAGAAATGGTCTTCCATTCAGAAGGATGGTATTGCAGAAAAAGGCCTCTCCCAGCCGCGAATAGATGGAGCCGGGAGCGTTCCCTTTCCTTTCGCCCCAGAGCTTCCAGCTGCACTTCCGGAAAGAATTCAGAAAGGGAACCCCTATCCGATCGATTCGCTTTTTCTGTACTATACCAATCCCCTCTTCAGCCTCCCTGAACCTGAAAAATTTCGTATCGCTCTGGATAAGATCCCCTTCGTCGTCAGTTTTTCGCCATTTATGGATGAGACGACAATGCTTTCCGATCTTGTCCTTCCCGACGGAACCTATTTCGAGCGTTGGCAGGACGACCACCCGGAGCCTGGATTGGGCTACCCGATGTTCGGGTTGCGGAGCCCTACGCTGGAGAAACCTCTGTACGATACCCGCAATACAGGCGATGTGATCATTGAAATCGCTAAGGGAATTGGAGGAAGTGTTGGCAAATCATTTCCCTGGAAGGATTTTGAAGAGGCTCTGAGGGGTTCGATCAAAGGGATTTTTGCCTCAAAGCGAGGCTCCTTTCAAGCGAAAGATTTTGAGGAATTCTGGAATACCCTGATCGAGCGAGGAGGATGGTGGGATGCTCCCTACCCTTTTGGAGAATGGAGAAAGAAATTCAATACCCCATCCCGGAAGTTTGAATTCTACTCCTTGGGGATGGAGCGAGGTTTGAAAGAGATCTCCAAGAGAAGTTCGAAAGATATCGACCATCTTTTAGGAGAGCTGAAGGTCGAAGCGAGAGGGGACCGGGCCTTTCTTCCCCATTTCGAAAAACCTCGTTCCATCGGAGACAAGAAGGAATACCCTTTCCACCTTATCAACTATAAGCTGATGACGATGGCGGAGGGGAGAGGAGCCAATCAACCCTATCTTCAAGAAATCATCGGCCCGCATCTCTATGAGAGATGGGAGTCTTGGGTGGAGATCAATCCAGAAACCGCGCGGAGCCTGGGTATCGAAGACGAAGACTTCGTCTGGGTGGAATCGCCCGCAGGAAAGGTGAAGGCAAAGGCCAGGCTTTTCCCCGGGACTCAACCGAATTGTATCCATATTCCATACGGCCAAGGTCATAAAGCTTACGGTCGCTGGGCAAAAGGGAGGGGAATTAATCCCAACGATCTCCTTGTTAGAGACTACGACTATCTCGGTGGGTTTGTCTCTTATTATTCAACCAGGGTGAAGGTGTATAAAGCGTAAAAATCCTGATGAGGCGATGAGGAGATCGGGAGATCAGGAGAGAAGAAAGGAGAAGTTTTCTCCCTATCTCCCTCCCTCCTTATTCTCCCCAATGCGGAGCGTCAGATGTATAGATGGGGGATGGTGATCGATTTGGATAAATGCACGGCCTGCCAGGCCTGCGTCGTGGCTTGCCGGCAGGAGAATAATATTCCCATTATGGGGGAGGAGTACGCCAAGTTGGGAAGGGCAAAATTCTGGATGAATCTCATCTCAGAAGTCAAAGGGACCTATCCCGATGTGGAGATGCATTTCGTTCCCATCCCTTGCATGCATTGCGATAAACCGCCGTGCACCAAAGTCTGCCCTGTTGACGCTACTCATATCAACAGGGAAGGGATCGTGGAGCAGGTCTATCCGCGCTGCATCGGTGTTCGCATGTGCATTTCCAACTGTCCATATACGGTCCGCTATTTCAATTGGTATGCCCCCTCCTGGCCGGAAGAGTACAAGAAAGGGTTGAATCCGGATGTTTATCCAAGGAGAAAAGGTATTACGGAGAAGTGTAATTTCTGCATTCAAAGGATTCGAAGAGCCAAGATGATTGCGAAGAAAGAGAACCGAAAAATCAGGGATGGCGAAGTCACCCCGGCATGTGTGGAGACTTGTCCCAGCGAAGCCCTCTATTTCGGAGATTTGAACGACCCGGAAAGCAGGGTTTGGAAACTCTCCAGGAGCCCGCGCGCCTTTCGGCTCTTGGAGGAACTGGGAACCCAACCCAAGGTCTATTATCTTAAAGAAGGGGCATGGAGTGAATAGAAGTTTTGATTCTGTCTTGATCGCGCCCTTGTCCAGGGCTGGAAAGCCTTTCTACATCACCTCGGCGATTCTGGCAGCGATTGTCATCTGGTCTGTTTTCGCCTTCTGTTGGCAGTATTATTGGGGTCTCGGTGAAACAGGCATGGGCCATCCTGTTTCCTGGGCTTTCTATCTGATCAATTTTGTCTTCTTCATCGGAATCAGTCATGCCGGCACACTCATCTCTGCAATCTTAAGAATCACGAATGCGGGATGGAGAACACCGATCACCCGGGCCGCGGAAGTGGTGACCGTCTTTGCCTTGGCAGCAGGACCGACCAATATCCTCTTTGACCTGGGCCGTTCTGCACGTTTCTACTGGGTTGCCATCCATGCCCAGTTCAAATCTCCTCTCCTTTGGGATTTTACGTGCATCACGACTTATTTCGTCACCAGCGTCCTTTTCCTTTATGTCCTCATGATTCCCGATATTGCGATCCTGCGAGACCGTCTCGATAAGAGAAAGTGGCTCTACCGGACTCTGGCCCTCGGCTGGAAAGGAACTCCCCGGCAGGAACGGATTTTAAACAAATTGATCGCCTTTCTCTGTGTGGCCGTGATCCCCATCGCCGTCAGTGTTCACACCGTCGTCTCATGGGTCTTCGGAATGCAGATGAAACCCATGTGGCATTCCACCATCTTTGGTCCTTACTTTGTTGCCGGTGCCATCTATTCGGGAATTGCAATCATTATCCTCGTCGCTGCCATCGCCCGGAGAGTCTATCATCTGGAGCATCATCTCCGGCCGATCCACTTCAACAATATGGGTCTTCTCCTTCTCACGATGACCCTCCTCTGGTTCTATTTCACCTTGGCGGAATATCTGACCACTGTCTACGGCGGCGGGGAGGCAGAGTTAGCAGTCTTCTGGACAAAATTCACCGGAAAATACTCATTTCTGTTCTGGACAATGGTTCTCCTCTGCTTCGTCATTCCCCTTCCCATTTTAGCATTTAAGCGAACCCGGACCATCCTGGGGACTTCGATCGCTTCGGTTTCCGTTCTGATCGGGATGTGGCTTGAACGTTATCTTATCATCATACCTACCTTTAGTGAGCCCTTGCTTCCTTACAAACGGGGCTCTTATACTCCGTCGTGGGTTGAATGGTCGCTGCTGGCAGGGCTTTGTGCTGGATTTACATTAGCCATTGTCCTCTTCTCTAAACTCTTTCCCGTCATCACCATTTGGGAAACAGAGAAAGAGAAAAAGGAAATGGTCTGAGACGTTTTTTTAAATGAACAGGAGGGGAAAAAATGAAAAAATGGATATGGATCGTGATGGTGGGTTCTCTTTTTCTTCTTGCAACGATAGCTCTCGCTGCAAACCCGGCACCTCCTAAGAAAACGCCAGAACTGCTAAAGGAAGGAAAAAAAATCTATGAGCAGATTTGTGCGATCTGCCATGGCTCTAATGGTGATGGGAAGGGACCGGCGGGAGCGGCCCTCAAACCCCCGCCAAGCGATTTTCGAAAGCCCTTGAAAGAGTGGCCCAATACGAAGGGAGATCCTCAAAAAGTCTTCGGGGTCATTTCGAAAGGGATTCCGAACTCGGCGATGGTCGCCTGGACGCAGTACTCTGAACAACAGCGCTGGGCATTGGTCTATACTGTCATGGACTTCTCTGGGACGCCTGCAAAGAAGGCGAAGTAAGAATTATTGTCCGGGAAAAAAATAAGAAAAAACGGGTTGGGCTGCCTCGAAGAGGATGAAGAGTCAACCCTTCGACTCCCCGGCCTGAAGGCCTGGACTTGACTTTCGACAAGTCCTTCGACCACGAGCTCAGGGCTGAGTGGCTCAAGGCCCCGAGTGCAACCGAGGGGCTCAGGGTTGACCCTGAGCGGCGCCGAATGGGTCAACCTTCTTTCTTCTCTTCATCCTCCAATTTTTTTAGGAAGGCCTGAATATAAACCACCTTATCTTCTTTCACACCCTCTTCCTTTCCTGACAGTTGAGGAAGTCTTTCGGAGTGTCTGTAGACTTCTTCCAACTTGGTGATGATTTCCTGGAGTTTCGGATCCTCTTCTACCAAATGGTTGACCTGTTGATCGAAATAATCACCCGCATTTTCAAGTTCGGACAGGTCAACCTCTATCCCGGTCAAATGGATCAGCTTTTTCAGAACCGAGCAGGCCACCTTTACATTCTTTGTCTGAAGGTATTGGGGGGCATGGCCCCAAAGGCTGACCGCCTTCAAACTCCTCTTCTTTGACGCTTCTAAGATATAGGTGTGAATGCTGATGGGCCCGGAATATTCCGTCAACCCCAGTCCTGCATGGATCACCTTCTCTCTCAGTTCCTCGTGATTGAACAGGGCACTGACCATGGGAGGATAAGTATGAGGGATATAATCGTACGTGCCGCCGATGGTGAAGATTTGTCTGACATTGAATCTCTCGGCAAAATCGAGAATAAGGTCGGTAAAGACAGTCCACCGAAGATGAGGCTCGACTCCGTAAAAGAGGATCAGATCATTGAATAGAGCACTCTTGACGTAGTAAAAATAATTGCCCGGGGACTTTAATTCGATCAATCTCCCCTCCTTGATGACGGCCATCGGTCTTAAGGAAGAGGTCTGGTAAAAACTTTCAGTCGGAATGGAAGCGAATTGTTTTGCCTCCAAATTATCGATCAAATGCCGCAGGGCAATAGAGGAGACCTCGGCAGCATTGGGCCATCCTTCGAATCCAATGACTAAATACGGTTTGACAAGGTTTGGTTTCTCGAGGTAGATGATTTCTTCCATTTCCTTCTCTTAAAAGATCATACTCCGCATCATCCTCCTCTGTCAACCCACTTTTTTGGGGGGGACTGCCCTTCACCGTTTTGCTACCCCGGTTATGGGTCTGAGGAAAAATCAAGGCATGCTGTGACTAAAGATTGATACGTTCGACGGCGCCAAACCCCGATTTTTATATCGGGGTAAAGAGCGCCGCTCAGTATCACCCCTGAGCATACCCGGGTCTTCAGACCGGAGAGTCGAAGGGTTGATTTTTGCTTGCCGAGGAAGTAATCTGAAGAGAGGCGAAAAAGCCAAGGATTATTATTTCCGGGACAGAGACGGAACGGAGAGGATGTGGCAATGAGAGAAAGTACTGCTTTGAGATTATCTCAAATGTTAAAGACGCTGACGCCGGATGGCAGTTTCCTGTTCATCACCCGTATTGCCCGTATGTTTGGTTACGGATTTCTTTCGGTTGTGCTCGTCCTTTACCTGGCCCAGGTCGGATTGAGCGAAACAGAGATCGGCCTCTTGCTGACCCTGACGTTGGTGGGCGATACAATCATTTCCTTGTGGATTACGACGAGCGCCGACCGCATCGGCAGACGGCGAATGCTTATCCTTGGGGCCTTGCTGATGATCTTCGCTGGGGTTTTATTTGGCGTAACAAAAAATTTTCTGTTCCTTTTGATTGCAGCCACCGTTGGAGTCATCAGCCCCAGCGGGTATGAAGTCGGGCCTTTTCTGTCTATCGAGCAGGCGGCTTTATCACAGATTGTTCCAAGCGAAAGACGAACCCAACTTTTCGCCTGGTACAACCTGGTTGGTTCATTTGCAACGGCGCTGGGCGCGCTGGCCGGGGGTACTTTGGTCCAAGCCCTTCAGGACTCCGGTGTGACACCCCTCGGAAGTTACCGCACGGTCGTCGTCGGCTATGCCATTATTGGAATCATCCTGGGAGTTTTATTCACACGCCTTTCTCCCGAAGTGGAAGTTCAGACAGGCGGCGGCCCGTCTCATTCCAACACTTCCTTCAAGACTCGTTTTGGTCTTCATCGTTCACGCGGTGTTGTGTTCAAGCTATCTGCTCTGTTCTCCCTCGACGCCTTCGCAGGCGGGTTTGTCCTGCAAAGCATCTTGGCTTATTGGTTTCACGTACGTTTCAATGTGGAGCCAGCCATTCTCGGGAGCATTTTTTTCGGTGCAAATATTCTTGCGGGCCTCTCCGCTCTTTCCGCCGCCTGGGTGGCCTCCAAGATCGGTTTAATCCGAACCATGGTATTCACGCACATCCCATCAAATATTTTACTCATCTTGGTGCCCCTCATGCCGAGCCTCCCATTGGCCATCTTAGTTTTGTTGATACGCTTCAGCATCTCACAGATGGATGTTCCGACACGACAATCCTACACCATGGCTGTTGTGGACCCGGATGAACGCTCTGCTGCTGCGGGCATCACCGGCATCGCCCGGACAACGGGCGCATCGCTTTCACCCGTCTTCACAGGACCTTTGCTGGCGAATGCAGCGCTCATGAGCATGCCCTTCTTTCTCTCGGGTGGCCTTAAGATCGTATACGACCTATTGCTCTATCGCAGCTTCAAGGCGATCAAGCCCCCGGAAGAAAAATAGAAGGAATGATTGAAGATTGTATCGGAATGGGCTAAGCTTCTCAGGAAAAGAACAAAGTGGTCAAGGGGGAGAAACAGGTGAAGCCGATGATTCCTCAGATTAAGAAGATTCTTTATGCCACGGATCTCAGTAAAAATTCTTCTTATGCCTTTCTATATGCCATTGATATGGCACGAAGACATGACGCAAAGATCATCATCTTACATGCCCTTGAGCCTCTTCCCAAAGAAGTTAGGTTTGTCGATGCGCTGCAAAGAATTGAGAGCAAAGAGAGTAAGGGAGCATTTGAACAGGTCCAGAAACTCCTGCCGGAATTCTGTAAAAAGACAGAAGCTCATATCGGCCCTCCATGCGTTGACCTGGTATCCAAATTTCTCATTCCACGTGGCCATCCCACAGAAGAGATCTTGAATGCCGCCGACAAAGAGAGTTGCGACGTGATTGTCCTTGGAACCCATGGAAAGGGATTTTTGACCCACACCTTTCTTGGGAGCGTATCTGAGTCAGTCTTGCATCGAACCCAAAAACCGGTTTTTATTATCCCATTGCCGTCTGATAAGACAACTACCGATTGGATTGAGATTTGATAGAAGGACATTGAGAGAAAGAGGGTGCTTCGGATTAACCGGAAGAGGTTTGATGGACCTTCCACCAAGTCTCAAAAAGACGATCCGCTAAACTTCTGGCAAAGGAACGACCCCTCGGTCCATCTTCCAACTGTTCTATCCATTCTAATGGAAGTCCCTTTTCTCCCACATGCGCTCCCACAATGGCTCCAACCATCCCCGCAATCGTATCGGTGTCGCCTCCGAGAGAAATCGCTGCCGGAATGGCATCACAAAAATCCGGACTATAAGTGATTGCGATATAACAGGCACTCGGAACAGAAAAATGGGCTTCCACTCCGTTCCCGAGGGACTGAACAACTTCCCGGGCTTCGAGTTTTTTTCCTTGTCCAAACATCTCCTCAATCTTATTTAAGGCCTTTACATATTCAATGGGCCCGCGCCAAAGAATTTCTTTCAAATTGCTAACCATTTGCTCTTTCTTAAACGGTTCTTTCGGGACCTGGCTGACCGCCAACCCAACTGAGCAGGCCTGCATCACAGCTCCCCACTGACCCAAGGGATGGACATGGGTGATACTTGCCTGTTTCATGGCCGTCCCTTCAAGATGTTCCAGATCGTGATGGTAGAAAAGTCCAACAGGAGAGACCCGCATCGCGGCTCCATTCCCGAAAGAGCCCTCATTAAAAACAACCCGGGCCACCTGATGCCATTTCAACCCAGCCCTGAGCGCCAGAACAGCCTTGATGGTTCCAATGGCATAACCCCGCGTGAGATCGCAATGGAGACTAAACTGCTTCGCCATGTCTTCAGGATCGACTCCGCCGGTTTGAACAATGGATTCAGCAAGGGCAAGCGTCATGTCTGTATCGTCGGTGTAACTCCTGGAAAATTTTTTTGAAAGCTTGCTCATGTGAAACCTGGCCTTATCCGGATTCATCCCTTCGAAGCCGGCTCCAAAGGCATCTCCCAGAAAACAGCCGAGGATGGCACCTCTAAACTTATCGCGAAGGATTTCCGTAGGTAGCATCACCAAAGGGAGCGCCTTATTAAAACAGTCATTGCGAGGACCCCGCACCTGATGCGGGGGACGCGGCAATCTCACGAGATTGCTTCACTTCGCCCTGTACACCATGCGGTGCAGGGCTTCGTTCGCAATGACACTAGGGGAACCTCAACTTCTCTATGGCATCGGGGGGATTAGGGTTACAGCGGTTTTCCCACCAGCCTCTCATAAGCCTCGACATATTTTTCTCTTGTCTTTTGAACGATTTCTTCCGGCAATTGAGGAGCGGGCGGACTCTTATCCCAACGGATGGAAAGTAGGTAATCCCTTAAAAACTGTTTATCAAAACTCTTCTGGGGGCCACCGGGTCGATACTCATCTTTTGGCCAGAACCGTGAGGAGTCTGGCGTAAGAAGCTCATCGATCAAAATAAGCTTTCCGTCCTTAAGCCCGAACTCCATCTTGGTGTCCGCAATAATAATTCCCCTCTTCTCAGCCACGTCTCTTGCCTTTTCATAGACGGCTATCGAAAGGGTTTTCAGCTTTTGCGCCAATTCTTTCCCCACAATCTTCCCGACTTTCTCGAAGGAAATGTTTTCATCATGGAGACCCATCTCTGCTTTGGTCGCAGGGGTGAAGATCGGTTTCTCTAACTTCGAAGATTCGAGCAATCCTTTGGGTAATTCAATGCCGCAGACCTCTCCTGTTTTTCTATACTCCTCCCAACCTGAACCCGAGAGGTAACCTCTGACCACACACTCAATAGGAAGGACTTCTGTCTTCACCACCAACATCGACCGATTTCTCAGCATCTCCTGATAAGGCTGACAATCTTTGGGATAATCTTCCACTTTTGTCGAAAAGACATGATTGGGAACAATCTCTTTTGTCAGATCGAACCAGTACTTAGAAAGCTGGGTCAGTATCCTTCCTTTATCAGGAATCGGATTGGGCATGACCACATCGAAGGCGGAGATACGATCGGTAGCGACAATGAGAAGCTGATCCCCAAGATCGTAAATGTCCCTGACCTTCCCTCTCCCTTTCAATTTTAGGGTTTTAAACTCGGTCATCGAAATTACGTGAGATGGCATAACCCCCTCCTGAAATACCCCCTCACCCCTTCCCCTGCCTACCGGTAGGCAGGCTCTCCCCTGAGGGAGAGGGGGAGCACTTACTTTGTTGACTTTTCCCCCAAAAATGTTATGTTTTTCTTCAAAAATCTTTAGCTACCTTATTCCTCTCCGCTACCTTTTACCGCATGCCTGCCGCAGGCAGGCACTCGCAGGGAGGAAGGCGACCTTTTTCAGAGATGATCGGCGACAAAATCGGACATCGACTCGACCCTTACCTCTACCACGTTCTTAAAACATTTTCGGCAGAACAAGGCAATCCCAATCTCTTCACCTTCATGGGATTTTTAGCAACCCTTGCCGCCTCTCTCCTTGTTCTGAAGGAACTCTGGCTCTTCGCAGGACTGGCAATCATCCTGTCAGGACTTTTCGATCTTTTTGACGGCGTTCTGGCCAGAAAATCGGGAAAGACCAGCGCCCTGGGAAGTTTCTTAGATTCGGTGTTAGATCGCTATTCGGATCTCCTTCTGCTTCTGGCCATCCTTATTCACTACCTAAAAAAAGAAGAACCTGGCTTCGCCCTCCTCACTTCTTTTGTCAGCATGGGCACGGCTCTTATCCCTTACGTCAGAGCGAAGGCAGAGGCTCTACAAGTGCAGTGTACGGTCGGACTCATGGAAAGAGCCGAGCGGATCATTCTTCTCGCTGTGGGAACCCTCTTCCAGACGATGGAGCCCATTCTCTGGATTCTGGCCATCCTCACTCACCTCACCGTGCTCCAGCGTATCTACTACGTATGGAAGAAACTTCGCCCTCCGCTGGAGAGCGAAAATCCCAAATAAATTCCAAACGCCAATTTCAAAATGACACAAAAGACCCTTTAATCTTGTTTCGGTATTTTGAATTTTGGTCATTCCTGCCTGCCGGTAGGCAGGGGAGCTTATTGGGAGCTGGGTGCCTGCCGGTAGGCAGGGATTTTGAAATTTGGATTTTATCGCTCTTTCGTCATTCTCTTGATTTCGCTCAGTAATACCGGAAGGAAATCTTTTTCTTTTAGCTTCCTGACCACTTTCCCTTTCTTAAAAAGGACCCCTGCCCCCTTTCCTCCGGCAATGCCGATGTCTGCTTCTTTTGCTTCCCCTGGTCCATTAACCACACAACCCATAATCGCCACGGTGAGAGGGGTAAGGATCTTCTCAACGCCTCTTTCAACCTTTTCTACAAGATGGGTCAAATCGATCTCACAGCGGCCGCAGGTGGGGCAGGAAATAATCTCAACACCCCGTTTCCGAATATTCAAGGCCCTTAATATTTCATAACCAACTCGCACTTCTTCAACAGGGTCGCCCGTTAATGAAACGCGGAGCGTATCTCCAATTCCTTCATTGAGCAGAAGTCCGATGCCGATGGAGGATTTGACGATAGCCCCGGAGCCTTTTCCGGCTTCCGTCACACCCAGGTGTAGTGGATAATCCGATTCATGTGAAAAGAGTTGATAGGCCTCGACCGTCCTCACGACATCGGACGCCTTCAAAGAGACTTTGATGGAATAAAAACCGACATCCTCCATCCACTCAATCGTCCGCATCGCGCTCGAGACCATCGCCTCAGGGGTGGTTCCTCCAAACCGCTTCAAGAGATCTTTCTCCAGGGAACCGGAATTCACTCCAATGCGGATGGGAACGGAGCGATTTCTCGCCTCCGTGACGATAGGTTTCAGCCGATCCCTCCCTCCAATATTTCCAGGATTGATTCGGAGACCATCCGCTCCCGATTTCACGGCCATCAGCGCTAAGTGTGAGTGGAAGTGAATATCGGCGATGAGGGGAATATGAATTCTTTTCTTTATCTGAGTGATGGCGCGGGCCGCTTCTTCGTCCACGACAGCCACCCGAACGATCTCGCAACCCGCTTCTTCGAGACGCCGGATCTGATGGGCAGTTTTTCGGACGTCCCTCGTGTCGGTTTTCGTCATCGACTGAACGGAGATCGGTGCGTCCCCTCCAACCTTAACGGGGCCGATAGAAATCTGACGCGTCTTTCTTCGCTCCATCAAATACTATGCGAGGGCCTTTGAGAAAACCTACGTGCCCTGTTCCCAGGAAGCTAAATAGTGGGCCTGTTCTTTGGTCAGCCGATCGATCTGGATACCCATTGAAACAAGTTTCATCCGGGCAATCTCTTGATCGATCTCGCGAGGAACGGGATAGACCTTCTTCTCCAAACTTCGATGATGCTTCACCAGGTATTCGGTGGCGAGTGCCTGATTGGCAAAACTCATATCCATGACGCTGGAGGGGTGGCCTTCTGCGGAGGCGAGGTTGATCAGTCTTCCCTCACCCAAAAGATAAACCCTTCGCCCGCCTTTGAGTCGAAGCTCCTCCACAAAGTCCCGTATCTTTCGTCGGGAAAGGGTCACCTTCCGGAGTCCATCCAGGTCGAGTTCGACATTGAAGTGGCCTGAATTGGCAATAATGGCCCCATCCTTCATCTTCAAGAAATGCTCCTTCCGGATGACGTTCACATTCCCGGAGACCGTACAAAAGATGTCTCCCGTTTTGGCCGCCTCAGCAATCGGCATCACCCGATACCCGTCCATCACAGCTTCGAGTGCTCTCAGAGGACTTACTTCGGTGACGATGACATTCGCCCCCATCCCCTTCGCCCTCATCGCCAGCCCTTTCCCGCACCATCCATAACCCGAAACGACGAAACTTGATCCGGCCATCAAACGATTCGTGGCCCGGATGATCCCGTCAATCGTCGACTGTCCCGTGCCGTATCGATTGTCAAAAAAGTGTTTGGTCTCGGCGTCGTTGACAGCGACGATGGGGAAATGTAATACGCCGCTCCGCTCCATGGAACGGAGCCGGATCACACCCGTCGTCGTTTCCTCGGTTCCGCCAATCACCCCCTTTATCAACCCCTCCCTCTTCGACGGGGGCAGCCCTTCCGCCCACTTTCGAACAGAAGGAGAAAGTTCCTTCCATTTTTTCAGGACGATGAAGTGGAGGGAGGAGACCAAATCCGCCCCATCATCCATGGTAAGATTGGGAAAGTGAGCCAGCGCCTTCCGAATATGAGCATAATAGGTTTTACTATCCTCCCCTTTAATGGCAAAGACGGGGATATTCAACTCCTTGACCAGATAAGCGGCCACATCATCCTGCGTGCTCAGCGGGTTGGAGGCACAAAGGGCCAAGTGAGCCCCGCCTGCCAAAAGGGTCCTCATTAACACCGCCGTCTCCGTGGTCACATGAAGACAGGCTGAAAGACGGACCCCTTTCAAAGGTCTTTCCTTTTCAAAACGGCTCCGGATCAATTTCGAAACAGGCATGGCCATCTCGGCCCATTCCATCCGAAGTCGCCCCTTCTTGGCCAGTGAAATATCCTTCACATCATAATCCATAGTTCCCCCATCAACTGTATACGATCGTTACGTTTTGTAATATATTCGTTCCTTGAATTTCAAATCACAAATTCCAATATCCCTGCCTACCGGCAGGCAGGCAAATCCCAAATAAATCCAAATCTCCAATGTTCGAATTTCCAAACAGGTTAATTTGGAATTTTAGGTTTGGAATTTTCTCCCCGTCACCGCATCTCCCTATCGCCCTATCTTTTTCTATCTTAAAGTCCTGCGGCCTTCCGCAACTCCTGGGCTCGATGGGTGTTCTCCCATGTAAACCCAGGTTCCTCGCGACCGAAATGACCGTAGCAGGCTGTCCTTTTATAGATGGGCTTCAGGAGATCGAGATACTTGATGATCGCCTTGGGCCTCATGTCAAAATGTTCACGAATGATCTTTGCAATCCTGTCAGGAGATATCTTCGACGTTCTTGAGGTATCGATCATGACAGAGACCGGCTGTGCTCTTCCAATGGTGTAGGCAATCTGAACCTCGCACTTTTCTGCCAGACCCGCTGCAACCACATTTTTCGCAACATGTCTGGCCATATAAGAGGCGGTTCGATCCATCTTCGACGGGTCCTTCCCCGAGAAACAGCCTCCTCCATGGCTTCCCACTCCCCCATAAGTATCGACAATAATCTTTCTCCCCGTGAGACCGCAATCGGCTTTGGGCCCTCCGGTTACAAACCGTCCTGTCGTGTTGACATAGTACTTGGTGTTCTTGTCGCGAAGGTTCTCGGGAATGATCTTGAAGATAACCTCTTCGATGATCCCTTCCCGGATCGTCTCATAGGTTACGCTTTCTGAGTGCTGAGCGGCGATGACGACCGAATCGACACGAGTGGGTCTTCCATTGACGTATTGAATCGTCACCTGAGACTTTCCGTCGGGCCTCAGAAAATCGAGAATCTTTTTCTTCCGGACCTCGGCCAGTCGTCGGGTCAGGCGGTGGGCAAAGATGATGGGCATGGGCATCAATTCCGGGGTCTCGTTGCAGGCATAGCCGAACATCAGCCCTTGATCCCCGGCTCCCTGTTCATGATCCTTTACTTCATCCACCCCTTGTTTGATGTCAGGCGATTGTTCGTCGATGGAGGTAATCACTGCACAAGTCTCCCAATCGAAGCCCATCGTCGAGTCGTTGTATCCAATCTCTTTGATCGTCTCACGAACGACGGACGGCATATGGACATAGCAGGAAGTGGTAATCTCTCCCGCAATAATTGCCATTCCCGTGGTGACCATCGTTTCGCAGGCCACCCTGGCATTGGTATCCTGAGCGATAATCGCATCCAGGATGGAATCCGATATCTGATCGGCTACCTTGTCAGGATGGCCCTCGGTGACCGATTCCGAGGTGAACAAAAAGTCTGTCATTGCCATGGAATATTTCCTCCTTTTCTTCTCTCTTAGGCTTTACCCCGTTAGAAATAATGTCCCGCTGTATTGCAGTGGGCTTAGATTTAGACTTATTCCAGCGGCGTTTAATGCCCCGTTGAAATTTCTAACGGGGGTTACTATCCTCTGCATCGCATTTGATGAAATCTTCCGGAAAACGTTCGGCCATCCAGTCTCTTACAAAATGTTCAATTTCTGAGGCCGTTGGAAACTGGAACAATTGCTCGACGAGCGACCGGGTCTCCTCAAATCTCGACATCCGGAGTACTTTCTTCACTTTGGGGATGGAAACCGGGTTCATGCTGAATTCATCCAAGCCCAATCCCAAAAGAACGATCACATAGGCTGGCTCTGCCGCCATCTCGCCGCAGATGGCCACCGGAATCCCGGCGTGATGGCCCGACTGAACCACCCATCGGATGATTCTCAGGACCGCCGGATGGAGGGGTTCATAGAGATAGGACACGTGCTCGTTGATCCGATCGACCGCCAGCGCATATTGGATCAAGTCGTTCGTCCCGATGCTGAAGAAATCTACTTCTTTCGCTAAGATATCCGCGATGTCCGACGCGGAAGGAATCTCGATCATGGCCCCAATCTCGATCTTTTCATCAAAGGGGGTTTTTGCCCTGGCCAAATCCTTCTTCACCTCTTCTAAGATCGCTTTGGCCTGCCGGATTTCTTCAATCCCTGAGATCATGGGCAAAAGAATCCTCAGTTTTCCATGCACACTGGCCCGCAAAATCCCTCTCAACTGCGTTTTGAAGATTTCAATCTCCTTCAGGCTAAACCGGATCGCCCTCAATCCCAAGGCCGGGTTCAACTCATTGTTCTTCGAATAACCGGGGAGAAATTTATCACCTCCGATGTCTAAGGTGCGGATGGTTGCCTCCGCAGGATAGATACTTTCCACGAGACGACGGTAAATTTCGAAATGCTCTTCCTCCGACGGTAGATCTTTCCGGTTGAGATAAAGGATTTCAGTGCGATAGAGCCCGATCCCCTCCGCGCCATGCATCTTAGCAGAGGCGATCTCCTCCACCATTTCGATATTGGCCTGGAGGCGGATGCGAACTCCATCGCGGGTTTCTGCCGGCAGGGAGGCATACTTAAGAATCTCCCGCTCGACCGATCTGCCCCGTCGCTTCCGTTCAAGAAAGGACTGAGAGACTTCTTCCGTGGGATTGATGACCACCTGCCCTGTCTCTCCATCGATGATGAGGCGGTCTCCCCCGTTGACGAGAGCTGTCGCCACCTCGAGCCCTACCACTGCCGGGATGCCCAGAGATCGAGAGAGGATAGCCGTATGAGAAACCTTGCCGCCGATGTCCGTGATGAACCCTGCCACATGGTTCAGATTCATCTGGAGAGTATCCGCCGGAGAGAGGTCATGGGCGACGATAATCACCTTCCCTTTGATCTTGGCGATATCATCATGCTTCTTCCCCAAAAGGTTTCGAAAGATTCGTGCCGTCACATAATGGAGATCGCTGCGTCGTTCCCTCAAATATTCGTCTTCGATGGCTTTAAAGGCTGTGTCCAGTTTCTCTAAGGTAAGATCGAGGGCCCATTCTGCATTCACTTTTTTCTTTCGGATCGTATCGATCGTATCCTGAAGCAGCATCTCGTCGTTCAGGATCATCAAGTGGACATCCAGGATAAACGAATGTTTACGCACTTGCGGATCCAGGATCTTTTCTTTAATTTCCGTCAACTGGTTCTTTGATTCTTGAATCGCATTGAGAAACCGCTTGATTTCTCCGTCCGTCTGTTCCGGGCCGATCCGCTTCTGGGGAAGTCGAACCTTGAATCGTTCAACTAAATAGGCCTTCCCGATGATGATCCCAGGGGAGGCCCCGATTCCCGGGATGAATTTATTAACTTGTTGTCGAACAGCCATGCCTATTCCTCACCAAACTTATTCTCAATCAACTCCCCCAGGGCTCGGATCGCTTCGGCCGAATCCTTCCCTTCCACCTTCAGGGTAATCCTTGACCCCTTCGAGGCAGCTAACATCAGAATCCCCATGATCGATTTCCCATTGACCTCCAAGCCATCCTTCTCAAGGGTAATCTCTGAAACAAAACGATTGGCCGTCTTAACCAAGAGGGCAGCTGCACGTGCATGAAGCCCTAAGCGATTTCGAATCGTAAAGGTCTGAACTTCCATCCCGACGCTTTCCGTATCGTCTCTTTTTTTGACATGCCTCGAAGGGCGAAACCTGCTTGCCCCGTACCAGCACGGTTCGGGGCCTGTCCCAGCGCAGGTCCCGCACAGGCAGGGGGCTATGACAAAATATTTTATTTTAACCTCTAAACTGACATCTCTCAACCCTTCTTTTTATCCACTCTTTTCTTTAGCACCTCACTGGCCAAGTTGATATTTCTCTGGCCGTAATCGGCGATGAAGGCAGCCAAGGCTTCGAGATCCATATCATTCTGATAGGTTGCTAATTTCAGCAGCATCGGAAGGTTAACACCGGTAATCACTTCTATCTTCTTCTCCTCCAAGAAGGAAAGGCTAATATTGGAAGGGGTTCCTCCATACATATCCGTCAGGATGAGCACACCTTGTCCGCCATCCACTCTTCGAATGGCAGCGATGATCTTTTCCCGGATCTCCTCGGATCCCTCCTTAGGATCAATCGAGACAGGTTGAAACTGTTTTAATTCCTCCCCCACGACCAACTGAGCAGCGCAGATCATCTCCTCGGCCAAATGGCAATGCGTCACCACAATCACCCCTACCATCTCTCTCCTCATCCCTTCTCCGCGTCGCGGTGTTGCACAGACAGAAACACTTCCCGCTTCGTTAACTCATCCCGGAGTATCTCTGCCAATCGATTGACGATGACGATGGATCGGTGTCTCCCACCGGTACATCCCACAGCAATGGTCAAATGGGTTTTTCTTTCCCTCTCATAGAGAGGAAGAAGGAACCGTATCAACTCTTGAACGTGTCGCAAGAATTCCTTACTCTCCTCCCACTGGAGGACATATTCCGCTACCTTCGGATGATCCCCCTTCAATCGTTTCAGCTCTTCGATAAAATAAGGATTGGGTAAAAAACGAACATCCATCAGGAGGTCCGCCTCAAAAGGAATCCCGAAACTATATCCAAAGGAAAGCAGGACAACCGTCAGCCGACTGGAAGGCTTTCCCTCCTGGGCATACTGTAAGATTTTCTCCTTCAGCTGGTGAACGTTTAATTGTGACGTATCGATCACCCGATTCGCCATATCCCTGATGCCTTGAAGTCGTTCTCGTTCCAAACGGAGTCCCTCTCGGATGGAACCACCCAATGCCAGCGGGTGCTGGCGACGGGTTTCGCTGAATCGCCTCATCAGGACGGGATCGGAAGACTCTAAAAAGAGGATTTCAAGCGGGTAACCTTCCCTCTTCAATCCCTGGATGATTCTCCGCGAATCCTCCAAAAAAGTCCTATCCCCTGCTGTCTCCGCTTGCCCCGGGGCAGGCTCGGAGAGAGGATAAGATGCCGCCCCCCGGATATCCTCCACCACTGCCACCTTGGAGATCTTTCCACCGGATTGCTCAAAGAGTTCGATAAATTTAGGTAAAAGGAGGATGGGAAGGTTATCAACGCAATAAAAACCAATATCTTCCAAGGCCTTAATCGCCGTTGTTTTGCCCGACCCGGAAAGACCGCTGATGAGAATCACCCGTATGTTCTTCACTCCACTTCGCCCTCGACCTCAAATCTGTCCCCCTCTCTCTCTTCCATTCTGCGAAGAAGCTTCTTTTCAAACTCCAACGCTGAATCGTATCCCATCACTTTCAAAAGGTGATTGCGGACAGCCACTTCGATAATGGTCGTCAAATTCCGAGCGGGTGTCACCGGAATTCTTAACATCGGAAGTTCAACGTCCAGGATAGAGTATTTTTCCTCCTCAAACCCCAGGCGGTCGTACTCCCGGTGGGTATCCCACTCCACCAGCTCAAAGACAAGATCGATTTTCTTCTTCTCGCGGATGGCTTCAACACCAAACAGGTTCCGTATGTTGATGATCCCCAACCCCCGGATCTCCATGTGATGTTGGATGACTTCAAAACCACTTCCAATTAAAAAAGAGGGAGATCGCTTCTGAATATGAACCATATCGTCCGCCACCAGTCGGTGCCCGCGAAGAATCAGATCCAATGCGCATTCACTCTTTCCGATCCCGCTTTTCCCCAGGATAAGGAGGCCCACCCCGTAGACATCCATGAGCACACCGTGGAGACTGCTGGTAGGGGAAAGTTTCTCCTCCAAGAATTTGGTGGCCCGCTCAATAAAATCGAAGGAGCGAAGATTGGTCCGAAAGACGGGGATCCCTTTCTCATCGGCCTCCTGGAGGAGAAGTTCGGGAATCTCCAGGCCCCGCGTGATGACCAAGCAGGACAAGGGCAGGCTGCAGATCTGGCGGATCACCTTCTCCTGCATCTCCGAAGTCAGTGTCTTAAAATAAGCCATCTCTGTATTTCCGATGGCCTGAAGACGTTCCGGATTGATGAATTGGATAAACCCCGTCAAGGCCAGCCCCATCTTTTGGACTTGGGAGTGGGTGATCTTCTTCTTGAGCCCTTTTCTCCCGGCCATCAGGGCCAGTTCCAAATGGTGCTCTCGATTCTGCTCCAATTCTTGTACGAGGACACTGCTCATCGATTAATATTTCTCATCCTCTTCGGAGATGATTTGAAAAAGCTCCTTTGGGGACGGAGCCTCCATCAATCTTTTTTTGAAGGAAGGTTCTTTGAGAAGGGTGACGATACGGCTCAAAAGCTTCAGGTTATCCACCGCCGAATTCTCCGGGGCCATCACTAAAAAGAAGAGCTGACTGGGTTTCCGATCGATGGAATCGAAATCCACACCTTTGAGGGAACGTCCGAAAGAGATGTAAAATCTTTTCAGCTTTTTCAATCGACCATGGGGAATGGCAATCCCTTCTCCGATTCCCGTCGATCCCAGTTTTTCCCGATCGAGGAGGACTTGAACCAGCTCTTCGGCACAGGAGACCTGACAGGGCTTCACCAAGACGCCCGATAACTCCTTGAGGATGGATGGTTTGTCCGTTCCCTTCAAGTCCGGGATCACCCACTCTTCGTTCAGATAATCCATGATCTTCATCGTTCCCTCGTGGAGGCCTCTCTATTTCGCATGAGGCTCTACCCAACCGTAACTCCCGTCTTTCGCGCGATAGACGACATTCATCTGGCCAGAATCCGAATTGATAAACACCAAAAAATCTCTTTTCGAAAGGTGCAATTGAGAGAGTGCCTCCTCAAGAGACATGGGTTTGGCAATCGTTCGTTTCCTCTGAATGAGGGGGGCGATCTCTCTTTCCTCTCTCCCCTCTCCCGTCTTTCCGACCAAGGCGGGGGACCCCTTCGGGGAAGAAGACGGGGTCCTTTTTCGCCTCACCTTCTCCCTTCGCTCGCGAATCTGGCGCTCCATCTTATCCACCATCTGATCGATGGCGGCATAGAGGTCGTTGTCCCTTCCCTGGCTGTTGAAAGTCCCTCCGTTCCCGACGATGGTGATTTCTGCGATATGCCGGAATTTTTCCACCGCTAAAACAACATGAACCTCCCTCGGGTTCTCAACATATTTTTGAAGCTTCTCCACCTTCTCTTTCACGTAGGCCTTAACTCCTTCGTCGGCCTCCATATGGCGAAATGTCACTGCAACCTGCATGGGGCAACTCCTTATCTGGCTTAGAATTCATCGGATAAAATGGCACAACGCAACGATAAACGAATCGATGAGCGTTAAACGATCTTCCTCCGTTCGTTGGAGGAAAGGATTCTCATCATCTCTCGATACTTCGAGACCGTCCTCCGAGCAATATGAATGTTCATTCCCTGGAGGATCTGAACCAATTTTTCGTCACTGTAAGGTTTCTTCGGATCTTCCTTAGCGATGATTTCGCGGACCAAATTCTTCACGCTTTCCGAAGCCATCGCCTCCCCTTGAGTGGAGGTGATTCCGGCATTGAAGAAAAATTTCAGTTCATAAATTCCTTGCGGGGTGTGAACATATTTGTTATGGGTCACCCGGCTGATCGTCGACTCGTGCATCTGGATATCTTCGGCCACGTCCCGCAACACCAGGGGTTTGAGATATTGAATCCCTTTGTCTAAAAACTCCCTTTGAAATTTCACGATGCTTTTCGCCACCTTGTAAATCGTCCTTTGCCGCTGGTGAATGCTGCGAATCAGCCAAAGGGCGGACCGAAGTTTTTCCTGAATATATTTTCGGTCCCCTTCCGGAGTGAGACGGCTGCCGCTGAGGATATTCCGGTAAAGAGAATTGATCTTGAGTCTTGGAATTCCATCGTCGTTCAGATTGATGACGTAATCCCCCTCTACTTTGTAAACGTAGACGTCAGGGATGATCTCTTGGATGACCTCCCCTCCAAAGGCCTTGCCGGGCTTGGGATCCAATCTGGAGATCAGAGAGGCAGCCCGATTCACTCGATCCAAAGACATTCCCAATCGTTTGGCAATGGCCGGATAATTCCGATTTTTTAAGAGAGAGAGATGTTCCGAAACGATTTTTTCTGCGACGGGATCTCGAGGGTTCATCTGTTCCAGTTGAATCAGAAGACATTCTTTTAAATCCCTTGACGCCACTCCCACCGGATCGAATTGTTGAATCCTCCGGAGGACTTTCTCCACCGCCTCTATCGGAAGATTTGTTTCTGAACAGATCTCTTCCAGGGAGATCTTCAAATATCCATCTTCATCCAGATTTCCGATGATCCACGTCCCGGCTTCGTGTTCTTCCTCTGTGAAATGCGAGAGTTGGAGTTGCCACCGAAGATGATCCGTGAGAGTCGTTCTCTTGGTGAGAAAATTTTCAAAGGAGGGCCTTTCTTCCCCGTCCGAAGAGCTCTTCTGAAATGGCGTGAGGTTTGAATTTTCTAAATAACTCTCCCAATCGAACTCATCGACCCCTTCTCCAGTTCCTTTTACCTCCGGGGTCACCTCGGGCTCCGGAGGGGCCTCAGCTTCCTCCGTTCCGGCGGCCGTCGTTTCGCCCTCTGCAGACTCCCTTCCCTCCTCCGCCTCTTCCAGGAGAGGGTTCTCCTTCATCTCTTGGCTGATCAGGTCCACCAGTTCCAGGCGCGTCAGTTGGAGAAGCCGGATGGCCTGTTGAAGCTGAGGGGTGATCACCAGCTGTTGGACGAGTTTGGGCGTTTGTTTGATCTCTAAGGCCATCTTACTCCCATAACCTCCCCTGTACCGGGGAGCTCACATCCTTCTTTTCTTCTTCTTTGCTACGGCGCCTGGCGCCTAACTCAAACTCCTCTCCCAAATAGATCCGTCTCGCCTTCGGGCTTTGAGCAATCTTTTCCGGGGCTCCTTCTTCCAGAATTCGTCCCTCGTTGAGGATATACGCCCGGTCGCAAACCCCCAATGTTTCTCGGACATTATGATCTGTAATTATAATTCCAATCCCCTTTGATTTCAATTGACGGATAATGGTCTGGATGTCTAAAACAGCGATGGGGTCAATCCCTGAAAAAGGCTCATCCAAAAGGATGAAAGAAGGTGAAAGGACCAAGGCCCGTGTAATCTCCACGCGCCGGCGCTCCCCTCCCGAGAGGAGATAAGCCTTTTGTTTTCGTAACGAGGAGAGTCTCAATTCGTTCAAGAGCTTCTCCAATCGCTCCTTCCTCTCCTTTTTGGAGAGAGGGAGGGTCTCCAGAATGGCCATCAGGTTCTCTTCGGTCGTCAACTTCCTGAAAACCGATGGCTCCTGAGGAAGGTACCCGATTCCCTTTCTCGCTCTTAAATACATCGGGAGGGAACCAATCGCCTGGTCATTGAGATAGATCTTTCCGCCGTCGGGTTGATACAACCCAACGATCATATAGAAAATAGTGGTCTTCCCTGCGCCGTTGGGCCCTAACAATCCCACCACTTCTCCCCCTCGGACCTCCAGGCTCACCGAGTCCACAACTTTCTTTCGACGGAATGACTTGATTAAGCTCTCACAAAAAAGGCGCGACATGTCACCCTTCTCTTTAGCGTTAATCGTTATTCAAACCTTGCACGATGCCGGGCTGTCAAAAAAGACTGCCGATTTAAGATCCGGGCTGCTCACACTCGATACAGGGCTTGCTGTTTGGTGCTTCACCGTTTCTTATATCCAGGCTCACTTCGCCTTCTTTGTAGACGTCGCAGAAAAGTCCATGACACTATAGGCCAGTGCCCATCGCTGTTGCTCAGAGTATTGTGTCCATGCAATCATCGCCGAGTTTGGAATCCCTTTCGAAATGACCTCGAAGATTTTTTGAGGATCTCCCTTCGTATTGGGCCACTGTTTCAAGGGCTTTCGGAAATCGGTTGGCCGGGGCTTGAGAGTCGCTCCGCCCGGTCCCTTCCCGTCACCCTTAGAACCATGACAGCTCACGCAGGCCTGGTCATAGATTGTTTTTCCTTCCTTTAACAGTTCGGGCGTTTTCTTCTCTTCTCCTTTGGGTTTCCTCTCTTCCCCTTTCGGTTTCCTCTCTTCTCCTTTCGGTTTTTTCTCTTCTCCTTCTTCCTTCGGCGGTGGGGTGATGCTCGTGCTGACGCGCCCCCCTTTCGTCGGTTCCACGACGCTTCGTTCCTCGTCGACATAGAAGGTGATCCGTTCGCCCCTGATCACATTGGCCCCTTCACGAACCACTGCATCTCCATCCAAGATCACCTTGTTCTTATCCTGATCAAACGTAGCCTTCTGGCTGGTGGCCCTTTTTTCCAATTGCACGACCTTCACATTCCCGACCGCTACAATCTCCTTCAGCTTTTTCGTCTTCTCATCGTAAAAGACGGTCACGGTATTGGCATAAAGGGTTGTATCTTCTTGCTTGGCCACCACGTTTCCCTTAAAAGTGACCGTACTTGTCTTCTGGTTCGCCTCAACGGTATCCGAAGTAATATCGATTGGAGCACGGCTGGCCGTAAACCCAACAATCCCTTGGCTCTTAACGGCTTTCTCCCCGCCCTTACCGCTTCCTCTTTTCTCCTGGGCTTCTCCCGAAATCAAAAAGAGAAAAAGGGAGAGGAGAAGGATGAGAAGACCCATTCCCTTCTTTGGATTCATATCTTCTTTTTGCCTCTCAATTGGGTCTTAACTTGGCTGAGGATCTTAAAGGTCTTTTCTTCCGTATTGACCAGCATCCCTCTTCCTGTCAATCGAATCTGTTCCCCTTCAATCTCCACAGGGTCGGGAGTGCTGACGATCTTCTCCGAGTTGCGATAGGAAGCGGAGTGCGTTTTCAGCCGATATCCATCATCCGAGGTCAGCACCACGTCGCCCATCAGCTCCACATTCTTCGAGTCCTGATACACCTTCCCCTGCTTTCCTGTAAGAAAGAAGGTCCGTCCTTCTTTCCCGTAAAACGTTACCTTGACATCCTCCAAGACCATCATGTTCTGATCTTGATATTGATGAACCGATTTCGCTTCCAACTCCCAGGTCTTTTCTCCCTGTTTGTCCTCCACAAATCGAATCTTCTCCAAATGCATGTCGGCGCCTCCCGTAGAGACCGCAGGAAGCTTCTCGACTGCTTCCGAAGCTTTTCTCTCCCGGAGGTTCACCCAGAGACTGACGAGGACGATCCCGCCGATTAACACGATCGAAATCAGAATGGCAATCTTTATTCGTTTCATATCAGTTAATCTTAGCGATTCAACTTTCATTGCGGATTTCGGATTGCAGATTGCGGAATCAAATCTTCATCCCGAATGAGATCGAAAAGAAAATTTCGCATTCCACGTTCCGAATCCCGAATTGAATCAGACGACCCCCGCCTTTAATAGATCGTGAAGATGAATAATCCCCGCGGGGATTTTATCCCCTGCCTTGTTGAAGACAAAGAGGGAAGTAATCGAATACTCTTCCATCCTTTGTACGGCCTTGGCCGCCAGGGCATCCTTTTCGATCCACTTCGGATTTTTCGTCATCACCTCAGAGGCCTCCCGATTGAAAAGATCGCTGAATTTTTCCAAGGCCCGCCTCAAATCCCCATCGGTAATCACGCCGACCAGATGCCCATCCGAATTGCAGACTCCGGTCACCCCTAATCGCTTCGAGGTGATCTCAAAAATTGCATCCTTCATCAATGTCTTCTCTGAAACCATCGGAAAGGCCTTTCCCACGTGCATCAGGTCTTCCACTTTCAGGAGAAGTCTCTTTCCCAAGGTCCCACCCGGGTGGAGGATGGCAAAATCTTCCTTTTTGAAATCCCTCTTCCCCATGAGGGCGATGGCTAATGCGTCTCCCAGGGCCAGGGTGGCTGTCGTGCTGGCAGTGGGAGCCAAATTGAGCGGGCAGGCTTCCTCCTTCACATGAATGTCAAGGTTCACATCTCCAGCTTTTGCCAGACTGGAGCTTAAACTTCCGGTGAAAGTGATCAATCGATTCCCATATCGTTTGATCAGAGGGAGAACCTCCAACAGCTCTCGAGTCTCTCCACTATTGGAGATGGCGATGATCACGTCCTCCTTCGATAGCATTCCAAAATCTCCATTTAATCCATCCGCGGGGTGAAGGAAAAAAGATGGGGTCCCCGTGCTGGCAAATGTAGAGGAGATCTTTCGGCCTACCAGCCCCGACTTCCCCATGCCCATGAGTACCACTTTCCCCTTACAGTCATAGAGTAACTCGACCGCCTGTGAGAAATTCTTATCGATTCGTTCTGCCAGGTCGAGAATGGATTGGGCCTCTACTTTCAATACCCGCTTTGCCTCTTTCACGATATCCAATGAACCCTGTCTCCTTTCTTAATCCGAAATAAGTTTCATTACCTTCAGCTTTGCCTGCCCGCCGAAGCCTTTACGAAGGCGGGAGCTTTCAGCTTTGGACTTTTCGTTTTTCGCTTTGAGTTCTTCACTCGACGGAGAGAAGCTTTGATGAACTCCCTGAAAAGAGGGTGAGGGTCCATGGGCTTCGACCTAAATTCTGGATGAAACTGGCATCCAAGAAACCAAGGATGGCCTTTCATCTCGACGATCTCGACCAGCCCCTTATCAGGGGAGACGCCACTAAATACCAATCCTGCTTTTCCTAAAATATCGATGTAGGCGTTATTAAATTCGTAACGATGCCGGTGCCGCTCATAGATCAACTTCTTATTATAGGCCTCAAGCGCTAAAGTCCCTTCTTCGATGCGGCAGGGATAGGCGCCTAGCCTCATCGAACCACCCTTTTCCGAGTCACAAGTCCGTTTCTGAACGGTCTGATCACGATCCAACCACTCCTCGAGTAAATAGATCACCGGGTGTGGGGTATGGGCATCGAATTCCTGACTATTCGCCCCTTTTAAGCCTGCCCCGTGTCTGGCAACCTCAATCACCGCACACTGCATTCCCAGGCAAATTCCAAAGTAGGGAATGCGTCTCTCCCTGGCATACTGAATCGATTTGATTTTGCCCTCGATCCCTCTCGTTCCAAATCCTCCGGGGACCAGGATACCATTGGCCTCCTTCAAAAAATGTTCCGGCCCCTCCTTCTCGACTTGCTCCGAATCAATATACTTCAAATTCACCCTGGCATCGTTGGCAATGCCACCGTGAATCAATGCCTCGGTTAGACTTTTATAAGATTCGACCAGGCTGACATATTTCCCCACGACAGCGATGGTGGTCTCGAACCGGGGATGCTTGATCTTCTTGATCACCCGCTCCCAACCCTTTAAGCTCGGCCGTCCGGTCCAGATGTTGAGTTTCTCGACAATCTTTTCGTCCAGCCCCTCTTGATGAAAGACGATGGGAACCTCATAAACCGTCTCCACATTCTTGGCTGTGATCACCGCATCTTTATCCACATTGCAAAAGAGGGCGATCTTTGCCTTCACATCGGGAGAAAGCAGTCGGTCGGTTCGACAAAGAAGGATATCCGGCTGGATTCCTATCTCTCGAAGCTCCTTCACGCTGTGCTGAGTCGGTTTGGTCTTCAACTCCCCTGCCGTCTGAATGTAAGGCACCAGGGTGAGGTGAATGTAAAGCGTGTTCTCCCTCCCTACGTCTCCACGAATTTGTCGGATCGCTTCTAAGAAAGGGAGGCTTTCGATGTCGCCGACGGTCCCCCCCACCTCGATGATCACAATGTCCACGTCTTGGCCCAGATCGAAGACCTTTGACTTGATCTCATCCGTGATATGGGGAATGACTTGAACCGTCGCGCCCAGATAATCTCCCTTTCTCTCTTTGGAGATGACAGAATCATAGATCTGCCCAGTGGTGTAATTATTTTTCTTCGATGTCTTGACATCGGTGTAACGCTCGTAGTGCCCCAAGTCGAGATCCGCCTCAGCCCCGTCATCGGTCACGTAGACTTCTCCATGTTGGAAAGGATTCATGGTTCCCGGGTCTACGTTGATGTACGGATCGAACTTGAGAAAATTGACCTTCAACCCCCTGAGTTCAAGCAAGGATCCAATGGACGATGATGCCAATCCTTTTCCCAGAGAGGAGACCACGCCCCCTGTCACAAATATATATTTTGTCCTCGCATTCGCCACAGAACTCCCTCCTCAACAGGAACAACACGGACTTAAGAATCTTTCGATTAACTCAAACCCTCTCTCAATAGATATCCCGGACTGACCCGCAGAAACCTCATCAAATTTTTTCTCATGGGCGGAAAGGGTCCCGCCTTCATTGGAATAAATGGCATAGGGAACAGGATCGGCCGTATGCGTTCTGAGGGAAAGAGGGGTGGGATGATCCGGAAGAACCAAAACCTTATACCGTTTGAATCTCTTCATTCCTTCCAGGAGGGCCCCCACGATCTTCTCGTCGAAGGCCTCGATCGCCTCGATCTTGAGGCGAAGATTCCCCATGTGGCCCGCCTCATCAGGGGCTTCCACATGGAGATATACGAAATCTTTTTCTCCCAAACCTCTCAGGGCATACTGCACCTTCCCGTCATAATTCGTATCAAAGTATCCCGTGGCCCCGGGGACCTCCAGCACCTCCAATCCCGCTAAGATTCCAATCCCCTTGATCAGGTGGACCGCTGAAATCACATAGCCATCCATTCCGAATCGTTCCTTCAGCGTGATCATGCGCGGCGACCGCCCCTGCCCCCAGAGCCAGATGGAATTGGCAGGTGGAAGCCCCTTCGCCTCACGGGCGTGATTGACAGGGTGATCTTTAAGAAGCCTCTGAGATTCCTTCATGAGGCTAAGGACGGGCTCTTTCACTTGGGAAAGGGAGGAGGATATTTCCCTGCCAATGATGTCATGAGGTGGAGTCATTTTCAGGTGCTCCAGGTTTGAGAATTTGGCCGCTCCGTTCCTCAAGACCATGAGATGACGATAGCTCACCCCTGCGTAAAATCGGATTTCATTCGTTGCCATCTCTTTGTTTAGATCGATGATCACCTTCCTTGCTTCCTCATCGGTGATGTGACCGGCAGAGAAATCTTCCATCACAATCTTATTCCCTTCGAACCTCAGGGTAACCAGATTACATCGGAAGGCGATATCATCAGCCGCGAGTTTGACTCCAAGACTAGCTGCCTCAAGCGGGCCTCTACCGGTATAATAATGAATGGGATCATACCCGAAAATGGAGAGGTTGGCGATCTCACTGCCGGGGTTAAACCCATCGGGAACGGTTCTCACCAGACCGACCTCGCCCGACTCGGCCATCCAATCCATGTGGGGGGTTCTGGCTACCATCAGCGGGGTCTTCCCTCCAAGACTCTCAACCGGGTAGTCTGCCATCCCATCCCCCACCATAATAACATATTTTATCTTCTCAGGCATTTGGTAACATCCTCAAAACGTCTAAATATACCAAAAAGTTACAAATGTCAAATGAAAAGCGAGGATTGAAAGCAAAAGGCATGCCAAATTTTTCAGGGAAGGCTTTGAAGATTAGCTCTTTACCTTCGGGAGGACCGTCTCTTTTATATAATGGACCACCCTTTCCATCTCCGCTCTGTTCTCCTTGCCCTGACTACGCAGAGGAGTTCTCGGGCACCCCCTTAACTCTCTCCCCTCAATCCCCATTTTCATCGCTTCTTTCGAAAAAGAACCCGGAAGTTCCTCGTTCAGCTCACTCCCGTTCATGATTGCCCATGCCAGTGTCCAAGCCTTTGCTACGTCAGAAATATTGTACCCCCCTCCTCCCAACGCGACCCACTTTGGAGCCAGGCCTTTGATCCTCTTAAGAACTCTTTCATAACCCAGAATGGATAAGTCAAGGTTCGTTAAAGGGTCATTATAAAATGTATCGGTCCCCAATTGAGTCACCACGATATCGGGTCGAAAGACATGGATGAGTTCGGGTACGACCTCCTCGAAGGCCCAAACGTAGAGTTCATCATCCGCATGAGGAGGAAACGGAAGATTCACAGAATATCCCTCTCCTTCTCCCTCTCCAATCTCATACTCAAAACCAGTCCCCGGAAAGAGCGCCGATCCAGTTTCGTGGAGTGAAATTGTCAAAACCTGGTTGCTCTCATAGAATGCCTTCTGAACTCCATCTCCGTGATGGGCATCGATATCGATGTAGGCGACTCTCTTCCCCAAACTCAAGAGTTTCATGATCCCGATCACCGGATCGTTGATATAACAGAATCCGGAAGCCCTTGACCTCATCGCATGGTGAAGGCCTCCAGCGATGTTGAAGGCGACTTCTCCCTTTCCGCTAACAACAAAATCAACTGCCTGAAGCGTCGCTCCGGTCACTAAAAGTGACCAATCCAAAAGACCCGGGAAGATGGGATTATCTCCGGGTCCTAAGCCGTAGAGATAAGCATCCTCCATGAAATGCCCCTCATTCGCCTGCTTGAGTATATTCAGATACTCCTCGCTGTGAAAAACAGCCAAATCTTTCTCTTCGGCTTTGAGGGTGGGGATGAATTGAACCGAAGGGAGGTCCAGGAGTCCGTAGCCATTGATGAGATCGTAGGTTAATTTGAGACGGACGATCCGGAGCGGATGAGCACGCCCATAGTCATAATCCAGATAGGCATCCGTATAGATAAAAGCGCTTTTCATTTTAGCAATCACTTTATCCCGATATCAATGCATTTTCAAGTTTCATTTAGCTTTCTGAAGCTCTTCTCAATTGCCATCATGGGTGAAAGGGACAAGGAGAAGTGATGATTGAACTCAGCACTCCAAATTCCGTTTCCTCCCAAGTTCCTTCTTTCCAGCAGTACCTTCTCACGAAAGGTAAACTTAAAAAATACATTGTTTTCTTCCACAAAATACCGAATGCCCCTAATTTACTGCTTGAACATTTTCCGATACCATGATAAAAGAAATACTAATAATAATCCGAAAGGGGGTGAATCCATGAGCAGAAGAATCTGTGTGTTTTTGTTGGTTTTGGCCTTCTTCTCCCTCTCTTTCTCCGGGTGTTACTATTTCAGTGCCAAGAAAGAGATGAAGGCAGCTGAAAAATCGTTTTCCGACTTGAAAGCGCAGGGGGGAGAAAAGCTGGTTCCTTACGAGTACTGCAGTGCAGAGAAGTTTTTAGAGAATTCGAAGATGGAGGCGAACGAGAACGATTATAAACAGGCGAGAATTTTTGCCACCCAGTCAAAATCGGCTTCGGAGGCAGGTTTAGTTCAAATTCAAAAGAAAAAATAGCTTGGGAAAGAAGAGAGGGGGTGAAACATGAATATGAATAGGAGATGGATGATCTTAATACTTCTCATCCTGGGAGCGATGATTGTCTCGGGATGCTCGGTCAGCAAAGAAGCAATGATGGCTTATAACGATGCGAAGGATACATTTCAGAAGGCGACGGATGCAGGGGCGAAGAAGTGTGCCCCCTGCCAGTATGCGACGGCCGAGGCAGCTTTAGCTTTAGCGACGCATGAGACTCATGAATGGTCGAGGGAGACCCATTCGGCTCACTTTGGGATGGGTGTAAAGATTGCGAAGGAGAAATCTTTGGAAGCGCTTAAGCTGACGCCGTGTGAGAAACCGGCGCCACCGACGCCACCGGCGCCGCCCAAGCCAGCACCACCGGCACCACCTGCTCCAGCACCGCCGGCACCGCCGCCACCACCTAAAGCAGCAGTTCCTCCGACATTTGAGAGCGTTCCTTTTAATGAGAACAAGACCAATATCAGCCCGGAGGCGGCCAAGGTGTTGGATGTGGATGGTAGGATGTTGAAGGAGAATCCCAATATCAGAGTGGAGATCGGGGGCCATACGGATGCGACGGGTTCCGATAAGGCAGATATGGCGATTTCGCTGAAGAGGGCTGAGAGCGTGAAGAAATATCTGATGGATAAGTTTAATATTTCTGGCGACCGGTTGGTAGTGAAGGGCTACGGGAAGACCAAGCCCATTGCTGATAACAGCACCAAGGAGGGTCGCGCAAAAAATAGAAGGGTAGAATTTAGAATTATTCCATAAAAGATTTAAGACTGTCGAGAAACCGTTTAACGCTGACAGGGAAAACCCAGGTTCTCTAAAAGGGCCTGGGTTTTTTGTTTTGAAATACTACTTTTCTATCCATAAAATACAGGGTTTACCTGATTTACCTCTACACCAATCTCTTATTAGGCTTATAGAGATGCGAATTTCTTCCCGTTTCATAGGAAAGCAGGAGGTGCGGTGTAAAAGTACCTAACATTCATCAGCCATTGTTATCTCTCATCGCAGGGATACTAATTTTTATCATGCCCGGATTATTGAACTTGATTGTTGCGATCTATTTAATTGTTACCGGTCTTTTGGGTATCATTCGTGACCAAAGTCGGCCATCCTCGATCTAAGTCGCTAACAGGATCTCACGGAAATCCTTTTTGCGTGTTACCGAAGATGCCAAGAAAATCGTGGACCTTGGAACTCGGATCAGTCCTTTCGAATCATGGGGTTCGATTCAGAGTCTGGGCCCCTGAGAAGACCTCGGTTTCGTTAGTATTGACAGAGGAATCCAGAGATATCCCCATGGAACCGGAGAGGAATGGGTACTTTACCACTTATTCAGACGACATCAAACCTGGAACAAGGTATTTCTATCTGCTGAATGGAGATCAGCTGAGGCCCGATCCTGTCTCCCGATCTCAACCGGATGGTGTTCATGGTCCATCCCGGGTGATCGATCCGAATGAGTTCAAATGGCAGGATCAGAAATGGAGAGGAATCCCCAAAGAAGAGATGATCATTTACGAAATTCATACTGGGACTTTTACTGACGAAGGGACGTTTGAGTCAATCATTCCTTTTTTAGACTATCTCAAGAAAGACGTCGGAGTGACGGCAATTGAATTAATGCCGGTCGCCCAATTTCCAGGAGAGAGAAACTGGGGGTATGACGGAACCTATCTCTTCGCACCCCAAAATAGTTATGGCGGTCCAAATGGATTGAAGGCACTGATCAACGCATGTCATCTGAAGAATTTAGCCGTGATATTGGATGTCGTTTATAACCATCTGGGGGCTGAAGGAAACTACCTAAGTGATTACGGACCTTATTTTACCAGCCGTTATAGAACGTCGTGGGGCCCTGCCATCAATTTCGACGGTCCGGAGAGCGATGGGGTTCGTAGATTCGTTATCGACAACGCTCTGTATTGGGCCACTGAGTATCACGTAGACGGCCTTCGAATCGACGCCATCCATGGAATCTTTGACTTCAGCGCTCGACACATTCTTCTTGATATCAGGGAGGCGGTTCACCGGCAGGCGAAAAGGCTGGGCCGACCGATCGTCGTCATTGCCGAGAGTGATTTGAACGACGTTCGGGTCATCAACCCTCCAAACAGGGGAGGATACGGCCTGGATGCCCAATGGAATGACGATTTCCACCACTCCCTTCATACCCTACTGACAAGAGAACGGAATGGTTATTATCAGGACTTTGGGCACATCGATCAACTCGCTAAGGCCATTCGGGAGGGATTTGTTTACAGTGGCCAATATTCCTCCTTCCGGAGAAGACGACACGGAAGTTCCTCGAAGCACCTCCCGCCCAATAAATTTATCGTCTTCTCCCAAAATCATGACCAGGTCGGAAACAGGTTGCGGGGGGATAGACTTAGCGCGTTAGTATCCTTCGAAGCCCTCAAACTTGCCGCAGGGGTTGTTCTGTTTTCACCGAATATTCCCCTTCTGTTTATGGGAGAAGAATACGGGGAGGAGACACCTTTCTACTATTTCGTCAGTCACTCCGATCAGGAGCTGATCGAGGCAGTGAGAAGGGGGAGGAGGGAAGAGTTCGCTGCGTTCAACTGGCAAGGAGAGATACCGGACCCACAGAGCGAAGAAACCTTTCTGCGCTCGAAAATCCGTCTCGATCTGCATCGGCACGGGAAACATAAGACTCTCTTCGAGTTCTATAGAACCATGATGAAATATAGAAAGGAGATTTCCTCGTTATCCCATTTAAGCAAAATAGGAATGGAGATCAGGGCTTGCGAAGAAGCCCCCACGTTGATGATGAGACGGAGGTGCGGGGAAGATCGAATGTGCAGCCTCTTCAACTTTTCTGAAAATCCTGTGAAAGTCAATATCTTCATCGAACAGGGGCGGTGGCAAAAGATATTAGATTCTTCGTCCAGAGAATGGGAGGGTCCGGGGAGTTCTTTACCGGAATCTCTCCGATCCGCCGGGGAGCAGGTTCCTTTTAAGATGAACCCCTTTAGCTTTGCTCTCTATCACCGGCTCAACGAAAAGAATTCAATATCTGCCTCCCCAGAGGCATAGGATCCATTCATGGAACAAGAGATTTCCGACGAGAAGGTGCAGAGAATCTTTGATGCCGTTACGGGCAATCTCGATCTTGTTAGAAGAATTCCTATCGCAACCTACAGGATTCAATTGAATTACTTATTCAGGTTTTCAGACGCCAAATCGATCGTTTCCTACCTCAATGAGCTGGGTATCTCGGATTGCTACGCCTCTCCGTATTTCATGGCCAAGAAAAGGAGCCTCCACGGATATGATATCCTGAATCACAATCAGATCAATCCGGAAATCGGGACGGAGGAGGAATACGAGGAGTTTGTCGAAGAGCTGAAAAAGTGCGGAATGGGACAGATTCTTGACTTCGTCCCCAATCATATGAATATCACCGAAAAAGAGAATGTCTGGTGGATGGACATTTTGGAAAACGGCCAGAGCTCTATCTATGCCGACTTCTTTGACATCGATTGGAAGCCCGTTAAGGCGGAGCTCGAGAATAAGGTCCTCCTCCCCATCCTCGGAGACCAATATGGTCAGGTCCTCGAAAATCAAGAGTTGAACCTGCGATTCGAAGAAGGGGCTTTTTTCGTCTGTTATGGTGACAAGATATTTCCAGTAGAGCCTACCTCTTACCACAGGATATTGGAATTCCGAATTGACGATTTAGAGAAAGAGACCGGAAACGATCATCCGCACCTCCAGGAACTCCTCAGCATCATTACCGCACTCACCCATCTTCCAACCCGCACTGAAAAGAATAGAGAAAAGATGATGGAGAGACAGCGGGAAAAAGAGATCGTTAAAAGGAGGCTTTGGAATCTGTGCAAGGAAAGTGAGGAGATTCGGCTCTTCATCGCGGGAAATGTGCAGGCATTCAACGGAAAAAAGGGTGATCCGAAAAGTTTTAACCACATCGACGAACTTCTTAACGATCAGGCCTATCGGCTCTCATACTGGCGCGTTGCAACCGAGGAAATCAACTACAGGCGCTTCTTTGATATTAATGAGCTGGCAGCCATCAAGATGGAGAATCCTTATGTTTTCGAAGAGGTCCATAGAATGGTCTTCAGACTGATCCGGCAGAACAAAGTGACAGGATTAAGGGTGGATCATCCCGATGGACTCTACAACCCTTCGGAGTATTTTTACCAATTGCAGAAGGAATGCTTTACCCAGATCTGTCTCCGTGAGATCGAGAAAGATGAACCCCCACTTCAGGAAAAAATTCGACGTCTCTATGATAAGGAATTATTCAAGAACCTCTCCTCTCCCCTCAGGACTCCCTTGCACGTTGTGGGTGAGAAGATCTTGACGAAGAGCGAGCGAATTCCTGACGACTGGCCCATTTCCGGCGAAATCGGCTATGCATTTTTGAATCTTTTAAATGGCATCTTTATTGAGACGGAAAACGCAAAAGCCTTTGACCGCATCTATGCCCGGTTCATCGGGTCAAAGGTGGATTATCAGGATCTACTTTATGAAAAGAAAAAATTGATCATGCTGACGGCCATGTCCAGCGAAACCAATACCCTTGGTAACTACCTCAATCGCATTTCAGAAAAAGACAGGCATACCAGAGATTTTACGCTCAACAGTCTCACGATTGCCATTAGGGAGACGATCGCCTGTTTCCCGGTCTATCGAACCTATGTCACGGCTTGCGGTGTGATTGAGAGAGATCAGCGTTATATTGAACAGGCAATCTCAAAAGCTAAAAGGAAGAATCCTGCCCTGAATGTGACCATCTTGGATTTCTTAGAGAATTTGCTCCTGCTCCGATACCCAGAGGATTTCGAAGAACCGGATAAAATGGAATGGCTTGACTGTGCGATGAGGTTCCAGCAGGTCTGCGCGCCGGTTATGGCGAAGGGCCTGGAGGATACTCTTTTTTACGTGTATAACCGGTTTGTATCCCTTAACGAGGTGGGCGGGAACCCTGAGAAATTTGGCATGACCCTCGACGCTTTTCATGGGCAAAATATAGAAAGAAACAAATTCTGGCCATACGGGCTGATCACCACATCGACTCACGACACAAAACGGAGCGAGGATGTCCGGGCCAGATTGAATGTCCTTTCTGAAATGCCCGATGAATGGAATCATAACCTGATCAGGTGGAGTCGAATCAACAAAAGGAAGAAAGTGGCGGTCGATAGGCAGATGGTTCCCGACCGCAATGAGGAATATTTACTCTATCAGACGCTCATCGGCGTCTGGCCAATTCATCCGATGAATCATCCCGACTATGAGATTTTAATGAAGCGAATCAAAGAGTACATGTTGAAGGCGATCCGAGAGGCCAAAGTCAACAGCAGTTGGATCAGCCCAAACACACACTATGAAGAGGCTTTAGCCAAATTCATCGATGCCATGATGGACCCCACCCGCAATCCGTTCATTAAGGATTTTGAAGCCTTTCAAAAAAGGGTTTCCTATTTCGGAATGTTTAACTCCCTGTCACAGACCCTTTTAAAAATCACCTCCCCGAGGATTCCTGACTTTTATCAGGGGACAGAAATATGGGATTTCAGCCTGGTCGACCCGGACAATCGAAGGCCTGTTAATTTTGATATCCGGACAAAAATGTTAGAGGCCCTGAAGAAAAAGATGGTCACGTACGGGTCAGATCTTTCAGACCTTACCAGAGAGCTCATCCGGGAATGGACGGACGGATCAATAAAGCTCTATGTGACATTCAGATCCCTTACCTATCGGAAGGAAAATCGTAAACTCTTTATGGATGGGGCCTATACACCGTTATGGGGGGACGGAAATTTGAAGGACCATATCTGCGCCTTTGCAAGGCAAGGAGAAGGGAAGGTCGTTTTGGTCATCGTTCCGAGATTCCTGTCTCGCCTGACGCAGGTGGATGAAATCCCGCTGGGTATGGAAGTATGGGGAGATTCATCGATTGTGATGCCGAGCGAAATCATTGAGGAAAGATTTGGGAATATCTTTACCGGTGAAATGGTCGATGCGACTGAGCGCGATGGAAAGAGACGGTTAATACTCGGTCAGGTATTTGCCAACTTTCCAGTGGCGATGTTGGAGGCGATATGAAACTTCTTTATCAGTGGGGGATTCCGTCAGCAGGATTCTTCATTTGGATTGTGCTGACGATCACTATCGTCCCGGTCTTCATGCGCCGTTTGAGAAAAAAGGGGGACCAAAACCAGCGGCTTTTTGATAAAATCCTTTCTTCCGCCCTGGGAACACCCCTCATCCTATTCATCCTCGTTCTCGGCTTGAAACTCTTCCTCAATGCAATTCCACCCGTTTCTGCCAAATGGGACAAATATATTGATGCCGTTGTTCTCATCCTCTTTGCCCTGGCCGTTTATCTCTTCGTAGACAGATTAATGATAGAAGTTCTCCGGCGATACAGTAAGAAACTGGAGGGCATCACTTCCTCAGAAGGAATCGTGAAAGCGATCTACCGGAGCATCATTCTCATCTTTATCTTCCTCATCATCCTCGACAGTCTCAAGATCACGATCACTCCCTTTATCGCTTCTTTGGGAATCGGAGGCGTAGTGGTCGGACTTGCCATGCAGGACACCCTTTCAAATTTTTTCTCTTGGGCCTATATCGTCTCAAATAAACCAGTCAGGGTCGGAGATTATATTCAACTCGAAGCAGGGAAAGAGGGCTATGTCGACCGAATCGGTTGGAGGAACGTGCGGATTAGAATGCTCTCGAATAATACCTTGATCGTTCCCAACAACAAACTGGTGAGCAGCTATGTGACCAATTTCCATCTTCCTGAATCGGAACTGGCTGTCTTGGTCAATTTGGGCGTGGCTTATCGGAGCGACCTTGAGAAGGTGGAAAAGGTGACCATCGCAGTGGCCAAAGAAGTTCTTCAGGAGACGGAAGGGGCGGTCAAGGAATTCCAACCCTTCATTCGCTACAACGCCTTCGGTGAGTCCAGCATCAATTTTACGGTTATCCTCCGAGCGAAAGAGTATACCGATCAATACTTAATTATCCATGAGTTCATTAAACGTCTCCATCGCCGCTATCAGTTCGAGGGAATCGAAATACCCTTCCCCACTCGGACGATCTATACAAAGAATGGGAATTCAAAAAACGATCTTTTCTCCCCTTCCCCCTCGGCCAAAACAGGCAACGGGGAGGCGGGCAACCATGAATGAGGTGGCCGGGTTGAGGTAATCCATGCCTCTCTCTAAAGCCCAGCGAGCCGAGAAGGAAATCCGACATAGAGGCCCTTTAGGGAAAGTGAAAGCTTACCTGAAGGCACTTGGGCCGGGCCTCATCACAGGCGCATCGGATGATGATCCATCGGGCATTGGAACTTATTCCCAAACCGGGGCCCAGTTCGGGTACGCTCAGCTCTGGACCATGCCGTTTACTTTCCCCCTGATCGCTGGGATCCAGGAAATCTGTGCTCGGATTGCTCTTCACACGGGCAGCGGATTGGC